>ERZ1034569.122-NODE-122-length-28555-cov-14.059333_pt1 | contig 28555 bp, 29 predicted proteins | sample MGYA00520706_ERZ1034569 | MGnify/ENA primary metagenome ERZ1034569 (study PRJEB33760, sample SAMEA4777722) | hypersaline lake metagenome | biome: hypersaline environment; feature: brines | place: Spain | collected 2014-08 | depth 0 m ...
TTCCCGCCACCCCGCGCGGCCGCCCCCCCGCGGCCGCGCCGCCCCCGACCGCCCCCGCGCCGGCCCGCCCACCCGCCGCGCCGCCCCAGGGGAGGGCGAGGACGAGGCGAACGGGCGCGCCCCCCCCCCCGGGCGGGGGGGGGCGGGCGGGGGGGCGTGGCCGGCCCGGGGGGGGCCCGCGGGGGCGGGCGCCCCGCCGCTCCCGGAGGTCGGGGAACCGGTCGAACGCACGCTCCAGTCCGGCGTCCACGTCCTCACTCTCCGGCACGGCCGCACGGACGTTCTCGGCGACGCTCAACTGCGCGAAGATCCGGCGTTCCTCCGGCACCCACCCGACCCCCCGCTGGGCAACCTCGTGGGTGTCCAACCCGACGAGCTCCTCGCCGCGGAACGTCACCGACCCCTCGCGGGGCGGGGTGAGCTGGAGGATCGACCGGAGTGTCGTCGTCTTCCCGACGCCGTTCCGGCCGATCAACGCGACCACCTCCCCCTCGTGGACCTCCAAGTCCACGCCTTCGAGGATGTGGCTGTCGCCGTAGTAGCTGTGGACGCCGTCGACCGACAGCAACGGCTCGCCGTCCGGGACGGCCGACTCGCCGCTCGGTGTCGCCGACTCGTTGCCACTCTCCGAGCCGCCGTCCGGGACAGTCGACCCCCCGTCCGTCACGACGCCTCACCCCCCGGCGCGTCGCCGCCGGACGGACTGTCGTCGTCCTGCCCGTACCCGCCGAGATACGCCCGTTGGACGGTCTCGTCGTCACGAACCGCCGCCGGCGGGCCGTCGGCGATCACGGCACCCTGGCTCAACACGACCACCCGGTCAGAGACGTTCATGACGATGTCCATGTTGTGTTCGACCAACAGGACCGCGTGGTCCCGGGCCACGTCCTCGATCAACGTGACGATCTCGTCGACACTCTCTGAGGAGACCCCGGCGTTTGGCTCGTCGAGTAAGAGCACGTCCGGGTCGCCCGCGAGCGCGACCGCCACCTCCAGTTTTCGCTTGGCGCCGTGTGACAGCGCCGACGCCGGCTCGTGGGCCCGCTCGCCGAGGCCGACACGGGCGAGGATCGACGCCGCCTCCTCGCGGTAGCGGTCGAGCTGGCCGGCGTTGCGCCACGCCGTCGCCGCGTCCGGCCCGGCCGCCTGCGCGGCCACGCGAACGTTCTCCAACACGGTGCTGTTCGGGAACACGTTCGTGATCTGATACGAGCGGTGGACGCCCATTGCGGCCGTCTCGTGTGGCGCGGCGTCGGTCACGTCCTGCCAGCCGTCTGTCGTCGTGTCGTTGCCCGCGCCGTCGACTGTGGCGCCGCCGTCTGTCGCAGGCTCGGCGTCTGTGGTGTCGCTCCCCTCGCTTGTGACACTCCCACCGGCCGCGGCACTCTCCCCGCCGGCTGCGACCTCGACACGCCCCTCGGTCGGGGTGAGTGTCCCCGTCAGCAGGTCGAAAAACGTCGTCTTCCCGGCGCCGTTCGGCCCGATGAGCGAGCAGAGTTCGCCACTCCCCAACCGGAAGTCGACATCGTCGACCGCGGTCAGCCCGCCGAACCGCTTCGTGAGTCCACGCGTGCGGAGCATCCTACAGCGAGCAGTCCATCTCGTCTGCGGGAATCGTCGCCTGGTCCCCCTCGACGGTCGCCAACGACTCGCTCGGCTGCACCGACGCACCCCAGGTGTCCGCAAACTCGTCTGCCGTCGGGACGACCCCCGCGACCGTCATCGACGACTGTGCCTGGTTGTTGTACTCCTGGAACGTGTAGCCGTCCTCGCCTTTCGGCGTCTCGGCGACGGTCATCCCGCGCAGTTGGGCGGTGATGTCCTCGCTGGCCGTCGACCCGCTCTCCTCGACTGCCTGTGTCAGCGCCGACGCCGCGGTGAACGTGCCGGAAGTGAACAGGTCCGGGACGGTGCCGTAGGTGTCGGTGTACGTGTCGACGAAGGCGTTGTTGATCTCGTTGTCGTACTGGTTCCAGTGGTACCGCGTCGTGAACGGCCCGGCCTTCACGCCGTCGAGTTTCTCCTGTGTCAGCGGATCGCCGAGCACGTTCTGGAGGATCTGCCCGACGACGCTGTTCGTGATCCGTGTCGCGAACCCGCCGAACAACCGGTAGGAGTAGTCGCCCTGAAGGAACGCGGTAAAGAGGTTCGGCAGTGTCGACACAGTGAACCCGCCGACGATCCCGCCTGCGCCGGCCTCCTCTGCGTTCTCCAACAACCCCTCCCACTCGCTGTAGCCCCGGGGAACGAACCGCTCGCCGACGATCTCGACGCCCTGATCTTCCAACACCGCTCGGTAGTTGTTGACGACCGCACGACCGAACGAGTAGTCCGCGCCGAACAGGTACACCGACGACACGTCCGTCTCCTGTGCGACGTAGGTCCCGCCCGAACGGGCGTCCATCGCCGTCGTCTCGGAGGCGCGAAACACCCGCTCGCTACAGGAGTCCGCACTCGAGGTCAAAGACGCCGACGCCGCCGGCCCGGCGAGGTACGGCACGTTGGCCTGTCCGACCACCGTGTCGATCACGCGCCGCGCCGCCCCCGAGGAGGCACAGCCGAACAACATGTCCACGTCGTCGCTGGTGACGAGATTCGTCGCGGCCGTCTGTGCGGTGTCTGCCGAGAACTGCGTGTCCCGGACGATCAGCTCGTAGGTCACGTCGCCGGCCTCAACGGTCTGTGTCCCCGTCTCCGCGTTCGGGATCGGGTCGGTGTCGGTCGTGTGTGCCAGTCCGGAGTAGAACCCGTACAACGCCTGTGAGCCGTAGTACTGGAGATCGCCCGACACTGGCTGGAGCACACCGACGCGGACTGTCCCCGAGGCGTCGCCGCTCGATCCGGTTGTCGTGCCCGCCTCCGTCGGTGTCGCCGACTCCGTCCCCTCGCCGCCGCCAGAACAGCCCGCCAGCCCCGTCACACCCGCTGCACCCAGCGCTGCCAACGCTCGCCGTCGTGTCACGTGCTCTGTCATGTACGACTGTGTCACAACCAACCGACTGTCAAGAATTGCCGGGTTTACATGTAAACCGACCGTTTTCCCTCAGCGGGAGACTGCCGGGGGCAGTCTCGCGGAGGAAAGCCCAACCCAAAGCTGCGAGGCTCGGCCGAACGGGAGAACCTCGGCGCGAACGGGGAGAAACGGTCCGTGAGCGGGCGCTCGGTCGAGCCTCTGGCCTTCGCTCGCGTCTGTTGTTGGGGTACCCGACCACTCCGCGACCGCACAGCGCTGCATCCACCCCGCCACCACACAACACTGCGTCCGCTCCACGACTGCACAGCACCACTCGCCCTGGTTTTGTCGGTTTCTCTCGGTCGGTCTCCGTTCGGTTTCCTGTCACTCTCTCGTCACGCCCACGCGGCCGTCGGCCGTGTCGAGTTCGAAGCCGGCGTCGACGAGCCAGTCGTGGGCGGCGCCCTCGCCGTGTAACAACAGTTCTGCGAGATCACTGGGCGTGTCGATGTCGGTTGCGAGCCGCCGGGAGTCGACCTCCCGTGTTGTCGCGTCGAGTTCCGTCGCGACCTGTCTGTGGTCTGTGATCGAGGCCCCGTGGTAGTCGGTCCTGAATCGGGGGTCGCGGACGACAATCGCGTTCGTCCCGCCACCCAACCCGGGTGCGAACACCAGGTCTGCGGGGTCGTCTGTCGGTCTCTCGCCGGGCTGTCCGTCCAGTCTTTCCCCGGTCTGTCCGCTCGGCTCGGTCAGCCGTCGGATCGCGGTAGGTGTCGCCAACGCGAGATCTGCCATCACCACCGCCAACGGCCGGTCGTGTGTCGGTGTCGCGTCTGTCACCACTGCGTCGACGGCGGTGTCCAGCGGTCGCTCGTCGACGATCTGTGACACTGATCGGTCCAACGCCGCGGTCGTGAGAACGGTCGGCTCGTGACCCGCGGTCTCGACTGCCGCGAGCACGTCCGTCAGCATCGCGTCCGCGAACGCCCGCCGTTTGGCCGCCGAGAGCACGCCCCCCAGACGCGTCTTCGGTCGCTCGGCCGCGAACGGGACGACCACCTGGAGCGACACGCTCACCCCAGCCGGTCTGTCGTCTCCTGTTGGGACCGCCAGTAGACGAACCCGCCGACGGCGAGCGCGACGACCAACAACCCACCACCACCCAGCAACAACAGTTGGTTGCGGTCCTGTGTGTTCTGGGTCTGCTCGGCGCTCGTCTGTGCCTCCTCTGCCAACGAGGTCGCCAGGGTGAACTCACCGCTCTCGTACGCCTGGACGGCCTGTTCGAACTTGCTCGCCGCGTCACTCGGGTTCCCCGCGGCCTCGATGGCCGACTCCGCAGACGCCATCGCCTCGCGAGCCTGCTGACTCTCGCTGGTGAACTGCTCCGTCTCGGCGGTCACCAACTCGTTGGTTCCACCACCCGGTGGCACCTGTTCGAGCCGTGCGGCGGTGAACGTCTGGTGTGGGTCGTAGCTGTACGACTCCACCGCCGGCACCTCGCCGGTGAGTTGCACCTCGACCTCGGAGACATCGTCCGCGGCGGCGACGCTCGCGCCGTCGAACGTCTGCCCGCCGAACGACTCCTGGTCGACCTTCGACCCGGTCTGGTCGTAGTAGACAACCGTCCAGGTGGGGTTCTCCAACGCGGTCGTCCCCGTCATCTCCCACTCCTCCAAGGATGGGTCCTGGTACAGCTCCGCCAGTGTGATCGTGAGCGACACCTCGTCGCCGACCGCGGCGCTGTCTGGCGCGTCCGTCTCCACCGTGGAGACGGCGACGGCGGGCACGACGGCCGCCACCAGCAACAGACACACCGCGATCGCGACACCCAACTTAGAAGAGTGATTCCAACTCGTCGTCGTCATCCTGTATCAGATCGTTGAGGTTCTCTTCGCTCTCGTCGCGAATCTCGTCGATGTTGTCCTGTGCCTCGATCGCAACCTGTTGGAGTTCCTTGATCCGTGGGACGTTCGTCACGCCCGACAACAGGATCACGCTCGCGACGAACCCGGAGCCACGCACCGGGTAGTCGCCGCCGCGGACCTCCATCGAACCGGTCTGCTCTTCGAGCCACTTCCGCCCGCGTTCGATGCCTTTCCGGTTGAGGTGGCGTGGCGGCCCGGCCATCACGAGCAACGCCCGCTCGGCACCGTCGATCTCACACGGGAGTGTCAGCCGCCCCAGCGCGGCCTTCCTGACCAACGAGGTGATCCGGTTGGTCGTGTGTGCCGTGTCGAGATCGTCGTCGCCGTCGTCGCCGGTGATCCGGGAGAGCAGTCCGCTGCTCCCGCCGCCGCCGGTCGTCTCTACCTCCTCGCGGGCGTAGCCGACCGTCGACACCCCGCCGCCTTTCAGCGTGTTGATGATCTCGGAGCTGTCGACGACGCTCTCGGCCACCTCGCCGCCCTCCTCGATCTCGCCGGCGCCAAACAGAATTCCGAACCGTTTGACGATTTCCTCGTTGATCTCCTCGTACCCCGAGGAGACGGACTCGCCGGTCTTTCGCCAGGCGTCGTTGTCGAACACCAGCAGGTTGTCCACCTCGCGGACGAACGTTTGGAACGACCGCGCCGCGTTGAGCGTGTAGATCCCGCCCTCGTCGGAGCCCGGCAGGATCCCCAGTCCGTACACCGGCTCCGTGTAGATCCGTTTGAGGTGTTTCGCCAACACCGGTGAGCCGCCAGAGCCACTCCCGCCGCCCAACCCGGCGACGACCAGAAACGCGTCGACCTCGTGGACCGGGATAGAGTCGATTGCCCCCTGGACCTCGTCGATGTCCTCCTCGGCAATCTCTGCGCCGAGCTCGTTGTCTGCCCCGACGCCGTGTCCCTTCACGCGGGACTGCCCGATCAACACCCGGTTGTTCTCCGGAATGTGTGTTAGCCCCATCAGGTCGGCTTTCGCCGTGTTGACGGCGACGGCCGCACGGACGATGTCGGTGTCGTTTTTCTTGTCGTACTCGACAAACTTGTCGACGATTTTCCCCCCCGCCTGTCCGAACCCGATCAGTGCCAATTTCATGGGTCTCCCGCCATTGGTGGGGAACCAGTTGGACCACGGATAAAAGGATTGTGTTGACTGAACGACGACTGTCTGACGCCCGTCACGCTCTGCGTCGGAGAATCCGGTGACGGCGCCACGCCGTCCGGCGGAACATGACGGCGCCGAGCGTCTGCCGAGTCGCTACGCTACCCTGTAATTTAAGTACCTTGTGCGGTCCGCTGTTCGCTCTGTCGAATCTCTCTGCGATTCGACACTGGAACTATACCGCAGACGGCTGCACGCACTCCGAGCGCCACCGCCGACTCCCCCCCGAGCACCACCGTCGCGTGTCGCTCCGAGCGCCACCGTCGCGTGTCGCTCCAAGCGCCACCGTCGCGTGTCGCTCCAAGCGCCACCGTCGCGTGTCGCTCCGAGCGCCGTTCTCAGCGCGACTGGAGGTAGTCGTCGAGCCGACGCAGGTCGGACTCGGCGGCACCGAACGCGGACACGTCGTTACGACGGGTGGTGTTGTCGAACTGGAGCGAGCGGTACTGGTCGGCACCCATCGGGCCGCCGACGGCGCCCATCACGCTCAGTCCGACCTTCGCCAGCCCCATCGGCAACGGGACGATCCCGACCGACCGCCCCTCGGCGTCGTACACCTGTTCGGTCACCTCTCGGAGTGTCAACACCTCTGGCCCGCCGAATTCGTACGTCTCTCCCTCGTGGTCGTCGTTCTCGACGCCGTCCGCGACCATCGGCGCGAGATCTTGGATCCAGATTGGTTGGAACCGGGTGTCACCGCCGCCGGGCAACGGGTACAACGGGACCCCCGGCGCAAACCACCCTTTCAGTTTCTTCGTGAAGCCGACGAACTCCCCGCCGTCGCCGAAGACGACCGACGGACGGTAGATCACGCCCGGAACGGACGAGGCCCGGACGAGTTCTTCTGCTTCACCTTTCGCGCGGATGTACGCCGTGTCGCCGTCCGAGTCGGCCCCCAGCGCCGACAGCTGGACGAACCGCTCCACGTCCGCGTTCTCGGCGGCCCCGAGCAGGTGTTCCGTCCCGCCGCGGTGGATCACGTCGTGCATTCGGTCGCCGCCGTCGGGTTTGAACAACGGTGACAACGCGACGAGGTTGACCACCACGTCGTGGCCGGGGACGACCTCGTCGACCGCCGTGGCGTCTGTCACGTCCAGTCGGACGGTGGCGACATCCCGTGGGAGGTCGGCGTCTCCCGGTGATCGGGAGGCGGCCGTCACGTCGTGGCCCCGCTCTGACAGCTCTCGACAGAGGTACGATCCGACGAAGCCCGTGCCGCCAGCGACGAATACGTCCATACCTCGGGCGAGTGGAGGGGTGAACCTAAATCGTACGGACCGTGACGGGGGTGTCCCATCGGCTCCGAAACGTTCTTCTGGGCTCCTGTCACACCGTCGGTATGCCAACACCCGAGACGGGGTACGACCCGTCACTCGGTCGGAAGTTCGTCTTCGTCACCGGCGGGGTGATGTCCGGACTGGGGAAGGGGATCACCGCCGCCTCCACCGGACGACTGCTCGCGGACGCCGGCTTCGACGTGACCGCGGTGAAGATCGACCCGTATCTCAACGTGGACGCGGGGACGATGAACCCGTACCAACACGGCGAGGTGTACGTCCTCAAGGACGGCGGTGAGGTCGACCTCGACTTGGGAAACTACGAACGGTTCCTCGGGGTGGACATGACCTCCGACCACAACGTGACGACCGGGAAGGTGTACCAGGAGGTGATCGAACGCGAACGCTCGGGCGACTACCTCGGCGACACGGTCCAGATCATCCCGCACGTCACCGACGACATCAAGCGTCGCATCCGGGAGGCCGCCGCCGGCACGGATGTGTGTATCGTCGAGGTCGGCGGGACGGTCGGCGACATCGAGGGGATGCAGTATCTGGAGGCGCTCCGGCAGTTCGCTCACGAGGAGGACGACGAAGACATCCTGTTCACCCACGTCACGCTCGTCCCGTACTCGAAGAACGGGGAACAGAAAACCAAACCCACCCAACACTCCGTGAAGGAGCTTCGGTCGATCGGGCTCCAGCCCGATATACTCGTCGGGCGGTGTGCAGACCACCTCGCGGACAGCACCCGCGAGAAGATCGCCCTGTTCTGTGATGTCCCCACCGACGCCGTCTTTTCGAACCCGGACGTGGCGGACATCTACCACGTCCCGCTGACCGTCGAGGAGGAAGGGCTCGACCAGTACGTGATGGAGCAGCTGGAACTGGCCGAGGAGGCGCTCCCGCGCTCGGAGCGTGACGACAGGTGGCGAGAACTCGTCACCCGCGACCGCACCGGGGAAATCGAGATCGCGTTGGTCGGGAAGTACGACCTCGAAGACGCCTACATGTCCGTCCACGAGGCGCTGAAACACGCCGGCCAGAAGTGCGGTGTCAACGTGAACGTCTCGTGGGTCGACTCCGACGAGATGTTGGACCGTCACGCCGAGCGGCTCCGTGACGCCGACGGCGTGGTCGTCCCCGGTGGGTTCGGCTCTCGCGGCACCGAGGGGAAGATTGAGGCGGTGCGGTACGCCCGCGAGAACGGCGTGCCGTACCTGGGGCTGTGTCTCGGCTTCCAGATGGCGGTCGTCGAGTACGCACGGAACGTCCTGGATCTCGACGGCGCCCACTCCGCCGAGATCGACGAAGAGACACCACACCCGGTGATCGACCTCCTGCCGAGCCAGACGGAGCGTGAGGAGATGGGTGGGACGATGCGACTCGGGGCACACGTCACGGAGATCGAGGCCGGGACACTCGCCAACGAGGTGTACGACGACACCCGGTGTACGGAGCGACACCGCCACCGCTACGAGGTGAACCCGACGTACATCGACGACCTGGAGTCGGGACCCCTCCGATTCTCGGGGAGCGCCGGCCGCCGGATGGAGATCGTCGAACACGACGACCACCCGTTCTTTCTCGGGACGCAGTTCCACCCCGAGTTCCGGTCGCGACCCGACCGCGCCTCGCCGCCGTTCGTCGGCTTCGTCGACGCCGTGATCGAGCAGAGCGGTGTCCACGACACCGCCGAGGGGGAGCCTGCGAACGATCCGGACGGTGTCGACGACGAGACGGAGGTGACGGCCTGATGGTCGACACCGAGACGTTCCTCCAGGAGGCGACCGCGGAGATCGAGTCCGAACTGGGCGACGCGAACGCGATCATCGCCCTGTCGGGTGGTGTCGACTCCTCCGTCGCGGCGGCGCTGGCGTACCGTGCGGTCGGCGACCAGCTCACCCCCGTCTACGTCGACACCGGGCTGATGCGGAAAGGTGAGACGGAACAGATCCGGGAGACGTTCGCCTACATGGACTCACTCCGGGTGATCGACGCCCGCGACCGGTTCCTCGACGCGCTGTCGGGTGTCACCGACCCCGAGGAGAAACGCCACGTGATCGGCGAGCAGTTCATCCGGGAGTTCGAACGCGAGGCGCGCGACACGGCCGCCGACTACCTCGTGCAGGGGACGATCTACCCCGACCGGATCGAGTCGGAGGGGAACATCAAGTCCCACCACAACGTCGGCGGACTCCCGGAGGCGATCGACTTCGACGGGATCGTCGAGCCGGTGCGGGATCTCTACAAAGACGAGGTCCGAGAGGTTGCCCGCGCGTTGGACCTCGACGAGGTCGTCTCCGAGCGGATGCCGTTCCCCGGTCCGGGGCTCGCTGTCCGGGTGCTCGGTGAGGTGACCGAGGAGAAACTCGCGGTCGCCCGTGAGGCGTGTCACGTCGTCGAAGACGAGACCGCCGACCACGAGCCGTGGCAGGCGTTCGCCGCGGTGATCGGCAAAGGAACTGGTGTGAAGGGTGACAACCGCGTCCACGGCTGGATCGTCTCCGTGCGGTCGGTGGAGTCCCGTGACGGGATGACCGCCCGCGCACAGAACCTGCCGTGGGAGACGCTCCAACGCATCCAGTCGCGGATCACGGGGAGCAACGAGAACGTCGCGAGAGTGGTGTACGACGTGACTCACAAGCCGCCAGCGACAATCGAGTACGAATAGGCTCAGTTGGAGCTTACTTCTTGATGCACGCCGTAGCCGAACCGGCCGACGATGATTAACGAGGCAACAACGGGACCGAACGGCTCCCACCCGAAGAGTCGGCCAGTGTAACCGAACATCGGGTACAGCATGGCGACGAACACGATAGCAGGGAGCACGCCGACGGCCAGACGCAGTGCCAGCGGCTCTGATTCCGCGCCGGGACGGTCGCCGCCGATTGTCACCTCCGAACTCATACACTACAGTTCGTGGTTGTCCATTGTATAAACTTTTGTATCTTCTCTGTCGTGTTGCTACGTGAACAAGGGAGCTAGTTGTGCAGCCCCTACAGCTAGCACACTGCCAATGAGCGCGTCGGATAGTGAGGCCGACAAAATTTTATACACATTTTTTAAGAATCTCATATCCCTGTTGATCGACTTCTCATTCCGTTGAATCCGACAGAGTCGGTCTACGAGAACTCGTTCTCTGTGGCCTGGTGGCTGTTCAATCGAATGAAGAAATCGTTCTGCTTCTGTTACTCTCTCTACGGTCTCGTTTGCTGACGCTGCAATATCTACTCCAGCTACCGATTTATACCACGGTACAGACCGAAAGACACGGAGCGAAAAGGCCCCGACATTGAACTTCTGTGGTGTGAGAACGGCAGCTACTAGTTCTAAAATACCAATAAATCTGAACGCGGATCGGACGAGTAAGTAAAATGCAAATACAAAAGCTACAAAGAATAATAAATATCCGCCAACAATTACTATGCTATCTGGTGAGGGGGGTTCAGTTGGGAAAATCATGCGGAACTGTCCCCACATCCACGCAAAGGCGGCGATCAGGAGACCAACTCCGGGAGCGTACACACGGAGAACCCACTTCGCCTGATCACGGTGCTCCTGTTGTATCTCTGCGTGAGCGTCAAGGATGTCTCGGGTCTCTTTCAGGAGTGTTTCAACTTGTTCTTCAGGGAGAGACGCAACTCGGTCCCTCACTGCCGCCCGATCCAATGATCTGTCGCTCACTACATCCAACTTCACACTGATGTATATGATGTTTGTGAAATTCGCACGTTGCCCGACAGGCTCACGACACGCTTTAGCCTCGTAGCCACGGAGCCACCTGCATGGTCGAAACACAGGCGACTGCCGTTCTCGCCGGGCCAGACGCCGACGGACTGGGTGACGCACTCGCCGCCGAGGGGATCACGGTGACGACGGTCGACGATCCGCCGACCGGCGAGGCGTTGGAGACAGCCGGCGTCGCCGACGCGGCGCTGTACGTTCTCACGGACGTGAGCGAGGCTACCTCGATTCCGGTCGCGAAAGAACAGAATCCGGACGTTCGGGCGGTCGTCTACGCCGACGGGACGATTCCGGAGTTCGCACAGCCGACCACCGACCTCCGGGTCGACCCCGCTTTACTCGACCCCGAGACGGTCGCCGAGGAGCTGGCGAACGGGCCAGAGGCCTGAGGCCAACGACTCCAGGCCCGATCTTTTTGTACCAGAGCGCGGCCACACACCCCGTTTCACGCAGACAGTCCCGTGGCGGACAGCGGTCGCGCGACACCGCCGCCACGGCCGCCGTGACCGTTCCAACGGTGCCGAGGTGTCGCCAGTTCGTCACCCGAGCCGCCCTCTGTGTTGCGGGACTGTGTCTACTCCCCACGCAGTTCCGTGACGTGGTCGATCCGTCGTTGGACCAACGCCGCCGTCCCCACGTCCGAACGGTAGCGGAGCCCGTCACCCGCCGCCGCCAGCGCGTTGCTCGCCTTCGCCTCCGCGGCGGCGATGGTCTCGCCCGTACCGACGACCGCCAGCGAACGCGAGGTGGTCGTGTAGATCCCGTTGTCGCGCTCGTCGACACTGGCGTAGAACAACGTCGCCCCGCCTGCAGACTCCTCGTCGACTGTGATCCGGCTGCCGCCGTCCGGGTCAGTCGGGTACCCCTCCGGCACGGCGTACTTGCAGACGGTCGCCGTCGGCGCGAACGACAGCTCCGGCAGTGAGTCGACGTCGCGTGCGGCGGTGAGCACGTCGAGCAACGGCGTCTCCAGCGTCAGGAGCGTGTTCGTCGCCTCCGGGTCGCCGAACCGGGCGTTGAACTCCACCACTTTCGGCCCGTCGGCGGTGAGCATGAACTGCCCGTACAACACGCCCTCGTAGTCGGCCATCGCGTCGACAACCGCTTGCAGGATCTCGACGGCGCGGTCGTAGTCCTTCTCGGTCATGAACGGGAGCGTTCGGGTCGTGTCGCTGTAGCTCCCCATCCCGCCGGTGTTGGGGCCTTCGTCACCCTCGTAGGCGCGTTTGTGGTCCTGCACTGCCGGCGTGGCCCGCAACGCTCCGTTGGCGACGAACGCCTGGATCGTGAACTCCTCGCCGACGAGCCGTTCTTCGACGACCCACTCGTCGTAGTCACTCTGCCGGACGTAGTCGACCGCCTCCGCCGCCGTGACCTGATCACCCGTGACGCGGACACCTTTCCCACCCGTCAGCCCCGCCGGCTTGACCGCGACATCGTGATCGACGGCCGCGACGTAGTCGGCAGCCGCGTCGGCGTCGTCGAACGTCTCGAACCCCGGACACCCTGGGATCGACGCCGAGGTCATGAACTCCCGTTGGAACTGTTTGTCCGTCTCGATCCGCGCCTGCTCGGCGTGCGGTCCGAAAGCGTAGATACCGGCGTCGTCGAGCGCGTCGGCGACACCCGCGGCGAGTGCTGACTCCGGCCCGATCACGGCCAGATCCGCACCGACCTGCTCCGCGTAGTTAACGATCTCGTCGGCACTCTCCTCTGGAATCTCGGCCGTCTCGGCGGCCAGCCGCGCGATCCCAGGGTTCCGGTTGCTCGCACAGGCGTACAGCTCCGCGTCGTCCGCCAGCGCGCGAGCGACGGCGTGTTCTCGGCCACCGCCGCCGATCAGCAGGACTGTCTCTGTCACGTTCGGAGGGGGTACACACGAGAGTGTAAACGTTGTCCTCCGTCGGAAGAGATCTGTGCAGGGTCGTGGATACCTCGCGCCACGGCCGGCCGACGGCTGGCACACGATTTATGCCGCCGCCGACGCTATCCCGGGTCATGCCCCAGTGTGAGATGTGCGGCGCAGACAAGCCTTCGCTCACCACGACGAAGGTCGAGGGTGCCGAGTTGGAGCTGTGTGACGACTGTACGGAGTTTGGGACGGAGGTGCGCCAGACGGAGAGTTCCTCGACGAGCACCAAGTACTCTACCTCCTCGTCCGGGTCTTCGGGCGACTCCTCGGGGTCGTCTGGGTCGTCCGACTCGTCACCGCGTCACGACATGTTCGACGAGATGGACACCGTGGCCAGCGACTACGACGACCGGATTCGCTCTGCCCGGGAGGACCGTGGGATGAGCCAGGAGGACCTGGCAGACGAGCTCAACGAGAAACGGAGTCTGATCCGCAAACTGGAGCGGGGTGACGTGTTGCCGAGCGACGAGGTCCAACAGAAGCTGGAGAGTGCGTTCGACATCTCGCTCACCGAAGGCGGCGGTGCCGACGACTCCGAGTGGTCTTCCGACTCCTCCGGCTCCGTGACGCTCGGTGACGTGGTGCGGCGCGAGGACGGCTGATCTGCTCGGCCGGCACGCATCGGCGTTCTTTTTGCGAGTCGTCTCGTCCGGCAGGGTATGTTCGTCCTGGTGAACCTGAAGGCGTACGACTGTGACCCCGTCGAGATCGCGAGCGCCGCAAGCGAGGTGAGCGACGAGACGGGCGTCCGGATCGCCGTCGCCCCACAGCCGGCACACCTCGACCGTGTCGCCGAGACGGGCGTCGAGACATGGGGTCAACACGTCGACCCGGTCGGCCACGGGAGCCACACCGGCAGCGTCCACGCGAGTGCGGTCGCCGACACCGGTGCGACCGGCACCCTGCTCAACCACTCGGAGGAACGGCTCCGGCTGGCGGACATCGACGGCGGGCTCACGGCCGCCGCCGAGGTGGATCTGTCGACGGTCGTCTGCGCGAACGACCCTGACCAGTCCGCCGCCGTCGCGGCGTTGGGACCAGACGCCGTCGCGGTCGAACCGCCGGAACTGATCGGCGGGGACGTGTCCGTCGCCTCCGCCGACCCGGGGGTCGTTGAGGACGCTGTCGCCGCTGTCACCGGCGTCGACGACGCCGTCGACCTCTACTGTGGCGCAGGTGTCTCGACCGGCGAGGATGTTGCCGCGGCGGCCGACCTCGGAGCCAGCGGGGTCCTGTTGGCCTCCGGTGTCGCGAAGGCGGATGAGCCACGGGCCGTTCTCCGGAATCTCGCCTCGGGCGTCCCGTAACGACTCACCGGCTCGTCTGGCCGTCTTTCCCGTCCTCGGTGGCTCCGTCGGGTCAACCCCGACCCGACTCACCAGTCGTGTCGGGCGAACTAACAGTTCCGGTATTCTTTAGCCGGTGGCATCCCCCACACCGGTTGAATGGACAGTCAGGACCAAGGGCAGTCGGCGACCGTCCCGTCTGGTGTCTGTCGCGATCTCGTCGCCGACGGGTTCGTCACTGTCTGGGTCGGTCTCGTCGTCGACGACGGAATAGACTGCGTCGCCGTCGCGGGAGCCGCCGAGACACTGTCCGACCGAGCGGTCGAGGACACGACCGTCACCAACGCGGTCACCGCCGAGGAACCACGGGTCACTCAGACGGCACCCTCGAACGTCACGCCCGACAGTGCCTCGGTCGGGACGGTCGCCGTCCCGTTCGTGGAGTCAGACGACAGCAAGCCGGACGGAGTCGTCGTCGCGTACACGCCGGAGCCAGACGAGGCGGATCGCCGGGTGGTGACGGCCGCGGCACGGACGTTAGGCCGACACCGTGCCGACTCCGACGGCGTCGAGACGCGGTTCCGGCGAGCGTTCGCCCGCCACGACGTACCGATGTTGTTGCTCGACCCCGAGACAGACGAGATCAGAGACGCGAACAACGCCGCCGTCGCGTTCTACGGCTACGACGACGGCGGGTTGGTTGGCCGGTCGCTCCAAGAGATCGACACGGGCGGCAGAGAGCGCACCGAGTTGAGCGGCGTGGACGCAGACTCGCGCGACTACACGCGGTTCGAACACGAACTCGCGTCTGGAGAGCGCCGGACAGTCGAGATCCACTCGACGCCAGTCGAGACGGACACAGGAACGCTGTCGTTCGCGGTGGTCCACGACGTGACAGAGCGCGTCGCCTACGAGACGGAGTTAGAACGGTACAGAGAGCTGTTCGAGAACTCCCCGGTCGGGGTGTTCCGGTCGCGTCCGGGCGCCGACCAGTTCGAGGAGGTCAACCCCGCGCTGGTCGAGATGGCCGGCGCGGACTCCCGTTCGCAGTTGCGGGCCACCGGCCCGGCGGCGTTGTACGACGACCCCAACGAGTGGACGGCGTTCGCGGAGGAGTTGCTCGCGGACGGTGTCGTCGCCGAGCGGGAACACCGACTCACCCGACTCGACGGGGAGTCGTTCTGGGGTGCCGTCTCCGCGATCCGGACGGAGACGCCCGACGGCCCGGTGTTCGACGCGTTGATCCAGGACGTGACCGAACGGGTCGACTCCGAGCAGTCGTTGGCGGAACGCACCGAGCGGATGGAGGTGCTCAACCAGCTCCTCAGACACGACATCCGCAACGACATGGCCGTGATCGGCGCGACACTCGACGTGTTGGAGGACCACGTCGACGAGACGGGTGCCGACCACCTCGACACGCTCCGTGAGCGGACGGACCACGTCGTCGAACTCACTCACACGGCACGCAACATCACGGAGACGCTGTCCGTGGAGTCCGGCGAGAGTCTGGAGACGGAGCCGATACGTCTCGACACCGTGCTTGCGGACGCCGTCTCGAACGCGTCGTCGTCGTTCCCACACGCCGAGATCAGAGTCGACGGCGACCCGCCCAGCGTGACGGTCGCGGCAACAGAGCTGTTGGAGTCTGTGTTCCGCAACCTGCTCAACAACGCCGTCCAACACAACGACGGCGAGCCGACGGTCGTCGTCACCGCCACGGCAGACGACGACACCGTCACGGTCCGGGTCGCCGACGACGGACCGGGTGTCCCGGACAGACAGAAACAACGAGTGTTCGAGCGCGGCGAGAAGGGGCCGACCAGCGACGGCACGGGTCTTGGGCTCTACCTCGTCGGTGTGCTCGTCGACAGCTACGACGGGGAGATCACCGTCACCGACAACGACCCCCGCGGTGCGGTGTTCGAGGTGGAACTCCGGCGACTGGCACCCGATCAGGGGTTCGGTGGGATGGCCAACTGAGCCGCCGGCCGGGGCCACCGGATCGGCCGTTCGCCCGCCACGCCGCCCCGTCCGGTCGCGCCCGAGTTTACAACCCTTATATCTCCGCGCGGGCTGTGTTCGGGTATGAGCGAGAACGCCGGCACAGAGCAAGACGGCGAGCAGGCGGCGGCCGACGAGGCGCAGACGGCGACCGACGACCGCCAGGCGGCGGGCGACGAGTCGGACCGATCCGAGTTGGTCGAACGCGTCGCCGCACACGACGAGACACTGGCAGACGAGATTGCAGAGCGCGTTGCCGACGCGGAGTCGACTGCGGCGGAACACCGCGAACGGGTCGAGGAGTTGGAGTCGTCGCTGGCCCGGACCCGCGCGGACTTCGAGAACTACAAAGACCGCGCAGAGAAGCGCCGCGAACAGGCCGCCGAGCGGGCAACCGCCTCACTCGTCGAGAAGCTGACCGAGGTCCGCAACAACCTGCTGCGCGCGCTCGATCAGGACGACGACGCCGACATCCGCCCGGGCGTGGAGTCGACGCTGGAGACGTTCGACCGCGTGTTCGAAGAGGAGGGTGTCACGCCGATCGAGCCGGCGCCGGGCACCGAGGTCGACCCGACCCGCCACGAGGTGATGGTCCGTGTCGAATCCGATCAGCCGGAGGACACGATCAGTGAGGTGTACGAGCCGGGCTACGAGACCGACGGCAGCGTGATCGAGGCGGCGAAGGTGACCGTCAGCGACGGGAGCGGTTACGAACCAGACGCCACGGACTCCGAAGAGGCTGGACAGTCCGACGAGACGGCCGACACAGGCGACGAGTGAGAGACGTAGACGACGAGTGAGAGACGTAGACGACTGTCGAGGTGTCGCAGACGACGAGTAACACCGCTCCGCGGGTCCGTTCAGCGGTGTCGCGACCAGATCAGCTGTTCTCGCGGGCGACATCGTGTTCGAGGGTGCCGACACCCTCGACACGGACGGCGACGTGGTCACCGTCAGACAACGGGCCGACACCGGCGGGGGTGCCGGTCGCGATCACGTCACCCGGCTCCAAAGTGAGGTAGCTCGTCACCTCGCTGATCAGTTCCGGCACGTCGAAGACGAACTGGTCGCGGGAGCCAGACTGGACACGTTCCCCGTTCAACTGGAGTTCCACGCTCGCGTCCGCGGGGACGTGCTCCGGCGCCGCGACACACGGGCCCAGCGGTGCGGCGCCGTCGAACGCCTTCCCACGGACCCAGTTCTGTTCTCGGTCCTGGTCGTCGCGGTTGGACACGTCGTTCAGACAGGTGAACCCCGCGACGTGGTCGGTGGCGTCGGCCGCGTCGACGTTGCGCGCCTGCTCGCCGATCACGACTGCCAGCTCGGCTTCGTGTTCGACCGTCTTGCCTGCCGGGAGCGGGGTCGTCGCGTTCGGCGCGGCGACCGCGTTCGGCGGCTTCAGGAACAACAACGGCCGGTCGGGAACGTCGGCGTCGCGCTCGGCGGCGTGGGCGGCGTAGTTGCGACCCACACAGACGATCTTCTCCGGCTGGCAGGGCGGGAGGAGTGTCACGTCCCGGTCGGCGAGGTCGTACTCGCGACCGGCGGCGGCGACCGTCTCACCGTGGTACGTCCCCGTCCGGACGGCACCGGCGGGGTCGCGGAAACGTGCGTGTCGCACACCGACGGGTCGCGCCCGGCGGGCTTAGTGTCGACGGTCGCGGCGAGCGGATCGAAATGGCTTTGCCCCGACGGCGCGGCCAGCGAGACGATGAGTATCGCCGCCGAGCGTATCAGCCGGCTCGCCGAGTTAGCGGCACAGGCCACCCGCGACGGCGAGCCGGACCGGGGGCGGGCGTACGTTACGCTCGCTAGACGGATCGCCGAACGCAACCGGCTGTCGTTACCCCGCCGGCTCGACCGGTTCGGCTGTGACCGGTGTGACGCCTACCGCATCCCGGGCCGGAACGCCCGTGTCCGCCTTCAAGAGGGGAGTCACGTCGTGATCCGGTGTGACTGTGGGGCGACCGACCGGTACCCGTACTGACGCTGTCGCCCGGCGAACACGACACGGGTCGCCGTCGACCGGCGAACGTGTCACGAGTCGCCGTCGGCTCGCCCGGTCACGGTGGCACCGTAGCGTTGAAACGCGTCAGCGGGGAAGCTACGGGTGTGACCGAGAATCTCAAGCGACGCGCACACGAACTCGACGCGACGCTCCGCGTGGGGAAACGCGGTGTCGAGGCGGTCGTCGACGAACTGGACCGGCAGCTGGACGACACCGACCTGGTGAAAGCGAAGTTCCTGCGGTCGGCCCGCGGCGGGAGCGAGACGACGGAACTGGCCGAAGAACTCGCCGCGGCGGCCGGCGCGGATCTCTACGAGACGCGGGGCAACACCGCGGTGTTCAGACGCTGAGTGCGGCCTCGATTAAACCCCGAGCGGGGAGTCGTCAGCCGTCGAGGGCGGCGACTGTGTCGAGGAAGCCGGCACCGAGGTACTCCTCGCCGAACGTCTCCGCGGTCGCGTTCGGAATCGTGTTGTACACCAGATCAGGGGTCACTGTCTTCCCGGTGACGACGGACCGGTGTGTCGGTTTGGCGATTGTCACCGTCGATTCGACGAACAGTCCACCACTCAACTTTAGAAACGTCGGTTGTGTGTCAGATACACTCACGCAGTGTGATTTCTGCAGGTTAAATAAGTATAGTTAGAAAATCACTTTGGTCTTTGTGTCGAGGCCAACTCGAAACAGAGCCGAACACAGTCGGGACCGTATCGAATCCCCCTATCGTATCGATTCCTTCCTCTGAGGTGGTGTCGGCTCCAACGAGACCGTCGGCCTGTCGCGGTGAACCCGTAGGGACCGTGTCGCTGAAGTAGCCGGGCGGTCCATACATGGAGCGTGCAGGTTCACCAGCTCGGCGAGGGGACACCGTCGGTCGCGGTCGTCGGGATGATCCACGGCGACGAGCCGTGTGGTCGTCGCGGGGTCGAACGCATCCTCGCAGACGATCCAGACGTAGACCGGCCGGTGAAGTTCGTCGTCGCCAACGAACTGGCGGCCGAGCAGGGTGTGCGGTACGTCGACGACGATCTCAACCGGGCGTACCCGGGTGATCCGGACGCAGACAGCCACGAACGGCGGCTCGCGGCGGCGCTCCGTCGGGAGCTGGACGGGTGTACCACCTTGTCGCTCCACTCCACGCAGTCGTACGCCGAGCCGTTCGCGATCACGTCGACTGTCGACGAGATCGCGCAGTTCGTGGTTCCACGACTCCCAGTCACCCAACTCGTCGAGTCCGGCAGCTTCTCGCGTGGCCGGTTCATCGAGCAACCCCACACGTTGGAGGTGGAGTGTGGGCTCCAACGGAGCGAGAAGGCCGCCGAGAACGCCTACTGGTTGATCCGGGCGTTTCTCGCGGTGACGAACACGCTCCCGGAGCCGACGACGGACGACCGGATTCACTCCCGCGGGACGGAGACGGTCGACGTGTTCCGGCTCGCTGACCGGATCGGCAAACCCCCCGCAGACAGCTACGAGGTGCTCGCACACAACTTCGAACGGGTCACACCCCAGGAGACGTTCGCCGTCGCCGACGGGCAGGAGTTCACCGCCGACGAGGAGTTCTACCCGGTTCTGATGTCCGCGCGCGGCTACACGGACGTGTTCGGCTACGCCGCCGAACGGATCGGCTCGTTGTCGTAGTCTGTCACTGTCTGGTTCCACGCCCTGTCAAACTGGCACAACGAGAGTCGAATCGTGCGGTTCAAACCCGGGGCGGCGGGAGTCGGGCTATGGACGAAGCCGCACGCGAGTTTCTGCAACGCCTGTTAGAGACACCGTCACCGTCCGGGTTCGAGACCGCTGGACAGGCAGTCTGGACGGAGTACGTCGCCGGGTTCGCCGACGACGTGTCGACGGACGCGTACGGCAACGCCGTCGCGGTCCACGAGGGCGATCCGGCCGTCGAGGCGGAGATCGCGGTCGCGGGTCACGCCGACGAGATCGGGTTCATGATTCGGGACGTGACCGACGACGGGTTCCTCCGGATCACGGCCGTCGGCGGCTCCGACCGGACGGTGTCGAAGGGGCAACACGTCACCGTCCACGCCGACGAGCCGGTGGCGGGTGTGATCGGGCAGACCGCGATCCACCTCCGTGACGGGGGCGAGGAGTACGAGGAGATCGACGCCCAGTTCGTCGACATCGGGGTCGAAGACGCCGACGCCGCCCGCGAGCGAGTCGAGATCGGCGACCCGGTGACGTTCTCCTCGACGACCGCGGAGTTGGCCGGCGACCGGCTGACCGCCCGCGGGATGGACAACCGCGTCGGCACCTGGACGGCCGCCGAGGTGCTCCGGCGGGCCGCCGAACGCGACGCCGACGCGACCGTCTACGCCGTCGCGACGGTCCAGGAGGAACTCGGGCTGAAGGGTGCTCGGATGGTCGGGTACGACCTGAACCCGGACGCGGTCGTCGCCGTCGACGTGACACACGCGACAGACAACCCGGACGTGTCGGGGACAGCCAGCGGCCCCGTCGCGCTCGGCGACGGGCCGGTCGTCGCCCGCGGCTCCGCGAATCACCCCGGGCTCGTCTCGTTGGTCCGTGGAGCCGCCGATCGTGCCGAGGTGGACTACCAGCTCCAGGCGACCGGCTCCAGCACCGGCACGGACGCCGACGCGTTCTTTACCAGCCGCGGTGGCACCCCGTCGCTCAACCTCGGGCTCCCGAACCGGTACATGCACACGCCCGTCGAAGTGATCGACACGACCGATCTCGTCGCCGCCGCCGACCTGCTCGCGGCCGCCGTCGTTGACGCGCCCGACGCCGCGCCGTTCGAAGCGACGCTGTAGTCGACTTGACGACACACCCGCCCTGCCGCGACCCGACGCTTCCTCCGCCGACACACCGACAGTCGTTCTCGTCAGAGCTGATTCACTACTCCGGAGTTACTTTTAAATTCTAAGAGCGTAACCACTCCGGTATGGTAGACGATGCCAGAGACAGGGGGGCGACGGGCGGAGGCAACGCGACGCGGCGGCGGTTCCTGCAGACGGCGTCGGCGACGGCAGTCGGCGGCGCGGTGTTGGGGTTCGGCACCGGGACGGTGGCGGCCGGCAAGGGGGACTGTGGCCCCGACAACGCCGCGGCGCCGAACGACTTCGCGCGGGTTACGACGCGGGACCACTACGACGAGGACGCGAACCTCATCAACGGGGAGACGAAGTGGAGCTACGACGTAGAGGGGTCGTGGGACCAGTGGGGTGAGGAACTCACCCTGTTCGTCCACGGCTGGCGGTCCGCCGACGAGGAAGACGAGCCGATCGACGCCGGCCAGGAGTGTACGGACGCGCTCCGTGCGGCCGGCTACGGCGGGGAGACGGCCGTCTTCTCGTGGGACTCCGACAAGGGAGACAGTCTCGACTTGGGATGGTCGGACGCGAAAGACATCGCAGAGAAGAACGGTCGGAAGCTGGCCAACTTCTGTCAGTGGTACGCCGGAGAGTACGGCGCGCCGGTGCGGCTGATCGCCCACTCGCTGGGCGGCCGGGTCGTGATGTACGCGCTGGAGTCGTTGGACGACGACTACGGCGCACAGGACCTGTTGGCGTCCGTCTCGTTGCTCGGGGCCGCCGTCGAGAAGGACTCTCCGTCGATGGACGCCGGCTGGCTCGACGAGGAGTTCGGCGACCACATCGAGTTCGCTGTCGGTCGGCTGGACAACTTCCACTCGGAGAACGACGAGATTCTCGACAACATCTTCGCGACACGCGAGACGGAGGAGGCTGTCGGCCAGGTCGGCATCCAGTACGAGGCGCCGAACAACTACACGGACTTTGACGTGACCAGCCAGATCGGCTGTCACAAGAACTACTACAAGGAAGCCGAGGGGATCGTCGACCAACTGGTCGCCCAGTGGTAGGCGGATCGTGGAGCCGCCGCGTCAGGGTCTGTCGAGGACGATCTCCTGTGCCTCGATGTCTTCGAGGGCGGCGACAAGCCCGCCGACAGTGACGCCGTCCTCGTCACCCTCGACGGTGAGTGACGCGACCTGCTCGGAGGCGTCGAACTCGTGGCCGAGCACCCGGCCGGTCAGTTCGATCTCGTTGCCGGTCGCCACGTCCCGACCTCGCACCTCGGCCTCGAACGTGCCGCCGAGTTCGTGGATGTCCTTCACAGCCCGGCGGATCGAAGCGTACGTTCGGGGGAACGGCCGGCCCTCGCCGTCGGTCGACAGCGTCTCGGCGGTCGTCCACAAGACGGTGCCGTAGAACCCAGACACCAGAAAGCCCAGCGCCGACCGGTTGAAGATCACGCCGTAGCGGTCGCGGTCGTCACGCAGTGCGTCCTGTGTGGCGTAGATGGAGTACTCCCCGTCCGCGACGGCGATGACGGGTGTCGTGATCCCGCGACGCGCTCGGGTCTCCGTCGCGACGGCGTCGTAGTCGAACTCGTTAGGAGCGGGCGCCCGCGAGGCGGGGGTGACGAGCAGCTCGACGCTGACCCCGGCGGCGACCTGCTCTTCGAGCGTTTCCCGGAACCGTCGCAGCAGATCCGGGGTGAGTGACAACGCCAACTCGTAGTCGGCGCTCTCGATCACCTCTTCCAGATACCGGAGAATCGTCGACCGCGATTTCACCAGCGACACCGCCTCCGTGTCCCGAGCGGGCGCGGTGTACCGCGCCTCCAACTCGTCGACCATCTCCGCCAACGACGACCGGATGTCGCCGAACGCGTCACCCGGATCGACCGCGACGATCTTCATCGGCCGCGACTCCCGAAGTTCGACCAGCCCGCGGTCCGACAGACTCCGGACGGTGTCGTACACCCGTGGCTGGGGGATGTCGGTCTCTGCGGCAATCTCGCTTGCGGTCAACTCCCCGTGTTCCAACACCGCGAGGTAGGCGTCGATCTCGTACTCGCCGAGGTTGAACCGCTCCCCGACTCGCTCCATCGTTGTCCGCAGTTCGTCCGTCACACACTGGGGTTGTCGCCCTTGCGTATAACAGTTTATCGACGCGCGAGTTGCACCGGGTTTCGAAAGGCCGTACCGCTCTCCACACAGAGCTGGTATCGAGGAGGGGTGGGGTGTTTCCTCGGGACGAATCAGGTGGTCGACTCGGAGACGGCAATCTGTGTGAAACGGAGAGGGTCCCAGCCCTGACAGTCGCAGTTTTGATCTCGGCGTCTGCAGCTTGCTCAACAAAAGAAGCCACAAGATATTAAACGATACTCACACTTTCCAACGGTATGGAAGCAAGCGTCACAACACCCAGAATTAGACGGATCGGTGTGACTGCAGTCGGTCTGTGTATCGTTGCTGCTGGGGCACTAGAGGTGATTTCAGGAGCAGCAGGTACAGGGTATCTAAAGGTAGCAACCGGTGCCGTCGTGGCGTCGACCGCAGTCTTTGCCGCACAGATATCGACAGCGAGCGGTCCGACAGGTGTCGACGGCGGCAGCTACCTCGGTCGGCCGCCTGTCGTCGGCTTCTACACGATGATCTCCGTCGGTGCACTACAGCAGGGGTTCAACTTCTTTCCGTCGGAAGTTGCAGTGCCTGGGACGATGCTCGCCGGACTGTTGGCTGCGGGCGTCTCTGTACTCGAAGGTCGGGTGGCTGGTCGGGGCTAACTGAGCCACTCTCCGCGACTCTGTGATGAACGCGGTCGTCTGCTTCGTTTCGTCGAAAGATCTGCGTCGACAGTCCACTACCGACAGTCCAGGTCTCCTCGTCTCACTCCTCCAACTCGAAGGCAACTGTCACCTCCGCCTGGTACTCCCGTGGGTCCGCCGAGGCGACCTCGACACCCAACTCGTCGACCTCGACCCAGTGGACGTTGTGCAGGGTCTCCTCCGCCCGGTCGACGGCGTCGTCCGTGGCGTCGTCGAAACTCTCCGTACTCCGGCCGATCAGTGTGACTTTCTTGAACACCATCGTCTCCGACTGGATTGTGTGCCGTGTTAACTCTGCTGGCACCCCGAGCGACCACCGTCACTAAGCCCGCCACGACCGTAGCCTGTCACGTGACCGACACACCAGGCCCTAAAACGGTGTACCCGGAACTCGACCACGAACGCTACACGGAACGCGCGATCGAACTCGCACGCGAGGCCGCAGCCCGCGGCGACAACCCGTACGGCTCGTTGCTCGTCGATCCTGACGCGCCCGAGGGGCCGACCATCCTCCGTGAGGCGCGCAACGCGGTCGTCACTGAAGACGACCTGCGGGAACACCCGGAGCTTCACCTCGCAGAGTGGGCTGGGCGAGAACTCGACCCGGCCGTCCGCGAACGGACGATCATGTACACGAGCACGGAGCCGTGTCCGATGTGTGCCGGCGGGATCAGAATCGCCCGGCTCGCGGCGGTCGTCCACTCAGTCTCTGCGGAACGGGCGGCCGAACTGGCTGGCCACGACAACGCACACCCCTCGCGGCTCGTCTACGACGACACCGGCGCAGACGTGCAGTCGTTGGGCCCGGTGTTGCCGGAGGCGGGGGTGGCCGTCCACCGCGACCACCGCTGAGGAGAGCGCAGACGCCGTTCAGTCGTCACCCGACGCCGGATCGGGGTCCGGATCGCCCGGCGAGTCGTCGGTCGTGGGGTCACCCCGGATGTCGGCGTCACGCCAGGTGCCACGCTGGTACCAGGCGTACGCGATGAGCGCGCCGGCGGTGTTCGACACCGCGAAGGCGACCCACAGCCCGATCGTGCCGAGCGACTCGATCCCGAGGAACGCCGGCGGGCGCACACCGAAGTAGGCCAACGGGAGCCGGATGATCCCCAGCATCGTGATCGAGATGGCGGCGGCAGTGAACGTCTTGCCCGCGCCCCGGAAGCTCCCGCTGTAGGCGCGCATCACGCCGATGAAGCCGAATGTCGGCGCGACCCACCGGAGGAACTCCTCGGTGACACGAATCACCTCCGGGTCGTTCGTGAACACCGCCGCGATCGGTGCCGCGGCGACCCAGGTGACCACGCCGGCACCCAACAGAATCACGAACATCACCTTCGCGGCCAGCCCGGCGGCGGCCGCGGCCCGGTCGGGTTTCTCCGCGCCGATGTTCTGGCCGGTCATCGTCTCGACACCCCGGCCGACGGCGATCGCCGGGAGGAAGATCACCGAGAACACCCGAACGGCGATCCCGAAGCCGGCGACGACCGTCGTCGGGAAGAAGCCGACGACGACCAACAACAGGTTCACCGACAACGCCCGCCCCGTCCCCTCGACGGAGGCCGGCACGCCGATCCGCACCAGCTTCCCGGCGTACGTGAAGTCCGGCACCATGTCCCGGAGGTTGATCTTGACTCCGCGAGTGCCACGGAACATCACGGCCAACCCGACGAGAAACGCCATCCCACGCGAGAAGACGGTGGCGTAGGCGGCGCCGGCGACCCCGCTCCCGGTGTAGCCCGTCACCCCCAACAGCTCCGCCTCCAACCCCCGGACGCCGAGCATCCCGAAGACGGGGTTCGACTCGAACCCGAAGATGAGGAACGGGTCGATAATGATGTTGACGACGACCGTCCCGAACATGACCAGCATCGGCGTGATCGTGTCTCCGTACCCACGCATGAGCGCGACGAACACGAAGAAGCCGAACATCACCGGGAGGCCCGCGGAGATGATCTCCATGTAGTCGCCGACCAACGGCGCGACCGCCGGCTCGGCACCTAACAGCCCGGCGAAGAACTCGACGCCGAAGAAGCCGATTGCGCCGAACAGACTCGCTACCAGGATCGCGAACGTCACGGTCTGTGAGGCGGCGTACTCCGCGGCGTCCGGCTCGTCGGCGCCGGTGTGTTGTGCGACGAGGATCGACCCCGCGACGGAGACGCCGGTCCCGAACGCGATCAGCAGGAACACCATCGGGAACGCAAACGAGATCGCCGCCAACGCCTCCGTGCTGAACTGGCCGAGCCAGAACGTGTCCGCGAGGTTGTACGCCGTCTGTAACAGGTTCGTGATGACGATCGGCAACGAGAGGTAGAACAACGGCCGTCCGATGTCGCCGCTCGTCAGGTCGAACTCGTCGCGACCCTTGAACACCGAGCCGACCCGTTCGCGGAGACTCACTGTGCCACCTCGACGAGATCAGTCCGGATTCCCGTCTCTGGAGTCAACAGCCCCGTCACGTAGTCGACGAGCCGGTCACGCATCGCGGCGATCTCGCTGCCGGCCGCGACCGACCGAGTCCAGGTGCCGTGGAGGTAGGTGCTGACGAACGCCGCCACCTCCGTTGGCTCCGTCTCCGGTGGGAACTCACCCGCCTCGACACCCGCCGTGACCAGGTCCGCCACCTCGCTCACGAGGTGTTCGTCGATCCGTTGGAGTCCCTCGCGGAGGCCCTCGTTGTACGGGGCCTGTGCCTTCATCTCCAGATACGCCGTCGTGAACCGGACGCTCTCTGCGTCGTCCCGGCTCTCGTCTGTCGAGAGAATCGTCTGTAACAACGCCACCAGCCGCTCGGCGGGCGTCGCGCCGGGCGGATTGCGTGTCGAGGCGACGAACTCCGCGTGCAGGTAGGAGAGAAACTCCCGGAACAGATCCGCCCGACAGTCGAAGTGGTAGTGGAGCGCCGCCTTGCTCCGGTCTGTTCGGTCGGCGATGTCCTGCATCGTCACGTCCGCGTAGCCGTACTCGCAGACGGCGCTGTACGTCGCCTCCACGATCGCCTCCTGTGTCTCTGTCAACTCCGCCGTGGCGTCCGTCTCGGGATCGCCGTCGTGTGTCGTCGTCTCTGTCATCTGTGTCGTGTCGCCTGTACCGCGTCGCGCCCGCTGGAGAGCCACACGCGGGAACGACTGTCCGTACCACTGACTGACTGGCCAGTCAGTCAAGGGTTTCGGTCGCGGAACGGGTGTGTGAAACGCCCACACGCCAGACGAGACGCTCTCAGTCCGTCAGCGCCCACAGGTAGAGGCTCGCGTAGCTACGGAACGGCGCCCACTGTGTGGCCGTCTCCCGCATCGCCTCGCGGGACGGCTCCCCGTCGACGAGTCGCTCGACACCCTTCCTGACTCCCAGGTCCCCGACGGGGAACACGTCCGGGCGACCGAAGGTGAACAGCAACTGCATGTTCGCGGTCCAGGGGCCCACACCGGTGATCTCCGTCAGTCGGTCGCGGATCGTCTCGTTGGAACAGTCCGACAGCACCGCCTCCGAGTACGCCTCCTCGCGGAACGCCTCGGCGGCGGCACGCACGTACCGTGTCTTCTGTCGGGAGAGCCCCGCCTCACGAAGCTGTTCCGGGTCGGCCGCGAGCACACCCTGCGGTGTCACCGTGACGGTCTCGAACAGCCGTTCGCGGGTCGCCGCCGCCGACGCCACCGACAGCTGTTGGCGGAGGATCGAGACGACCAACCGCTCGAACAGATCACTCGCGGGGTCCAGCGCCAACGCACCCTGGTCGGTGACGACCGGCCCGAGCAGGTCGTCGTCCGCGAGCGTCCGGGCCGCCACGAGCGCCGTCTCCGCGTCGGTCGCGTCCGGCGTGGGAAGCGTTGCTTCCCCGTCGCCTGCCGTCCCGTCGTCGTCGGTAGTCACAGCTCCACCCCGTGGATCGAGACGATCGCCGTGTCGTCCGTGTCGCCACCAGCGGCCGCGCTGTCGTCACTCGCCACACGGCCGATCACACGCCCGCCGGTGGCGCCCGCGAGTTCCTCCGCCCGGCTCGGGTCGACGGCGGCGACGAACCCGGTCCCCATGTTGAACGTGCGGTGCATCTCCGCGTCGGACACCCCGCCCGCCTCCTGTACGAACTCGAAGACGGGTTTCGTCGGCCACGGGTCGGTGACGCGGTAGTGGTGGCCCCCGAGTCGTTCGAGGTTCCCCCAGCCGCCGCCGGTAACGTGTGCGGCCGCCCGCACGTCGTGGTCCCGCATCGGCCGCAACAGGTCGGCGTAGATCCGCGTCGGCTCCAACAGGGCCGTGCCGAGCGTGTCGTAGTCGCCGAACGGACACGGGTCGGTGTAGTCGTGTTCGCGGGTCACCGCTTCCCGCGCGAGCGTCAGCCCGTTCGAGTGGATTCCGGTCGCGGCCCACCCGACGAGCGCGTCACCCGTTCGCGCGGTGCCGTCGAACAGCTGCTCGTCCGTCGCAAACCCCGCACAGGTGCCCGCGAGATCCAGATCCCGGATCACCTCCGACATCACCGCCGTCTCCCCGCCGAGTAAGGCGACCCCAGCCCGCTCGGCGCCGACGGCCAACCCCGCGCCGATCTGCTCGGCCACGGCCTCGCCCGGTTCCTCGACAGCGAGGTAGTCGACGAACGCCGCCGGCTTGACCCCGGCCGCGACCAGATCGTTGGCGTTCATCGCGACGCAGTCGATCCCG
>ERZ1034569.123-NODE-123-length-28149-cov-80.961059_pt1 | contig 28149 bp, 25 predicted proteins | sample MGYA00520706_ERZ1034569 | MGnify/ENA primary metagenome ERZ1034569 (study PRJEB33760, sample SAMEA4777722) | hypersaline lake metagenome | biome: hypersaline environment; feature: brines | place: Spain | collected 2014-08 | depth 0 m ...
AAGATCTCGACGGGCTCGACCTCCTCATCGGTCGCCGTTTCGTCCTCCTCGGCCGCCGTTTCGTCCTCCTCGGTCGCCGTTTCGTCCTCCTCGGCCGTCGGTTCCTTCTCGCGGTCGGCTGCCTTCTTCGAGTCTCCATCGTCGTCGCGCTCCGATCCGCCAATCGAACCCATATCCGGCGTGTCGCCGTCACGTTTCGTCGTCAGGTCCAGTGACGGCACGCCGTCGTCGGGGTCAGTCATCTGCGCTCGCCTCCTCGCCGAACTGCATGCCGGTCACCGCAGAGCGATTGTCGCCCTGCATCGTGACGCCGATCGCCCTGTCGGCTCGCTCTAACAGCGCTGAGCGATGCCCGACCACGACGAACTGCGCGTCGGTGGCCAGCTCCTCTATCATCTCACCGACCCGCTCGGCGTTCACCGCATCGAGGAACGCGTCGACCTCGTCGAGCGCGTAAAACGGGGCCGGATTGTGCCGCTGGACTGCAAAGATGAACGAGAGCGCCGTGAGCGACTTCTCTCCGCCGCTCATCGCCTCCAGCCGCTGGACCGGTTTGTCCGCGGGCTGGGCTCGCATCGTGAGCCCCTCCTCGAACGGGTCGTCCGGGTTCTCTAAGAGGAGCTCGCCGGTCCCCGCAGAGAGCCGCGAGAAGATGTCTTCGAAGTGGTCGTTGATCGATTCGAACGTCTCTACGAACGCGTCTTTCTTTTCTGCTTCGTACCCTTCGATGCGCGACTCGATGCCGTCTCGCTCTTCGACGAGCACGTCACGACGCTCCTCGAGCTGTTCGAGTTCGGCGGCCGCCTCGTCGTACTCGTCTATCGCGAGCATGTTCACCGGTTCGAGCGCCTCCATCTCCGACTCGAGCGACTCGATCTTCGACTCGACGACGTCGAGGTCGGGGACCGCGTCTGGATCGTACTCGCCGACTTGCGCCTCGAGCTCGTCGATCTCCCACTCGAGCCGGTCGCGCCGATCGGTCAGCTCTTCGAGCGTCGACTCGGTCTCCGTAACGAGCGACTGCTGCTCGTCGCGGCGCTGCTTTGCAGCCCGAATCTCTTCTCGCAGTGACTCACGCTCCGACTTGAGCTCTTCGAGCTCGTCTTCGAGGTCGGCGATGGCCTCGCGTTTCGTCTCGAGGGTCGCCTCCGTCTCCTCGATCGCCGTCTCGTGGGCTTCGATCGCCGCCTCGGCTTCGGCCTTCGCGTTCTGTGCCTCCTCGACGGTCTCGTGGAGGTCGTCGACGGCGTCTTCGGCGTACGACTGTTCGAGCTCTACCTCGGTGAGTCGCCCGTCGAGTTCGGTGGTCCGCGCTTCGAGCGCTGTGATCTCCTCGCGGAGCTCGTCGGCTCGCGCCGACAACGTTGGGATCTTCGAATCTTCGAGCGCGGCCTCCAGCTCCTCGACGTCGGCTTCACGGCCGGCTATGGTCTCGTCGAGCGACGAGAGCCGCTCGTCGAGTTCGGTCATCTCGGATTCGACGTCCTCGCGTGCGGCTGCCAGCGACTCGAGGTCGTCCTCCAGCTCTTCGATCCGGTCCGTGGTCTCTTCGAGGTCACGCTCTGCGCGGTCGACGTCGGCTTCGAGCGACCGGACCCGTTCTGCGGCCTCGGCCTTCCGCTCGCGGGCGTCGTCGATGTCGGCGTCGAGTTCGTCGATCGTCGCCTGGAGCGTCTGTCGTTCGTCTTCGAGCGCCGCGATCTCGGTCGCGAGCCGTTCGAGTCGCCCGCCGCCGGTGCTCGTGAACGCGTATCGTGAGCCCCCTCCGGACCCACCGGTCATCGCGCCCGACTTCTCGACGAGGTCGCCGTCGAGCGTCACCATCCGGTAGTCGCCCATCAGATCGCGGGCAGTGGCCATGTCCTCGACGACGAGCGTCGACCCCAACACGTACGAGAAGATCGGGTCGTACGTCGACTCGTACGTCACGAGGTTCCGCGCGAAGTCGACGACGCCCGGCGCCGAGGGGGTCCGCGGCAGCCCGCGGTCGTCCATCTCCGTGATCGGCAAGAACGTGGCGCGGCCGGCGTTCCGCCGCTTGAGGTAGTCGATACACGTCGAGCCGACGCCGTCGTCGTCGACGACGACGTTCGCGAGCCGCCCGCCTGCGGCCGTCTCACACGCCTCGGCGTACTGCCCGTCGACGGAGCCGAGCTCGCCGACCGCCCCGTGGACACCGTCTATCCCGCCGGTTTTTACTTCGGTCACCGCCCGCGGCCACGAGCTGTCTCCCCGCTCGTCCGCGGCCGCCTCCAGGGTCGCGTACTCGTTTTGTTTCTCGCGAATCTCGGCTTCGAGCGTCTCGAGTCGCTCGCGTGCTTCGGCCTTCTCCGCGAACAGCTCGGAGAGCGCCTCCTCGATGGTCGCGTGATTTTTTTCGGCCTTGTCGAGTTCGCCGTGGAGCTCCGAGAGACGCGCCCGCAGGTCCGGGATCGACTCCTCGGCGTCGGCGAGTTCCTCGCGCGTCTCTTCGACCGCGTTCGACCGTCTCCGCGCCTCGTCGAGGAGGCGATCCTTCTCGCGTTGGGTCTCGTGTTTCTTCTCGCGCAGCGACTCGAGCGCCGCTTTCGTCTCGGTGAGTTCGGTCTTCAGGTCGTCGAACTCGGTGTCTGCGCCGTCGATCTCGGCTTCGACGTCGGAGAGCTCGGCGCGTTTGGTCGCGATCTCCGAGACGACCGAGGCCTTCTCGACTTTCACCTCGCGGATCTCGGCTTCGAGCTCCTCGAGCGTCTCCTGTTTGCGGTCGATCTTGACGAACGCGTTGCGGCGCTCGGTCTCTGCCGTCTCGATGCGCTCGCGAGCGGTCTCGATCTGTGCTTCGAGTTGCGACCGCTCGCCCCGAAGCGACTCGATCTCCGAGCGGATCGCGATCTGTTCGTCCTCGCCTTTGGTCTCGATCTCGTGGGTGAGGTCTTCGAGGTCCTCTTCGAGCCGCGTGAGCGTCCCCTGTCTGGTGTCGAGTTCGGTCTGACGCGATTCGAGCGTCTCCCGTGCCGACTCCATCTCCTCGTCGACGGCTGCGAGCGCCTCGCGCTTCTCCTCGAGCTCGGAGGCCTTGCGGTACCCGCGGTACTCCTCGACGTCCTCTCGAAGCGACTGGTACTCGAGGGCGGTCTCCCGTTCGGCTTCGAGCTGGTCGAGCCGACCGCGCTTCTCCTCGATGCGAAGGTCGGCCTCGCCGATCCGGTCTTCGACCGTGTCGAGCTCGTCGAAGGCGGCCTCCTTCTTCTCGTCGAACTCGGCGACGCCCGCTATCTCGTCGACGATCCCTCGCCGCTGGTACGGCGTCATGGTGATTATCTCGGTCACGTCACCCTGCATGACGACGTTGTACCCCTCTGGGGTCACCCCGGCCGCAGCGAGGAGGTCGCGGATGTCCGAGAGGTTCACCGAGCGCCCGTTGAGGTAGTAGTACGAGTAGTAGTTCTCGTCCGTCTCTTTGACCCGGCGTTTGATCGTGATCTCGGAGACGTCACCGACGTCCTCCGAGCCGGCCGCAGAGACGACGTGTGACCGGTCGAGGGTCCCGTCCTCGTTCGACAACACGACGGTGACCGCAGCCTCGCTCGGTCCGCGTCCGTCGACGTCGTCGTCGTGACCGGGATTGTAGATGAGGTCGGTGAGCTTCTGTGCGCGGATCCCTCTGGTCCGTGCCAGCCCGAGCGCGAACAACACCCCGTCGATGATGTTCGACTTTCCGGACCCGTTCGGCCCGGTGACGACGGTGAAGTCCTCGTAGAAGGGTATCCGCGTCGTCTGCCCGAAGCTCTTGAACCCGTCGAGGACGACTTCGCTGATGTACATGACGGGGGTGACGTCTTACGCGACGATGATGTCGCTGCTCGATGTGTCTGACTCCGACCCGCGGTCGTCGTCACCGGCGTCTGTGCGCCCGTTCGAGCCGTCTCCGTCGGCCGACGCCGACTCGGGACCGACGCCGTCGACACCCGCGACGATGACGCCGTCGCCGTCGGTGACCTGTGCGTCGTCGCTCGCCGGGTGCGCTGTGGCGGCGTCTTCCACCGGGGGCTCGTCTGCGTCTTCCGCCGGAGTCTCGTCGGCGTCCGGTTGCCGTTCGACAACTTCGGCGTGGGCGTCCGACGCGGTCTGGCGCTCTGCTGTGGTCGCCGGCGCCGTGCGGTCGGCTTCGAGCTGGCGGACACGCTCTTTGGTCTCGACGAGCTCCTCGGTGAGTCCGTTCACCGCAGCCTGCAGCTCCGTGACCTGTCGTTCGAGGTCCTCGACTCGGTTGCTCATATACACTCGTATGCCCGCGCGGGAGGTATAAATCTGCGTCAGACAGACGTGTGACCACACTGCATGGAGGGCGGTGGACCGAGCGAAACTACTTATATTATCGGCTGTAATTTGACGCTTGATGAGCAAGATCACCTTCCGGGCCGACGACGACCTCGTCGAGCGTCTGGAAGCGTGTGACGCCTCGAAGAGCGAGGTGATGCGCGAGGCCCTCCGAGCGCACCTCGCGGACGCCCCCGCGGACGACGCGGGCGCGAGCTCGCTCGAGACCGCACTCGTCGACCGCGTCGACGACCTGATCGAAGACCGCCTCGACGCGGCGCTGGCGGCCCGCGGCGTCGCTCGACCGTCGGACACCGCCAGCTCACACGCCCCCGGCGAGGTGACGGTAAACGTCACGCTCGACGCCCCAGGAGCGGATATCGACGACGCGCGGGTGACCCGAGCGGACGATCCAGCCGAGGATCCGTCGGCGCGTAAGACACGCACGCAGGACGCGGGTCAAGGCGCGTCGTCCGACGGTCGACGCGCCTGCGTCGGCTGTGGCGAGCACGTGCCAGACGGCGACGTCTACTGCCCGAACTGTGGGGAGAAACAGTCACACCGGGCGTTCTGTGAGTGCGGAGACGAGGTACGGACGGATTGGGCGTTCTGCCCCGGCTGCGGTCGGCGGACGCCCGCCGCAGACGTGTTACACGACCGGTGAGCGGCCCCGAACCGGACACGTACGGGCCGATGGCGTCATACATTCGCCGGTAGATTTATATCATTAGGTTCAGATGTCCTCGCTGTGTAAGACGACCGTCTTACAGCTGGCGACGGATCCGGGGATGTCCCCGGTGAAGGCGTCACGCCGTGTAAGACACGCGGCCCGTCGTCTTACCGGGGGAATACAACATATGGAGCGTGTGACACTGCGCATTCCGAAACAGCAGATAGACGAGGTGGAACAGATGGTCGAGACGGGAGAGTTCCCGAACCGGAGCGAGGCGATCCGGTCGGCCGTTCGTGAGATGCTGAGCGAACAAGACACAGAACGCGACGACCACGGCCGCGCACACGGCTGGGCGAAGGTGTAACCCATGCAAGATCTCGTCCAAGACGCCCTCGAAAACGCGGAGGCCGAAAAGCGCGAGCTCGACACCGACGCGGACGACGACGAGTTCGGGGACCCTCGAATCGTCATCGTCGGCGCCGGCGGCGCCGGGAACAACACCGTCAACCGCCTGTACAACATCGGCGTCGACGGCGCGGACACGGTCGCGATCAACACGGACAAACAACACCTCAAGATGGTGGAAGCCGACACCAAGATCCTCGTGGGTAAGTCGCTCACACAGGGACTCGGTGCCGGTGGCGACCCGAAGATGGGCGAGCGGGCGACCGAGATGGCCCAGGGTACGGTCAAGGAGGTCCTCGGCGACGCCGACCTCGTCTTCGTCACCGCCGGGATGGGCGGCGGCACCGGTACTGGCGCGGCACCCGTCGTCTCGAAGATCGCCAAAGAACAGGGCGCCATCGTCGTCGGAATGGTCTCGACCCCGTTCAACGTCGAGCGTGCCCGCACGGTGAAAGCCGAAGAGGGCCTGGAGTCGCTGCGGAACGAGGCCGACTCGATCATCGTGCTCGACAACAACCGGCTGCTCGACTACGTCCCGAACCTCCCGATCGGGAAGGCGTTCTCGGTGATGGACCAGATCATCGCCGAGACGGTGAAGGGCATCTCCGAGACGATCACCCAGCCCAGTCTGATCAACCTCGACTACGCCGACATGTCGACGATCATGAACCAGGGCGGCGTGGCGGTCATGCTCGTCGGCGAGACCCAGGACAAAAACAAGACCCAGGAGGTGGTCAACGACGCGATGAACCACCCGCTCCTCGACGTCGACTACCGCGGTGCCTCCGGCGGTCTCGTCCACATCACCGGCGGCCCGGACCTGACGCTGAAAGAGGCCGAAGGGATCGCGAACAACATCACGGACCGGCTCGAAGCCAGCGCCAACGTGATCTGGGGCGCCAGAATTCAGGACGAGTACAAGGGGAAAGTCCGCGTGATGGCGATCATGACGGGCGTCCAGAGCGCACAGGTGCTCGGCCCGTCGACCCAGAAGCAGGCGGACCGGTCGCGAGCGAGCATCAACGGCGACCCCGGCGACGTGGGCTCTCGTGCGGCCGAGGCGAACGGGAGCACCGACCGCGCCGCCTGGGAAGACGGCGGCACCGACCCCGTCGAGACCAACAACGGACTCGACGTCATTCGCTGAGACGGCCCGCGAATCACACCGTCGCCGACCGCATTTTCGCCGACCGTCCACTCCCGTGAGTCACGACTCTCGCGGACGACCGCTACTCACCGGATGAGCCGACGGTTTCGTTCTCTGTTCTGGTTTCAGAACCATGAAACGAAGTTTATGCTGCCCGCGGGAGCCATCACGGGTGGACGAGGTCGACGTGACTCCCGGACCAACCCTACGGATCGGCGGCGGCAGCGACGACGAGGAGGCGACCGTTCCGGCACCCGTCCCGCCGGCCGACCCGGACGCCTGGTACGCGCCCGACGTTCGCGCACAGTACGAGTCGGCACCCGGCGTCGTGGCGACGATTCGGTCGCTCGAGACCGGCGGCTTCGCGTACGACGTCCGAGAGCCGCACCTCTCGCCGGCGGACGAGCGTGCCCTCGATGCGGTCCGTGCACACTTCGCGTCGACGCGCGGCCGCCGTCCCCTCACCCGTGCCGGTGCGATCGAGCTCGCCGCCACCGGCTTCGAGCCGAAGTACGCCCGGGTGCTCGACCGGCTCCTCGCGGTGAGCGATGCGGCGCGACGACGACTCGATTACCACGCGCTCCGCGCGCTCCGGCTGTTCGGTGACCTCACGCCGATCGCGTTAGACGACCGGATCGCGGTCGCCGACGTCGGTGACGACGAGGAACTCATCGTGCACACCGACGCGTTCGCCCCGCTCGAGACCGGCGTCGGCGCGGACGCGCCCTTCATCGAACGAGTCGCCGGCGAGCGCCTGGCCCGATACACCGTCGCGTTCGCGGGCTTCAGCGTCGACGTCGTCGTGTACCGGGAGCGGCTGCTCGGCTCCGACGCGTTCGAGACCAAGTACGCCGCACTCGAGCCCGACCTGCTCCCGGGCGACGAGTCGCTGATACGCGAGTGTAAACGACGCATCTGGGAGACGCCCGTCGACCACGTGATCGACGACCACGGCCGATTCGTGGCCGACCACGCTCGGCGGTACCTCTCGCGACGGCTCACGGAACGTCATCCCCGGGGGCTGCTCGACCGCGCGGCGAGTCGGCTCCGCCGTCTGGTGCCGGGCCGACGCCCGCGACCGCCGACGCGTGGTCCACCCGCCCCCGCCGACCGGATCGACGACCTCGTGTACTACGTCGTGCGCGACTTCGTCGGCGAGGGGGTCCTCACCGTTCCGATTCGCGATCCCCACCTCGAGGACATCGAGGCAAACCGGGTGGGCGAGCGCGTGAAGGTCGTCCCGCGCCCGGCGCTCTTAGACGCCGACGAGGGGCAGTCGCCGCGTGCTACCGGCGTCGACCCGCTCGGCGGTGCCGGTCGGGTCCCGACCAACCTCCGGTTCGACGACGAGGCGTCGTTCGTCAACGTCGTCACCCGCCTGGCGGCTCGCGACGGGGTCGAACTCACCCCCGCGGTCCCCTCGGCGAAGGTGAACCTCGAGCTCGACGCCGTTCCAGAGACGGTCCGTTGTGCGGTCGCACTACCCGCCATCTCCGCAGACGGCCCGCACGTCTCGATCCGCAAGCAGGCGGCCGATCCGTTGACACCGGTCGATCTCGTCCGCCAGAACGCGCTGTCCACTTCGCTCGTCACCCTGCTGTGGATGCTGTACGAACACCACGGCGTGGTCCTCTTTGCGGGGCCGACCGGGGCCGGCAAGACGACGCTGATGAACGCGTGTATGCCGTTCATCCCCTTCGACGACCGGCCCATCTCCATCGACGAGGGGTCCCGTGAGGTTCGACTGCCCCACGAGACTGGCGTCGCGCTCACGACGCGCGACCACGAACACGAGTACAAGTCGGTGCACATGGCCGCGCTGATGACGGAGGCGAACTACCTCAACCCGGACGTCGAGGTCATCGCGGAGATAAACACCCCGGCTAGCTTCGAAACCTTCGCCGAGACGGTAAACGCAGGCCACGGGGTGGTCGGTACCACACACGCGACGGACGTCGACACGCTCGTCAACCGCGCCATCGAGCGGGGACTCCCGCCGTACCTCTTTTGTGAGGTCGACCTCGTCGTCTTCTTGCGACAGGTCGGTAGCGACCGATACGTCACGCAGGCCGTCGAGCCGCTCGCTCCGGCGGAGTACGAGGCGCTCGATCCGGCCGCCCGAACGAGCCGAACCGGAAATCCAAAACACGGCGGTGCCGGCGTCGTCGAGCGACCCAGCGTGACGGTCCACTACAACACGGTCGCGTGGCGGGATCCGGACGGCGCGGTCCAGACGACGGGGCTGCCGACCGACGAGTCGTCGGGCACCGACGCGGGGCGGGGGGTACGCGCGCTCGCTCGGCTGGCGGACCGAACCGACCGGGACGTCGCCGCAGTCGAGACCGAGTTTCACACCAAACACCGTTACGTGCGGTACCTCGTCCGCGACGGCGTCGACGACTTCACCGAGCTGTTCGAGTTCCTCGCGGATCTCAGGGCCGACGAGGCCGCGACGGTCGAGCGCGTCGCGCGCTCGCTTCGCAGCGACCGCGCCGCGGCGGGCGAGGATCCCGGTGCGGTGACCACGGCGCGCCCCGAGACGAGTCCACGACCGGACGCAGCCGATCGACCCACCGAGTCCGGCGACGACACCCCGGGAGGGAGCCCGTGAACGAGACCGTCCCGACCACCGCGGACGACGCGCCCGGTCACGGCGACCCGGCGGTGGACGCCGCCGGCTCCGCGGTCCACCAGACGCGCGCTGGCCTCACAGAGCCTATCGGGGCACCCGATCGATCGTCTCGGCCAGGACCGCTCGGTCGTCTCGACGAGGCGGCGTACGCGCTGTTCGCTCGGCACGCCGACGACCGTCGACACGACGGCGACCGAGTCCGGTATCGCGGGGCGCCCGCGTCCACCTCGTTCGGCACCTTCGTCGCGCGGCTGTACGCGCTCTCGTGGGTCGCGTGTCTGCTCGCTCTCCCACCGGCGTTCGTCTTCGCCTCGACGGTAGCGCCGACGATCGCGGGTCGGGTCACCCGGACGTTCGCCAGCCACGCGGCGTTCGCGCCGCTCGTCCTCTCGCCGTCGTCGATCGTCGTCGCGCTGACCGTCGTCGCGGGCGCGACGACTAAACGCGCCACCGTTGCGCTCGGCGGGCACTACCTGCGCTGGCTCGTCGCCGCGCGGCGCACGCGCATCGAGCGGACGCTCCCGGGCGCGGTTCGGTACCTCGACGTCCTCGCCGCGGGCAGTGACGACGCGCGGACGATGATCGCACGAGTCGCCGGCAACGAGGCGTACGGCGGGACGGCGGTCTCGTTTCGAAAGGCGCTCAACGCGGCACGGCTCACGGGGAGCCTCGACGCGGGGCTCAGACGAGTCGCGCGCGACACGCCCTCGCGCGACCTGCTCGCGCCGTTTCTCCTGAAGTTTCGCCACCACCTCTCACAGGGCGACGACGCGCTGGCGAGGTTCCTCCGGACGGAGAGCCGTCTCCTCTCACACCGACAAGAGCACGCACAGACGCGGGCTCGGCGGTACCTGCAACCCGTCGCCGAGCTCTTCGTGTTCGTCTTGGTCGTGCCCGCGCTGCTCGTCGTCGCGGTGACCGTCGCCAGCGCGTTCGTCCCGGCGCTCTCGCGCCCGGTGGAGACGCCGGTCGGGACCGTCTCGCCGCGCGCGGTGGCGGTGTACCTCTCCGTCTGCGTCCTCCTCGCCGTCGGCATCGCAGGCGTCGCGGCGACGAGCGCGCTCAGACCGACCGGGTCACACCCGAGCTACCGCCGTCCCTCCGGGACCCGTGGGTCGGTGACGACCGCGCTCTCGAACCCCGCGAGCACGACGGTCGTGGCGGCCCCGGCTGCGACGCTCGTCGGTGGCTGGCTCGCGTACGCCGGGTATCCGCTGGTGACGGTTGCGCTGCTCTCGTACGTCGCGTTCGCACTGCCGGTCGGACTCGTCGCGGCGCGCCGCCGTCGGCTCGATGACGCGAAGGACCGCCGGCTCACCGACTTCGTCTACGCGGTCGCACGACAGACGTCGATCGGTCGGCCGTTCCCCGCGGCGGTGACCGCGGCGGCACGCGAGGTCGACCTCGGTGTGCTCTCTGCTGACGTCGCGTCGCTCGCGTTCGCGCTGTCGATGAGCACGACCGGTGACACCGGGGGAGTCGATGCGTCGGGTCCGCGGGTCCCGGCCGCCGGAGACGTTCGCACGTCTGCACTCGACCGGTTCGTCGACCGGATCGACACGCCGCTCGCCGACCGGACGGTCGGGCTCGTCGCCGGTGCGCTCCACGCGGGTGCGGCGATCGACGCCGTCTTCGAGACGCTACAGATCGAGGTCGACCGCCTCACCCACGAGACGCGCGCGCTCCGGGAAGCGATGCGACGGTACGTCGTCGGCGGCTGGGCGGCGGCGCTGTCGGTCGCGGGACTCGTCGCCCTAATCAACGTCGCGGTGATGGACGCCGGTCGGCTCGCGTCGATCGCGGCCGTACTCGGCGAGCCGTTCGACGCCGTCTCCGTGGTGCCGGCCTTGGAGCGGTTTCGGCTGTACGTCGTCGCGCAGGCGACCCTGCTCGCTTCGGGGTGGTTCGCCGGCGCCGCCGCGGGCGGGCGGTACGGGGCCCTGCTCCACTCGGGACTGTTGGTCGGTGCCTGCTACGTCGGGTTCGTCGGACTCGGCGTCGTGTGAGCCCGGCCAGCGGACGCTCCGGCTACCCGGACGGCGTTCAGGGCTCGAGCGAGCGCTCGATCCGCCCCGTGAGTTCGTCCGGGTCGAGCCGGTAGAACGCGAACGAGACGTCCGCGGTCGGCTCGCCGAAGATGTCGACGATCGGTATCCGGCCGGTTCGCTCGAGGCCGGCGATCGTGTCGTCGGCGACCGCCTCGTCGGTCGTCGAGACGAGTCGCCCGGTGGCGACGACGCTCCGCCACCGGTCGTCCGGATCCCCGTAGGTGACGAACGTGACGGGGCGGTCGTCGAGGGTGCCCTTCGCCCGCGTCGGACCCACGGCGAGCCGGAAGTAGAACACCGCCTCGACCGGGTCGTAGCCGTACGAGACCGGCACGCCGTGTGGGGGGTCGTCGTCGTCCGTCGCGAGGGCGATCACGCCGGTTCCCGCCCGTTCGAGGAACGCGTCGCGCTCGTCGTCGTCCATGTGAACCGCGTCGGGCTCGACCATGCCAGACCGTTCGCTCCCGCGACATATATGTGGTCGGCCACCCGACCGCAAAGTATATTGTTCGATACGGACAATATCGCGATATGAGCGACGTCGACGACACAGACGCGAGCGACGAGGCCGCCCGCGACGAGCGCGAACGGATCCGCGAACGAAAGCGCCGCCGACTCCGCGAGCGGCTCGAAGGCGGAGACGCACGGGACGGTACAGCCGGCAGCGACGCGAACGGCGGTGGAGACGCCGGTGTGACCGAGGCACCGACAGAACCGGTCGACGTATCCGGACCGGAGGCGCTACAGACGCTCGTCGACGACCACGACGTCGTGTTGGTCGACTGCTACGCCGACTGGTGTGGGCCCTGTCAGATGATGGAGCCGACCGTCGAGGCGCTGGCGAGCGAGACCGACGCGGTCGTCGCGAAGGTCGACGTCGACGCCAACCAGGGGCTCGCCCAACAGCTCGGCGCGCGTGGCGTCCCGACGTTCGTCCTCTACGCCGACGGACAGCCCGTCGACCGGTTCGTCGGTGCCCAGGACCGAACCACGCTCGAAGGCGCGATCACGAACGCGGCCGCCTGACGGGTGCCGTCCGCCGGCGCTCTGCACCCCCCTGCCGATTCTCCGACCGATCGGCTTATATCGGCGGCCGCGCGAGAGCCGCCCATGACGACGGCGACGGAGCGCGACCGGTGTTCGACGGGCGTCCCCAACGCCGACCGAGTGTTCGACGGCGGACTTCTGGCCGAGTCTGCGACCCTCCTCAGGGGTGCTCCCGGGGCCGGCAAGACCATCTTCGGCCTCCACGTTCTCACGGCCGACCCAGCCGACACCGGGCTGTACATCAACCTCGGCGAGCCGACTGCTTACCTCCGTGAGACGGCCGACCGATTCGACCGGCCGACCGACGGCCTCGAGTTCCTCGACCTCTCGCCGTCTGGCGACGCGTTCCACGGCGACAGCGCGTACGACCTGTTTCACGCCGACGAGGTCGAGCGGTCGCCGATCACCGAATCGATCCGCGAGCGTGTCGACGACGTCGATCCGGACCGCGTCCTCGTCGACCCGATCACGGAGCTCAGGTACCTCGCCCCGGACGAGCGGCAGTTCCGGACGCAGGTGCTCGGACTCGTCGACTTCCTGAAGGCGCGCGGTGCCACGGTCGTCTTGACCTCACAGGCGGCGCATTCGGTCCCGGACGACGACCTCCAGTTTCTCGTCGACGCCGTGGTCACACTCGACGTCGACGAGCGCCGCCGGACGCTCTCGGTGCCGAAGTTTCGCGGGTCGGCGGCCCGTCGTGGCCCGCACACGGTGACGATCGACGACGCGGGGATGCACGTGTGGCCGCGACTCGACCCCGAGCGTCACCACCGCGACCGGTCGCTCGGCGAACTGGCCTCGGGCGTCGCGGGCCTCGACGAACTCCTCGACGGCGGCATCACCACTGGCGCGCTCACGTTTCTCAGCGGCCCGACGGGCGTCGGTAAGACGACGACGGCACTGCAGTTCATGACACAGGCCGCACGCCGCGGCGAGGAGTCCGTGCTCTACAGCTTCGAGGAGAGCCCCCAAACGATGGTCGCACGCGCCGAGTCGATCGGAATCCCCCTCCGTCGGCTGCGTGCGGCTGGTACCGTGGCGATCGAGTCTGTCGGCCCCGACGAGATGACCGTCGACGAGTTCACCGCCCGACTCCAACAGCGGGTTGAGGAGGGCGCTACCCTCGTCACGATCGACGGCGTCGCGGGGTTCGAACGGGCGTTCGCCGCGGACGCCGAAGACCCGATCGACGCCCTCGTCGCCGTCGCACGCTACCTGCGAAACGTCGGCGTCACCGGGCTGTTCACCAACGAGGTACACCGGATCACCGGCGACTTCTACGCGACCGAACAGCGCGTGAGCCATCTCGCAGACGACATCGTCGTGTTCCGCCACGTCGAGTACCGCGGCGAGCTCCAGAAGGTCGTCGGGGTGCTCAAACGACGGACCAGCGCGGTCGACACCGGCCTTCGGCTCTTCGAGATCACGGGTGACGGCATCGTCGTCGGCGAACCCCGCTCCGAGCTCCGTGGCATCCTGACGGGAACGCCCGACTGGCACGACGATGGCTGAGGACACGGACATGCCGCTCGGGGAGGGTACCTTCGACGTGCCGTCTACCGCGGAACCACCGCGCATCTACCCGCTCGTCGCCGACGACGGGAACCGACGCGTGTTACGTGAGTGGCTCGCGGACCACGACGCGTACGCGGTCGCGGACACCGACGAGCCGCTGACGGCTGCCGCCTTCGACCTCTGTATCGTCGACCAGGGCGGGCTGCGCCGATACGCCGACGCGATCGAGGCGGTCAAGTCGACGGCGGCACCCGCGCTGGTGCCGGTGTTGCTGCTCGTCTCCGAGGTGACGCCCGACCTCCTCGAGACCGACCGCGGCGAGCTCGCCGACAACGCCTTCGCGACGACGGTCGACGAGCTGATCTCGTTGCCGATCCGACAGGCGGAGCTCGCGTGGCGGATCCGGGCGCTGTTGCGGCTCCGCGACCAGTCGCTCGAGCTGCGCTCGCGGGCGAAGGCGCTCCGTCGGTTTCGCGAGGCGGTCGAGGCGTCGGGACACGCGATCTGGATCGGCGACGCAGACGGCACGATCGAGTACGTCAACCCCGCGTTCGAGTCGACGACCGGGTACGCCGCCGACGCGGCGATCGGCGAACACGCGTCGATGTTGCGGGCGTCGTCGGACGGCGGCCGCGACGAGCGTGTCTGGGAGACGGTCGAGGCGGGCGACACGTGGCGCGGTGAGGTGATCCACCGGCGGGCCGACGGCGAGCGGGCCGTCGTCGACCAGACGGTCGCGCCGATCGTCGACGACGACGCGGTCACCGCGACGGTCGCCGTCTTGGTCGACGTCACCGACGAGCGGGCGCTCGAGGACCGGCTCAAGCGACACCGCGACATCGTCCAGCGGCTCGACGACCCGATCATGTTACAAGACCGCTCCGGCGCGTTCGTCCTGTTCAACGAGGCGCTCGTCGACTTCGCCGGGCTCTCGGGATCGGCGCTCGTCGGCGCCGACGAACACGCGTTCATGGACGACGAGACCGCGACGCGGATCGAACGACAGAAGCGAGCGGTGCTCCGGACCGAGTCACCGGCTCACTACGCCATCTCTCCGACGTTCGAACACAGCGGCAAGGAGGCGTTCTTCAGCACGAGCCGCTACCCGTACTACGACGAGGACGACGAGCTCGCCGGCACCCTCGCTATCTGCCGAGACGTCACCGACCTCGAAGAGCGGACTCGACAGCTTCGGGTGATGGACAACGTGTTGCGCCACAACATCCGCAACGACATGAACGTGATTCGCGGTACCGCAGTCGACATCCGCGAGCAGACGACCGGTGAGTCGGCGGCGGCCGCGGCCACCATCGTCTCGCACGCCGACGACCTCCTCTCGACGAGCGAGAAGTCGCGGGCGATCACGGCCGTGCTCAGCGAGGATGCGACCCGTCGGCCGATAGACGTCGCCGAGACGGCGCGGCAGGTCGCCGCCGACCTCGACGACGACCACCCGGCGGCGACCGTCTCCGTCGACGCGCCAACCGAGACGCGCGCGCTCGTGACCGACGAGATCCAGACGGCGGTCACGGAGCTAACCGTGAACGCGATCACACACCACGATCGGGAGTCGCCACGCGTTGACGTCCGCGTCGCCGACCGTCCGGCCGAGGACGCCGTGACCGTCACCGTCGCCGACGACGGACCCGGAATGCCGGATCTCGACCGCGAGGTGCTCGTCTCTGGCCGCGCGATCGAGTCGCTCTCACACGGGAGCGGTCTCGGGCTCTGGTTAGTCTACTGGATCGTCCACCGGTCTGCGGGGTCGATCGCGGTCGCCGACCGCGACCCACGCGGCACGCGCGTCACCCTGTCGCTGCCGCGAGCCGACGACTGACCGGCACGTGGCCGCTCCTGCCCGCGAATCACGGCTCGCAGGCGGTCCAGATCGGACCCGTTAACCGGCCGTCTCCCCACCCATTCGCATGGACGACGACCTCCCGGCGCGAGACCGGGCTATCCGCGAACTGGGCCACTCGCAGTACGACGTGGCCGCCGACGCCTACGTCACCGCCGCCAGAGCTGGCCTCGCCGGTCACGGGCCGACCGGACACAGCGCGTACGAGTCGACTGAACGCTCCCGGGCGGGGAGCGCGCTCGCCGCCTTCGCCACCGCGGCGGTGTGTCGTCGGATCGCCGGCGCGGCGGGACGGGCTCGTGCACACGCCGCAGCGGGCATCGTCGTCGCCGGCGAACTCCGTGAGCACGTGCTTCAGACGCCTGTCGAGCAAGCGGCGTGTCACGAGTTCGTCGGCGACCTCCGTGCGACCATCGGCGACACGGAGCGCGCGAGCGAGGCGTACGACCGTGCGGCCGCAGCGTACGACGACCTCACGCTCGACTCGCCGGCCGCCGAGACCGGTCGTCCCTTCCTCCAGGCCGGCACGGAGCTCGTGGCGCACCTCTCGCGACCGGACGACCTCTCGTGGGACGACCTCCACGGCAGCGGCGACGACGCACTCGACCGCCGCGTTCGGCTCAAACGGTCCCGAACCGCGACCATCGTCGAGGCCCGGATCTCGGACGGAAAACTCCACGCGCCGCGCGGGTCGACCGAGTACAACACGGGACGCTTCCGCTGTCCGGACTGCGGGTCGGACGACGTCAACTACGTCGCCGACACGACGCTCTGTCTGCGGTGTTCGACGCCGACCGACGCGGTGTGACACAGAGCGCGACGCCTCCTCGCTGCCACGCGAGGTCAATCACAACCCAATACCCACGCGGCTCAGCTCACGGGTCCTCACGTAGCGCGCTCGTGAAGTAGTCGTCGCCACCGAGTCGGTCCGTGATCTCTTCGAGGTGGCCGCGGTCGCAGACGTCACATCGCTCCGCCGATGCCGGTGGCGACGGCCGCGCGAACACCGTTGCACAGCGGTCACAGGCGACGAATCTGAGCCCCGTCATCCGAGGTAGTCGAAGGCGACGGCGAGGTCGTTCGCGCCCCAGAAGACGAACCGGTACCGCCCCGGCTGCAGCGACGGACACACCCGCGCGCTCGACTGCGGATGGTCGGCGACGACGCCGGACTCGGTCAGTTCGATCGACCACTCGAATCCCGCTCCTGGGGGGAGCCGGACCAGCTCGTCGGTGTACTCGAACACGCCGTCGTCGTCGCCGCGCACGTCGACCCAGCCGTCTGCCGTTTGTACCTCGAACGCGTACTTGTGTCGATTCCCCACGCCGATGGGGCGCGCCGAGACGTTCGTCAGCTGGACCCGAACCGTCTCACCCCGCTCGAACCGCATCGCCGCACGCCCATCGTCGTCGGTCGGGCCCTCGCCACTCCCGTCGGGCCTGCGTACCCGGAGTGCCAGCCCGGCGTCGGTCGTCACCCCACCGCCCGCTCCCCAGTTCACCGGCGGCTCGTATCCGCCGCCGGCGCGCTCGAACGCGTCGTCCGGACAGGTCAACGCCTTCGGGACAGCTGGTGGGTCACCGCTCGGCTCGACGACGCCCTCGAGTGCGGCGGGGTCGCGGACCCCGTCAGCCTCGGTCAGGGTGGCCGTCGTGTCGAATCCATCGGTGATGGTAACGCGCGTCGTCGACGGCGCCGGCGCGACTGTCACCCGACAGAACGCCCCCACGTACGTGATCGCTTGTCCGCAGATCGCTCCTTCCTCGCCCGTCTCCACGGCGGTCGCGGTCGCCGTCAGCCGGTCCTCGGCGATCGAGACGTCCTCGACCGCGACCCGTCCGTAACAGGTGTTGGGCCCGACCGACTCCACGTAGAGGACCACTGCCGCGTCGAAGTCCGTCTCGTCGACGAAGGCGGTCGTCTCGGCGTCGGCGTCGCGAAGGAGCCACGCCGCGTCGTCGCGCGCTTCGATCAGCGTACAGAACCCCGGTCGCTCGTCTCGTCGCCAGGCGGGACCCGAGAGCGCCCGCCCGACCTGGTGGACGGTCACGTCGCTGACCGCAGCCGGCGGGTCGTCGGTGCCGGCGTCGGTCTCGTCGGCGTCGGTCTCGTCGGCGGTCGACCTGTCGCTGCCGTCGTCGACGCACCCGGCGAGCGCCGTGAGCCCGGCGAGCGTCCCGACGCCCGACAGCGCCGATCGTCTGGAGATCTGAACCATGCGTGGACGTACGTCGCCATCGGGTAAGTGCCTCGGGGGGCGCAGCCGACAGGTCTGTGTCGCGTTTAGGGGCGCACGAAGAGCTCGCCGAGCGACTCCCGCGGGACGCCGGCTGCAAGCCCCAGTGCCAGACCGACCCGAGCCTTCGCTGCCGGTAGGTCGTCGGCGAAGACGACGCCGTGTTCGGCTAACGTGACCGCGCCGCCGGGCGTGCCGTACACCGGTTCGGTCGGCCCTACCGGCCGCCCAGCGACGACGACCGGTACCCGCGGTACGGCCTCGGCGACGGCGTCACCGATGGCACCGGTCGCGTTGCCGAGGCCGGTCCCTTCGACGACGATCCCGCCGACGCCGGCGTTGAGGGCGCGCTCGATTCCGGCCCCCGAGACGCCCGTTCCCGAGTGAATCACCGGGACCGCTGGCACCAACTCCTCGGCCGCCTCGGGGTCCGACGCGTCGATCGGTCCGTCGGGCACACACAGTGGGTCGCTCGCGACGCCGCGACGCGGCTCGCGAAGCACCCGCGTCGTCGACCGCGTGACCGTCGCGACGGGGGCCGACGCCGGCGACGCCATCGTCGAGAGCGCGTTGCTGTGGGTCTTCACCGCGTCGCGGCCCGCGTGGACCTCGTCGTCGAACGCGACGTGGACGCCGGGCTCGAACCGCTCGTCTGCAGCCGTCCGCACCGCGAGCGTCAGGTTCGCCGGCACGTCACTCGACGGTTCGTCGAGTCGTCGCTGCGCCCCTGTCACGACCACCGGGACAGGGAGGTCGGTCAGCAGGTCGAGCGCGTAGGCGGTGTCGGCCAGCGTGTCGGTCCCGTGGGTCACGACGATCCCGTCCGCGCCCTCGGCGACGGCCGCTCGTGCGGCGGCGACGACGGCGAAGAGGTCCCGCCAGCGGACGTCGAACCCGGGCTGTGCACACGCCTCGCGCGTCGAGACGGCCGCGTAGTCGGTCACGCCTGGCACCGCGTCGATCAGGTCTGATCCGTCTTTCGCCGGTGCCGCGCCGTCCGCGTCCGGCTCCGAGGCGATGGTGCCGCCGCAGGCGACGACACACACGTGTGCGCCCGGCTCGTCGGTGTCGTGGTCCATGCTCGTGCTGCTCGGGCGATAGGCAAATGGCTTCGCCCCTCGGCAGTCGTCGTGTGGCTGCCGGCACAACACCGATATCGAAACTGGCGGCTCTCAGGCGTTTGTAAAACGTCTACGCTTGTCTCGTCGACTCGTGAACGGTTTCGAAACCGGCGTGAAATCCGTGAATCTCGTCGAACGCTCTGTGGGCTATATGTGCGTACCGGTCGTGCGTCCAGTCGTCAGATGTCCACTCGCGTCTCCCTCCCGGCACTCGCTCACCGCGTCCCCCTCGCCGCTCGGCTCACGCACACCGTCCGTGCAGCCGCGTTCTGGACGGCCGTCGTCTCGCCTATCGGCTACCCGATACTGCTCTCTGCGGGTCTCGAGGGCACGACCGGGCTGGCGTTTCTCGGCTTGCTCTGTCTTAACGCGCTCGCGTTGGCCGTCGGTCACGACTACGACCCGAGCGAGGACGACGAGACGACCGCTCACGGCACCACCGATCCGCCGGGCGCTCGAGACGACGCCGGCTAGCCGACACCGCCGGCGCCTGCCGACCGACCAGTCCACGCGGCGGCGGGCCTCCGGTCTCGAAGCGCTTACCGGGTCTCGGCCCGAGCGAATCGTATGACCGACGCGACGCGGGTCGAGTGGCGGCCGTGGGGGCCCGAGGCGTTTCGTGAGGCGGACGAGCGCGATTGTCCCGTGCTGCTCTCGCTTTCTGCCACCTGGTGTGCGGGCTGTCACGAGATGGACGCGACGACGTACGCCGAGCCCAGGGTCGCCGCGAACGTCAACGAGTGGTTCGTGCCGGTCCGTGTCGACGTCGACCGCCGACCGCGCGTTCGTGAGCGGTACAACATGGGCGGCTTCCCGACCACGGCGTTTCTCACCCCCGACGGCGAACTCCTCACCGGTGCGGGGTACCTCGGCGTCGCCGGCATGCGTCAGGTGCTCGAGTCCGTCGGGGAGCGCTGGCGCGAGGAGGGTCGCGACGCCGGCCGCGTTCCACGGGCGCTGGCCGACGACCGGCCGCCGGCCGGAGACCTCTCGGGGGCCGTCGAGCGTCACCTCGTCGGCCAACTCGAGTCGGCGTACGACGAGCGCCACGCCGGGTGGGGCACCGACGCGAAGTTCCCGCTCCCCCGTACGGTCGAGTTCGCGCTCACCCGCGATCGCGACCGTGCGCTCCGCACCCTCGATGCGGTCCGCGATCACCTCGCCGACGACGTCGCCGGCGGCTTTTTTCGGTTCGCCGGCGCGCGCGACTGGAGCGACGTCGCCTACGAGAAGACCGCCGACACGAACGCCGCGGTCGCCCGCGCGTTCGCTCACGCGTACCTCTACACCGGCGCGGCCGCGTATCGCGAGCCCGCCGCGGCCGCAGCAGGCTTCCTCACCGACGAGTTATGGACCGGCTACGGGGTCGGCGGGAGTCTCGGCCCCGGACTCGGCCGCGCGTACTACGCGGCCTCCGCCGACGACCGCGCCGACCTCGACGCACCGCGCCGGGACCTCACCGTCTTCGCCGGGGCGAACGCGCTCGCGGCGGACGCGCTCCTCACGCTCGCGGCGTACACGGACGATACCGAGTCTCGGGAGTACGCCGACCGGATCCTCGACGGGCTCACGCGTGACCTCGTCGACACGGAGACCGGACGGGTACGCCACGTCCGGCCGGCCGACGACGAGACCGTCCCCGCCGACCTCCTCGAAGACGCCTCTCGCGTCGTGAGCGCCTTCGTTCGAGCCGCCGGCGTGCTCGGATCCGGCGTCGACGTCGCCCGGGCAGTCGCCGACCGCGCGATCGACCGACTTCGCGTCGACGGCTCGTTCGTCGACGGGCCGCGGTCCGGGCCGGCCCTGCTCGACCGACCGTTCCGGCCGCTCGACGGCAACGTCGAGATGGCACTGGGGCTGTGTGATCTCGCAGCGCTCACCGGCGAGGACCGGTACCGGACGGTCGCCCGCGAGACGGCCGCGGCGTTCGCCGGCGCGACCGACCGACTCGGCGTCCAAGTCGCCGCGTACGGCAGTCTCGTCGGTCGGCTCCAGCGAGGAACGACGACGATCGTCGTCGGCGACGAGCCGGGGAGCGATCTCCACCGCGCCGCCTGGCGGGTCGCAGACCACGAGAAAGTAGTCGTTCCGAACGCCCATCGCGAGGGAGCGCCGACACCGCGCCGCGTGGCGCCCGGATCGGCGGTCGTGGTCGTCGACGACGACGTCTCCGAGCCGGCGACGACGCCCGACGAGCTGCTGACGCAGGTCGCAGCCGTCGCGGAGTCGTGGGCGTAGCCGACGCGCCGACTCGGCTCACCGCTCGAGCTCGCCTCTGAGGTCGCCCATGGTGACCTCCCGCTCGGCGTGGGCGTTGTGCTGGTGGATCGACTCGTCGTTCGATTGTTTCATGTGGATCACGGCGTCGTCGTTCAGGTGCCCGAACTCGGCCAACGTCCCCTCGGCGAGCGCGCGCACACAGTCTTCGACGAACTTCGCGTCCGCGTGTGCCCGATACGTCATGTGGTCCTCGTCGGGACGTTTCGCCATGTTGTAGATTCGCGCGCTCATCGAGTCGCGGGCGACGTCGATCACGTCACGAAGGTCAACTTCTGGATTCCCGTCGGTCGTGATCGTGAGCGTCGCGTGGCCGCGCTGGGAGTGGCCCGGCTGCGGGACGGCCTCGAGGAACGCCTCCGTGGTCTCTTCGTCGACGCCGAGCCGATCGAGCTCCTCGCGGGCGCGTGATTCGGACATCCCCTGTGAGCACGGACAGACGGTCATCCCCGTGACCTCTGCGCCGATCTCCGCGCGGGTCCCCTCATCCGTCGCGGTTGCACTGGCGATTATCGTCGCCGTACTCTGGGTCTCGAGTCCCGAGGCGGGCGTCTCCTCGCGCGTGACGAGCTCCGCCGTCATCGACACCTCGGCGGTGGTCGTGTAGTCGTGTTTCTCGAGCAGTCGCTCTGCGGCGTCGCCACAGACGTCCTCGACGCGGTACGCCTCCTCGCGGGTGATCTCCTCTAAGATCTCGTCGATCGTGGCGAGGTTCCGTGACATGTCGATGCCCTTCCGGCCGCTCGGGAGATCGACGAACACCTCGAACTCCGCCATGAGAACGATCGGGCGCTCGTCTCTGCGCGCGAGCTTGACGAGTTTCTCTACGCCGGTGACGCCGACCTGCGAGAGCCCGACCGTCACGTCGGGAGCCGACGCCTGTACGTCCGGCAGCTGATGACTCATTACGCGTATTCCACGGCAGCGACGTGATTAGTGCTTTCGATACCACGACACGTCGGCCGACCGACGGATCACCAGGCGTCGCCGGACGCGCTCGACGGCCGTCGTGCCGCCTGCTCCCGCTCGCGCCGCGTAACGCACGATTTATACCCCCGGCAGCGGAATCACGTGTCAACGACCATGCCGAGTTCCAATGGCCCCCAGAAGGCGACCCGAAACAAGCTGTCGAACGACCCGCGAGACCGGGGAACCTCGCCGCCACAGCGAGCGATCCAGGAGTTCGAACCCGGCGAGACCGTCCACCTCAAGATCGACCCGAGCGTGCAGGACGGGCGGTACCACCCGCGGTTCGACGGCCGCACCGGCACCGTCACCGGGAAACAAGGCGCCGCGTTCACCGTCGAGATCTCGGACGGCGGGACGACGAAGACGCTCATCGTCCGCGCCGCGCACATGCGCTCGCAGCAGTAAGATGACGATCTTCAAGGAGAAAGTCGACGAGGAGTACCTCACTACCGCCGAGGCGAAAGCCATCCTCGCCGAGATCGAAGCCGACCGCGCAGCCGACGAGGAGCGAGAGCTTCGGTACGAACTCGCCCGCGCGATCGAACACGTGAATCGGTTCGGCCACCTCGACGCCGAGGAGTCCCGCGAGCTCGTCGAGGCGCTCGTCGAACTCGACCCGATCGACGTCTCGACCGCGGTGAAGATCACCGACCTCCTCCCCGAAGACCGCACCGAACTCCGATCGGTGTTCGCCCAGGAGCGCTACTCGCTCGACGGCGAGGAGCTCGACGAGGTCCTCGCGGTCGTCGCCAAGTACGCGTGACGGATCCGACGGTCGTCGCCGTCGCGGAACACGTCTGAACGTCGCTGAGACGCTCGGTATTCCCTGGTATCGCTATCGACACTCTTTAGCCGGCAAACGTGGGGTTTAGGCCGGTTGACGGGCTACATTCACGTATGACCGATCGATCGACGAGACCCACGCCCGCGTACGGGTCGCGCGATCCGGACGGCCTCGCGCGCCGCGCCGGCGCCCAGGCGAACCCCGACCGCGATCAACACTTCCTCGTCGACGATCGCGTGCTCGACCGACTCCCGGCGTACCTCCCGGAGGCCGCCGACACGAGTCACCTGCTCGAGATCGGCGGCGGCGCCGGCGCCCTCACCGACCGACTGCTCGCACACGCGAGTGACGGGACGGACGACCCGGCGACGGAGTCGCCGTCTGGACGGGTCACGGTCGTCGAGCGAGATCCGGCGTTCGCGTCGTTCCTGCGCACGGAGTTCTCGACGGCCGTCGAGACGGGGGCGCTCGAGGTCGTCGAGGGAGACGCGCTCGACGTGTCGCTGCCGTCGTTTTCGGCCTGTGTCGCGAACCTGCCGTACGGCGTCTCCTCTGCGATCGCCTTCAGACTCCTGCCGACCGGCCGGCCGCTCGTGTTGACGTTTCAAGCCGAGTTTGCCGACCGGATGGTCGCGTCGGCCGGCGAGTCCGCGTACGGTCGACTCTCCGTCTCTGCACAACACTACGCCGACGTCGAGATCGTCGAGCGCGTGCCAAAGGAGGCGTTCGACCCACAGCCCGCCGTCGAGAGCGCGGTCGTCCGCTGTGTGCCACGGGAGCCGGCGTACACGGTCGACGACGAGGCGTTCTTCTTGCGTTTCGTGAAGGCACTCTTCACCCAACGCCGGAAGACGGTTCGAAACGCCATCCGAAACACGGCCCATATCTCCGGGCTCGGCGCTCCCGAGGCGGTCGTCGAGGCGGCCGAGGAGTCGCGGCTCTCACAGCGACCGGGCGACCTCTCGCCGACGGCGTTCGCCGCGCTCGCACAGCTCGCGTCGACCCACGGTGTGCCGGAGGCGGACCCGTCGTAATGGTCGCTGCGGCCGGCGCTGGCAGCGCGTTTGCCGCGATCGAGCTGTCGGTCGTCCTACCCGACATGCCGGTCGCCACTGGCGTCGTCGGTCGACTCGATACCGCCACGCTTCGACGGGTCGCGGTCACGGTCGCCGTCGCCGCCGCCGTGCTCGCGACCCGTCTCGTCGTCGGCCGGGTGAAGCGTCGTGCCGACGCCCTCTCGACGACCCACCGGCTGCTGCTCTCGACATCGGTCGCGGCCACCACCGCGGCCGGCGTGCTCGCGCTCCTCGTGGTGTGGGAGCGAAGCGGCGCGATCCTCGACGCCGTCCGGTCGGCGGCGATCGCAGACCAGCTGTCGAACGTCGTGCTCGCGGTGATCCTGCTCGCGAGCGCCTACGCGCTCACGGACTTCCTCGGCGGGGTGATCCGCGAGGTCGCCGCCGAGAGCACGGCGATCTCCGACCACCAGGAGGAGGTGCTCCGGCGGGTGGTTCAGCTCTCCGTGTACACGGCGGTCGGACTGGTGACCGTCGGGCTCTTCACCGACAACGTCGGCGGCCTCCTCGTCGGGGCCGGCTTCTTGGGGATCGTCGTCGGGATGGCGGCCCGCCAGACGCTCGGCGCAGTCCTCGCGGGCTTCGTGCTGATGTTCTCGCGCCCGTTCGAGGTCGGCGACTGGGTGTCGGTCGCCGAGTACGAGGGCACGGTGACGGAGATATCGATCCTCAGTACGCGGCTGCGGTCGTTCGACGGCGAGACGGTCACCATTCCAAACGACGAGGTGCGGTCTGGCGCGATCGTCGACCGATCGCGGCGCGACCGACTCCGCATCGAAGTCGAGGTCGGCGTCGATTACGCGGCCGACCTCGAGCGGGCAACCGCGGTCGTCGAAGACGCCGTCGTCGACGTCGACGGGGTCGCCCGGATGCCACAGCCGAACGCCGTGACGAAGCAGTTCGCCGACTCGGCGGTGGTGCTCGGCGTCCGCTACTGGATCTCGAATCCGAGCATGCGAAAGCGATGGCGCACACAGACCGACGCGATGCACTCGATCAAGGCCGCGCTCGAGGCGGCAGGGATCACCATCCCGTTCCCACAACAGACGCTGTCGCGCCGGACCGACGCCGTCGATGCCGCCCTCGACGCCCGCGTCGGCGGCGAGGCGACGGACGCCGTTCAGACCGACGCGAACACAGAGGCCGATCCGACTCAGGCGGACGCACCGACCGATGCAAGCGCGTCCGCCGACACGGAGACGTCGACGACCGACACTGGGGAGTCCGACACGTGACCCGGCTCGATCGTGACCAACCGATGGTGTACCGTCCCGCAGAAGACTCGGGGCTGCTCGCCGAGGCAGCGGTCGCGGGAGCCCACGGCCGCGTCCTCGAGGTCGGCACCGGGTCCGGGTGGGTCGCAGAACAGATCGCGACCGAGCGCGGTCTCCACGTCGTCGGCAGCGACCGAAATCCGCACGCGGCCCGCGAGGCGCGCGACCGTGGCGTCGAGGCGGTCGTCGCCGACCTCCTCGAGCCGTTTCGTGCCGACGCCTTCGACACCGTGTGTTTCAACCCACCGTACCTCCCGACCGACCCGGACAACGAGTGGGACGACTGGATGGAACGGGCGCTCTCCGGCGGTGAATCCGGCCGAGCGGTCATCGAGCCCTTCGTAGCCGACGTCGGTCGGGTGCTCGCGCCCGGCGGGGTCGTCTTCCTCCTCGTCTCGTCGCTCACCGAGTACGAGGCGGTGCTCGAGTTGGTCGAGGCCGCGGGCTTCTCACACACCGTCGCGAGCGAGGCGTCGTTCCCGTTCGAGACCCTCACCGTGTTGCGACTCGAGCCGGTAGATAATTCGGACGCATAAATACGGTTCGCAAATATTATACAGCGGCATACCGAACTCTCGGTGATGACCGAACGAGTCGCGGCTACGCCGGGGATCTATCCGCTCCCGGACTGGGCGAAAGAGACGTTGTCGGAGCTCAAAGGCCACCAGAAGGGTGACCTCTTGGGCGGCGACGAGGGCGGGGCGATAGCCGAGGCGTACGAGGAGGTACGCACCGAACACGTCGACGACCAACTCGAGGCGGGCCTCGATGTGATCGTCGAGGGACAGAGCCGGTGGGACGACATGCTCGCGCACCCGCTCACGCTCCACGACGCCGTCGAGACCGGCGGGATCGTCCGCTACTACGACAACAACAACTTCTACCGCGATCCGCGGGTCACCGGGGCGCTCGACGCGTCCGGCGACGTCGCGGCCGAACTCGAGGCGGCAGCCACTATCGCGCCAGACGAACCGCTCGCGGCGACGCTACCCGGTCCCTACTCGCTCGCCGACCTCGCGACCGACGAGCACTACGGTGACGAGGCGACGTTCCAGGCCGCGATCGCCGACTACCTCGCCGGTGAGGTCGCCGGGTTCCCCGCACACGAGACGTTGTTCCTCCTCGAGCCGTCGCTCGTCGAGAACCCGCCAGCCGACGGCACCGAGTCGCGCGCGACCGACGCGATCCGGACCGTCGCCGACGCCACCGACGCCGATGTCGTCGTCCACACCTACTGGGGCGCGCTCGGCGAGAAGCTCTACGCGCACCTCGTCGACGAGGCGGGCGCGGACGCGTTGGGGCTCGACCTCGTCGCTGGCGACCGCGGCGACACCGTGTACAACGTCCAGGAGTACGGTGCGACCGACTCCGTCGCCTTGGGGCTCGTCGACGGCCAGAACACGCTCGTCGAGGAGCCGGAGACGATAGCCGAGCGGGTCGAGTGGTTCGAGTCGAAGGCGCCGGCCCAGTCGTACGAGACGACGTACCTGCTCCCGAACACCGAGCTGTTCTACCTCCCGGAGAACAAGTATCGCGCGAAGCTCGCGGCGCTCGCGGCCGCCACGGAGGTGGTGGCGTAATGGTTCGCACTCCCGCCGCCAACCGCGCGCAGTTCCGTCCCGCAGACCACCCGAACGAGACGTTCCTGTTGACGACCGTCGTTGGCTCGTACCCCAAACCGAAGTGGCTAAACCGCGTCGACGAGCTCGTCGAGGACCCCGACTCGAAGTTCGACGCGACGAACCTCACGGAGGCACACGACGACGCCTGCCGGCTCATCACTCACGAACACGAGCGCGCCGGGCTCGACACGGTCGTCGACGGTGAGATGCGTCGCACCGAGATGGTGGAGTTCTTTGCCGACCGCATCGACGGCTACGAGTTCAACGGACCGGTGAAGGTGTGGGGACACAACTACTTCGACAAGCCGAGCGTCGTCGAAGCGGTCACCTACGACGAGCCGTGGCTCGTCGACGAGTTCGACTTCACCTCGAACGTCGCCGAGCGGCCGGTCAAAGTCCCGATCACGGGGCCGTACACGCTCGGCTTCTGGGCGTTCAACGAGGCGTACCCGTCGACCGAAGCGCTCGTCTACGACCTTGCAGACCTCGTGAACGAGGAAGTCGAGCAGCTCGTCGATGCCGGCGCACGGTACATCCAGATCGACGAGCCCGCGCTGGCGACGACGCCCGAAGACCACGCCATCGTCGGCGAGGCCCTCGACCGGATCGTCTCCGGCATCCCCGAGGAGGTCCGAATCGGCCTGCACGTCTGTTACGGCGACTACTCGCGGATCTACCCCGAGATCAACGACTACCCGATCGACGAGTTCGACGTCGAGCTGTGTAACGGCGACTACGAGCAGATCCCGACGTTCACCGACCCGACGTTCGAACCCGACCTCGCGTTGGGCGTCGTCGACGCTCACACCGCCGAGGTCGAGCCCGTCGAGGAGATCAAAGCGAACATCAGAGAGGGGCTGCGCGTCGTGCCCCCGGAGAAACTCACGATCTCACCCGACTGTGGGCTGAAGCTGCTGCCACGCGAGGTCGCGTACGGGAAGACCGAGAACATGGTCACGGCCGCCCGCGAGGTCGAAGCCGAGATCGACGCGGGCGAGATCGACCTCGACGCGCCGGCGACGAGCGACTGACCGCGGCCTCGTCGCGGTGGTCGCTCTCGACCGTCGGCGCGGTGGTCGCTCCTGATCGTCGGCGCGGTGGCCGCTCTTGCTCGCCGACCGTTCGACCGTACACCCGACGCGTGGGCGAGCAGTCGCGATTAAGTA
>ERZ1034569.124-NODE-124-length-27914-cov-88.198177_pt1 | contig 27914 bp, 22 predicted proteins | sample MGYA00520706_ERZ1034569 | MGnify/ENA primary metagenome ERZ1034569 (study PRJEB33760, sample SAMEA4777722) | hypersaline lake metagenome | biome: hypersaline environment; feature: brines | place: Spain | collected 2014-08 | depth 0 m ...
AATGACGCCCGAATCGCGCACCCACGCTTCTCCGCTCTCTAGTAGCGCAGGGAGGACCTGCATGACAGGACCTCAGGCACCAATTTCCCAGTCGGCACAAGCCCTTCTGGCACGCCCGGTGAGCAATCCGTTCAGCGTCCACAGGGCGGACAGTACTGTGACCGCTAACACATGCTCATGGAATCATCCGCCGGTCAGGGACGGAGGCAAAACACATCACCGCACCCTTGCAGTGCACCCGAGGATCGTCGGACACGATCTGCTTCTGAACGCAGAGAAATCGTGTAGGGGCTCCATCGTCTCTCGTGAAGAGAAACGGGGTCGACTTCTCGACATCGACCATGGGGATGCAGGGAATCTCCTCCCAGGGGGATGCTACCCGATTCTCAGAGACACCGGTCTACTCGATGTTCACGTCGGCCCCGACCCGCTCCGCGAGGGCCTCGAACTGCTCCTTGGTAACGGCGATGAACACCCGATCCACGCCCGTCAGGTCGTGCTCGTCGGACTTGATTCGGTTCGTGCTGCCCCCAGGTGCATCGGTCCCTCTGTTGCCGTTGACCGAGATGAACGTCTCGACGGGGTCGGAGCCATCCACGGCTTCGACGATGGCGTCGCGGGAGGTCTCCAGCGCCCCGGCGAAGGTGGTCGCCATCCCGGTGTAGAACCCTCCGTATTCGCGCAGGGACTTGTCCTTACTGCTGCTGAATTTTTCGTCGGTGTGCGCTCGTGCAGACCTGTTTCGCATGTGGCTTAGGGATTGTGACAAGAACGCTGTGTCTATCTCACGGGCCCGAGACGAAATTGGTCTCGTGGGCCCGTAACATTGATGGACAGAGTCGCGGCCCAGGCGTTATCAACGGGGGCTTTTCATCGTGGACCACGGACCACTCTGGCCTCGGCCTGTCCCGCGAAGGCGCGTGCCGTCGATGGATCGACGACGCCCTCCGGCAGGTCTTCACCGCCAGCAGTCAACACGAAAACCGCCTCGGGGCCTTCCGAGACGGCGACGACGCCATACTGGGACCGATTCGATCTTCGCGCGGGTGGTGGTAGGCCCGGGGGGATTCGAACCCCCAGCTCACGGATTAAGAGTCCGTTGCTCTACCAGGTTGAGCTACGAGCCTATCGGGAATTTCCGATGCGTGGATACTTCGTGCCACGCGGAAAGTTCGGCGGATCGTCCCGTGCAGGGGCGCCACACGCAACTTTCCACTGGGCTTCACAGCATCGCGCCGTCCGCGCGGGAGCGGCCAACCAGTCCGCCCTGCGCCCGCCCCACGGCGGGCCTCGGGGGCGCTACACGTCCAGCTCGTCCGCCTCGGCCGCGTGCTGCATGATGAACTTGAACCGGGCCGAGCTGTCGCGCCCCATCAATTCGGTGATCGTCTGCTCCGTCACCATCCGCTCGGTGTCGGGAATGCTGACTTCAAGCAGGCGACGCCCCTCGGGCGAAAGGGTCGTTTCGTTTAGCGTATCGGGCATCATCTCCCCCAGTCCCTTGAACCGCTGGATGTCGACGTTGGGGTTGCGCCCGTCGCTCCGAATCTCGTCCAGAATCTGCTCCTTATCGGGCTCGTCGAGCGCCCAGTGGGTCTCCTTGCCCGCCTCGATGCGGTAGAGCGGCGGCTGGGCAATGTGCACAAATCCGCCCTCAATGAGCGGCCGCATGTACCGGTAGAAGAACGTGAGCAGGAGCGTGGCGATGTGGTGCCCGTCCGAGTCCGCATCCATCAGGAGAATGACCTTTCGGTAGCGGAGGTCGGATAGGTCAAGCGCATCGCCGATGCCACAGCCCAGCGCCTGCACGATGTTCGACAGCTCCTTGTTGTTCTGGACCCGATCGAGGGTGGCCTGCTCGGCGTTCAGCACCTTCCCGCGAAGGGGCAGAACCGCCTGTGTCTCCCGGTCCCGGGCCTGCTTGGCCGAGCCACCGGCCGAGTCCCCCTCCACGATGAAAAGCTCGCACTCGCTCGGGGTGCTCGACGAGCAGTCCGCCAGCTTGCCGGGCAGCTGCAGGCGCGACTTTGAGCCCGAACGGCCACTGCTTCCGCCGGACGCGGAGCGGCGGGCCCGGCGGGCCTTCGCCGCCTGCACGACCCGGGACGCGATGGCCTCCCCCGTCGACGAGTGGTCGTTCAGGTACTGCTCCAGCTCGGTGCGGAGCGCCCCCGAGACCTGGGACCGGACCGAAGGGTTGTTGAGCTTGTCCTTCGTCTGCCCCTGAAACTGGGGGTCCACGTGAAACAGGTTCACGATGCCCACGAGGCCCTCTCGGGTGTCGTCGCCCTTAATCTCCAAGCGGTGGGGCACCAGGTCGTGCGTGTCCATGAACGACCGGATCACGGCCCGGATGCCGCTCTTGAGGCCCTGCTCGTGGGTCCCGCCGTCCTCCGTCGGGATGCCGTTGACGAACGTATGGAGCTGCTCCTTCGGCGCGTCGGTCCACTGAAGGGCAATCTCCAGGCGCCCGTCCCCGTCCAGGTCGTCGTCCTCCATCATGAAGACATCGTCGTGGATCGGGCTCACCTGAAGGTCCTCCACCAGGTAGTCCAGGTATTCCTGAATGCCCCCTTCGTGGTGCAGCTCGTACCGCTCGTCGCTCGTCTCGTCCCGGAAGATAATTTTTAGGTCCCGGTTCAGGTACGTCTTCACGTCCAGGTGCTCCCGGATCCAGGACGGGTCGAACTCGACGGACTCGAAGATGTCCGGATCGGGCCGAAAGTAAATGTCCGTCCCGGTCCCGCGCGCACTCTCCTTCGTGGTGTCCAGGCCCGTCACCGGGGTGCCCTGCCGGAAGCGCTGCTGGTACTCCTGCCCATCGCGCTTGACGGTCGCGACGAGCTCTTCCGAGAGGGCGTTCACGACCGACACGCCCACCCCGTGGAGGCCGCCGGACGTGATGTAGTTGCTGCCGTCAAACTTGCCCCCGGAGTGAAGGGTCGTAAGAATCAGCTGGACCGTCGGGACGCCCTTTTCGGGGTGATCGTCCACCGGGATTCCGCGTCCGTTGTCGGACACCGAGATGCTCTCTCCGTCCTCGTGCAGGACAACCTCGATCCGCGAGGCATACCCGTTCGTGGCCTCGTCGACGGCGTTGTCCACCACCTCCCAGAGAATGTGGTGCAGGCCAGGCCGCCCCGTCCCCCCGATGTACATGCCCGGCCGCTTGCGGACCGGTTCGAGGCCTTCGAGGACGTCAATGTCTTCGCCGGTGTACGTTGTGGGCATACTTCAGAAATCGTCGTTCTGCGTAAGTGGATGTCTCGCGATCGTAGGTCCTCCGACTACGCGGCCTCGTGCAGGGGCACTTCCACAGGCTCCGGGAAGACCTCCGCGAAGTAGCCCCGCTTGATCACGAGGGTGCCCTTCGCCCCCCGATTCGTCGCGTCGAACTTCGTCGTGCGCACGATCTCTTCCCGTCCGTTGTTCGTCTCGACCGTGAGCCCGTCGCGGGCCCGAGTGCTCAGGGCAAAGTCGAGCACGCGGTCGTTGTCCTCAAGCCGGATGGCGCGCACGCCTTTGGCGGGCCCCTTATACACCGATACCTGATGCACGGGGAAGACCAACGCCCGCCCGTCGTGGGAGGCAAGGCAGATGTTTTCGTCGCCCCGGGCGAGGTGGACGCGTGCCACCTCGTCCCCGTCCTCCAGTCGCATGTACTTGCGGCCCGTACTAATCGAGGGCTCCAGGTAGCCGTCCAGGGTGAAGCGGGTGGCCTGCCCGCCCTTGCTGATGGCGACGACGTACGGCTGGTCCGGCGCGTCGGGATCGTCCGGGTCGAAGAGCTCGCCCTGCTCACTCGGCTCGGCCGGCACCGGGTCCGGAAGGGCGCGGTCGTCGAAGCTGACGACACCGACCACGTGCTCCCCGTCGTCGAACGAGAACAGCTTTTGCACCGGATCGCCGTACCCGGTCGTGCTGGGGATTTCCGTGATGCGGGTGGTGTAGCAGGTGCCGTAGTTCGTAAAAAAGCCGACGGTGGCGCGGGTCGACCCGGCCAGGGCCCACCCCACCTCGTCTCCGTCGCGCGTCCGGATGGCGTCGAGGTCCGAATACGTTCCCTGCCGCTTCACCCAACCGTCCCGCGTGACGATGACGTGGACGTCCTCGTCGACGATGTAATCCTCTTCGGTGTACTCCATGTCCGCCTCCGGCCCGACGAGCGTACTGCGGCGCTCGTCCGTGTACTCGTCGCGGATGTCCTGAAGCTCGTCCTTGACAATGCCCCAGCGCGCATCCTCGTCGTCGAGCAGGCGACGGATTTCCTCCGCCCGGGCCCGCTTCTCCCCCAGCTCGTCCCGGATCGCCTCAATCTCCATCTGCGAGAGCTTGTAGAGCTGCGTCTCCAGAATCGCGTCGGTCTGCTCTTCGTCAAGCTGGAAGCGGTGCATGAGCCGCTGGGCGGCGTCGGCCTTGTTCTTCGAGGCCCGGATGATCTCGATGGCCTCGTCGAGGGCGTCGAAGATCGTCTCGAAGCCCTCTAGGATGTGAATCCGCGCCTCCAGCTCCGCCAGCTCGTTCTGCAGACGCCGGGTCACGACGTCCAGTCGGAAGTCGAGGAAGTACCGGAGAATGGTACGGAGATCCACCTGCTTCGGGGCCTTCACGTCCGTGCTCTCGGTCGGCACGAGGCAGGTGAGGTTGACGTGGAATCGTTTCTGGAGCTTCGTGTGCTTGAACAGGTAGGCCATCGCCGCCTCCGTGTCGGAGCCCCGCTTCAGCTCCAACACGATGCGCACGTCGTCGGTCGACTCGTCGCGCACGTTCGACAGCTGCGGGACGTTCTCTTCGGCGATGTGGTCGGCAATCTCCTCGACGATTTTGCTCTTGTCCACGCCGTAGGGCACCGACTCGATGATGGCACGGGTCTTCCCCTTCGTCCGGTACGCCCCGCGCATCTCGATCGTCCCGGAGCCCGTTTCGTAGATCTCCGCAAGTTCGTCCTGCGTGTTTAGGATGCGCCCCCCGGTCGGAAAGTCCGGGCCCTGAATGTGATCGCGGACGAGGGTCGAGGTGTCTACCTCGGGCTCTTCAATCATGTGGAGGGCCGCGTCGACCACCTCGCCGAGATTGTGCGGCGGGATGTTCGTCGCCATCCCGACCGCGATGCCGCTCGCCCCGTTCACCAGGAGATTGGGGACGCGGGCAGGGAGCACGACCGGCTCTTCCAGCGAGCCGTCAAAGTTGTCGCGGTAGTCGACCGTCTCGTCGCGGAGCCCCTCCAGCATCTCCATGGCCAGGGGCTGCAGCTTGGCCTCCGTGTAGCGCATCGCCGCCGCGCTGTCACCGTCGAGCGACCCGAAGTTGCCGTGTCCGTCGACCAGCGGCGCCCGCAGCGAAAACGACTGCGCCATGCGCACCATGGCGTCGTAGATGGCCTTGTCGCCGTGGGGGTGGTACTTTCCCATCGTCTCCCCCACGACCGTCGCGCTCTTGCGGTGCCGCTTGGACGGGTACAGGTTCAGGCTGTCAAACATCGCAAAGAGGATGCGACGCTGCACCGGCTTCAGGCCGTCGCGGATGTCCGGAAGGGCCCGGCTGGTAATGACGGACAGGGCATAGTTCAGGTACCGCTCGCGGGCGGTCTCGTGAAGCGGGATCGTTTCGGTAACAGGCATCAGCGGCGTTCAATAACGGATGTTGACGGCGCACACATAGTTTACTCACACGTTTTCGGAGTTACAACTGTCACTGACTGGCGTTTCGGAAGATTTGACCGTTTTCCATTGGGCCGCCGCGGCTCACACCCATCCCTGCGCGGGCGACGAGCACCTGGGCGGGCCTTCACTTCCCCAGTCACTTTTTCAACCGACGCGTGCTGAGGCAAACCAAGAGGGCCTTCTGGGCGCATCTAAAATCACTATTTTGATTTGCAATAACGGAAACTGAAATATGAGATCCGGCGGCGGGGCTTCATGTGCAGCGGCGCAAGGTCGGTTGCCGTCCCGATCAGTAGTTTAACGTAAAGTAATCGCCGTCCTCATCGGGATGGAGGTGCAGCAGGTCGGCCTCCGTAAGACGCAACAGCGTCTGGGACGCCCGCTCCGGCGGAATGTCGGCCAGCTGAGCCAGCTGTGAGACGGAGATGCGACCGTAGTCGTCCAGGTAGCGCATGAGCAACGACTCCGTCTCCCCGAATTCGAAGGTCACGCCTGCATGGTCCTCCTGGTTGCGCAGCTCCTGGATGGTCTCGGGACTGGCCTCAACGCTACTGGCCTCGACCCGAACGTACGTCTGGCCCTCGTCGTCGCGGGCCTCCTCATCGGGCACGACGACGTGGGGCTTGGTGCTGCTCTCGGGGATCGTCACCACGAGCACGTCGCAGCGGGGCTCCACCACAATGCGCTCCGTTTGATACTCCACAACGGGCCGGGAGTGGGCGTTTACGGCCTGACGAAGGAGAAACTCTTGCTCGGACGTGTGCTCGACCCCCATGATGGTTCCGTCGTCGTTGACGCCGAGCACGATGCGCCCGCCGTTGGTGTTTGCCAGCGCAACCGCCTCCTTCGCGATGCGCTCGGGCCGGGGCGCCCGGCGCTTGAACTCCACACTGATTCCCTCCCCCAGGTCGACGAGCTGTTCTAGTTCTCGACGCGTCATACCGGTCGTGCAAGCGAACAATGAGTAGGTACAGCCGGGCCGGGGAGACAAAACCAATCAGCAGCCCTCGGCGACGGGGCGAATGGGGAACAGCAACCGAAGACGCGCCCGGGCATTAGGAAACGTTCCGGAGGCCCTGCGGCAGCCAGTGCTCCCGCTTGGCCGAGCGCGTCATAAGCTCGTCAACCATGTCTTCGGGGCGCCGGTTCTCGAACAGGACACGGTGCACCGCCTCCGTGACGGGCATCTCGATGTCATGGTGGCGCGCTAGGTCTTGAACCGACTGGGTCGTCCGAACGCCCTCCGCGACCATATCCATTTCCGACTCGATCTCTTCGAGCGTCATGCCGTTCCCAATCTGCTCCCCCAGGTATCGGTTGCGGCTGTGCGGACTCATGCAGGTCACGAGCAGGTCGCCGATGCCCGCGAGGCCGGCGAACGTTCGGGGCTTGGCGCCCATCGCGATCCCGAGGCGCCGAATCTCGGCAAGGCCACGGGTAACGAGGGCCGCCTTGGCGTTGTCTCCGTACCCCACGCCGTCCCCAATTCCCGCCGCAATCGCGAGGACATTCTTCGCGGAGCCCCCAATCTCCACGCCGACCACATCGGTGTTCACGTAGACGCGGAGCCGCTCGGTCATGAAGGCGTCTTGGACCCACTCGGCCCGCGGCTCGGTGGGGGCGGCCGCGACCAGTGTGGTCGGCTGATTTTCGGCGACCTCCTCCGCGTGACTGGGCCCGTAAAGCACCCCGATCTGTTGCGCCTCCATCCCTCCCAGCTCATCGGCCAGCACCTGCGACATCGTCTGCAGGGTCTCGTTTTCGATTCCTTTCGCCAGCGACACCACGGTCGTCCCCGGGCGGGTGAGCGGCGCGATGCGGGTCGCCACGCTACGCAGGTTCTGCGAGGGCACCGCCACGGCCCAGAGGGACGAGGCCCCCGCGGCGGCCTCAAGGTCCGATGTCACGTGCACGGAGGGCGGGATCTCGATGTCCGAGAGGTACGTGGGGTTGCGGTGCGTTGTCCGCATCCGCTCGACCGCCTCGTCGCGGCGGGCCCAGAGGGTCACGTCGCGCCCCGCGGCGGCCAGGTGGACGGCAAGGGCCGTTCCCCAGCTTCCGGCTCCGAAGAGCGTAATCGATGTCGACATGAGAAATCGTCTGGATGCAAAGAATCGGGCGCCGGGCCGACGGCCCTCAGCCGCCGGGGGCGTCCCCCAGGCAGGGGCCCCACACGTGCGGCAGATCGTTCGCCAGGAAGGCCCCAGCATCTCCGTCAGAGTTCTCCACGCCCCAGCATGCCCTGGGCCGGCTCGAAGGAGCTAATCTGGCTTTCGGTGCCGTTTAGGAGGCGCTGAATGTTAGACCGGTGCGCCACCACGATAGACAGCGCGAGGAGCCCCCCGAAGACGAGCAGGCTCGGGTCGAGATCGGCCCCGAATCCGAAGCGGCGCAGGGCCACGATGGTGGGGAACGCCACGGCGGCGGTAATGGAAGACAGGGACACGTACCGGGAGGACAGCAACACCGCCACGAAAACCGCGAGCGTGATCGCCATGGTGAGGGGCGTGAGTGCAAAGAGCATCCCGGCGGCGGTGTTTACGCCCTTTCCTCCCTCAAACCGCGCAAAAATCGGATACATGTGACCGATCACCGCCCCCACTCCAGCAAGAAGCCCCAGGACCACGAACGGGTCCCCCCCAAACAGTGAGAGGCCGGACGGAATGGGATCGATGCGAATCACCGACGCCACGACGCCCGCCGCGAGAAAGCCCTTCCCAAAATCCACGACCGTCGCCAGCGCGCCCGCCTGCCACCCCACGACCCGAAAGGCATTGGTGGCCCCACAGTTATGACTTCCGTGATTGCGGATGTCGACCCCATGCAGGGCCTTGCTCGACCACAGCGCGCCGGGAATGGACCCGAGGAAATAGCTGATGAGCAGTATGACGGTCAGCGACCACATGTCGACACCCCAGCAGCGGTGAGTGAATTGAGAGCACGGCGCGAAGGCAAGACGAGGACACGTGAACGCGCCTTCAGAATTTGGTGCCTATCGTACCTCTTATTTGACGTCAAATGTTCCGGGGAGCCCTGCGCAGCCCCCGCCGTTCCCCCCTTCAAAACAGCTAGTGGGACGCCCCTGCGGCCTCGATCCGCCCCATCCGGATCGGGGATTCGCCAACAGCCTCCAGCTGGTCGACCGCCCGGGCGGCCTCCTCCGCCCGCACCACGGCCACCATCCCGATGCCGAGGTTAAAGGTCTGCCGCATGTCCTCCTCCGGCACGTCCCCCCGCTCCTGGATTAACGAGAAGATCGGCGGGCGGTCCCAAGCGTCGTAATCGACCGCCGCCGTACACCCCTCCGGCACCACCCGGCCGAGGTTGTTCGGAAGCCCCCCGCCGGTAATGTGGGCGAGCCCTCGGGCAAGATCGGCCTCTACGAGCGTTCGAATCGGGCGCAGGTACGACCGGTGAACCCGAAGCAGCGCCTCCCCCACCGATGCGCCTCCCAGTTCGGAGGGGCAATCGTCCACGGTGTACGCGTCGAAGAGGACGCTCCGGGCGAGGGTGTAGCCGTTGGTGTGGATGCCCGTCGAGGGCAGCCCGAGGAGCACGTCCCCGGGACGGACCTCGTCCCCCGTCACGATCGTGCCCTTGTCCACGAGCCCGACGACCGTGCCCACCAGGTCGAAATCGCCCTCCCCGTACACGTCCGGCATTTCTGCAATCTCGCCCCCGACCAGCGCACAGTCGTTGTCGTCGCAGGCGGTCGCGAAGCCCTCTACGACGGCCTCCGCCGTGTCGGGCTCAAGGGTGCCCACCCCGTAATAGTCGAGGAAGTACAGGGGCCGCGCCCCACACACGGCCACATCGGTTACGCAGTGGTTCACCAGGTCCTGCCCCACCGTGTCGTAGCGCTCGGCGCGGGACGCCACCTTCAACTTGGTGCCCACCCCATCGATGGACGACACGAGCACCGGCTCGTCCATGCCCTCCAGGTCCGGCTCGAAGAACGACCCGAAGGCCCCGATGTCGGCGAGTACGCCGGGCGTAAAGGTCTCCTGCACGCTCGACCGGATGCGGTCGACCGTTTCCTCCCCGGCTTCAACGTCAACGCCGGCTTCCTTGTAGGTTGTCATAATTGTACGCGCTGCAATTTAAAAGGACCGCGGGTGATCGGGCCTACCGGCGGCCGAAGAGCATGAGCAAGTACACCTCCAGCCGGCGGAGTCGCGACAGTTCGATGGGGGCCGCCCAGAGGTCGTAGTCGCGCCGATCGAGTTCGTTTAGCAAGGCGAGGGCCCCGTGCCAGTACCGAAGCAGGGCGTAGCGCTTTCGGAGTCCAAGGTCGTCGGCCAGCGATCGGCCTCGCTGCAGGGCGTCGCGCGCCCGAACGCTTTGCTTCCAGAGCAGGCGGCGGGCCCCTTCCGTGGCCGGGCCCGTTCGGAGCTGCTCCGCCGAAACCTCGTACTGGCGAAGCTCGTCCAGCGGCACGAAGAGACGGCCCCGCGCCAGATCGGCAGGCAGCCGGAGCAGGTGCGCCAGGTGGAAGAAGCCGCGGGCCAGCTCGTCGACCCAGCCGATCTGCACGGAATTGGTCAGGCCCGCCAGGTGTGCGAGGAGACGGGCGTGGGGCACGGCCCAGAGCCGAACGAAGGTTTCCAACTGATCGGCATCTTCGAAGCGGGTTTCCCCCACGAATAGCCGTGCCGCTTCGACCTGCGTCCCGAGCCAGTCCAGGGTCAGGCCGTGGGTCTCGCACGCCTCGTAGGCGGCAGACGCAGTCTCTTCGGGCATCCCCCGGAGCGGTCGGCCCGACTCGGCCCGTGCCCGCTCCTCGTCGAAATACGCCGTCACGTCTTCGCCCTTCGGCACCGCCGGGCTCTTGAGGGCCGAGTGCCAGTGCCAGAGCGCCTGTGCCGCAGGGCGGCGGCGCCGGGACCAGTCGTCGTAAAACGGGCGGGGCAAGTCCGTTGTATGCTCGTCACCCATTCAAAACCAGAAAGCCCGTCAGATTAAAGTGCGCGATCGGAGCCCCCCAAATACGGAACGGGGAAGCCACTGCGGGCTCCCCCGTCCGTCTCGCGGCTAAGCCGAAATGACGTTACGCCTCCACGCCGGCAAACTCTTTCTTCACCACGCTAATCTGGCTGCCCTCGAGCACCATCTTGAGCTCTCGGTCCGACAGGTCGTGCTCCACGACGTAGGTCTCGTCCTTGTCTGCGTTCGTGAGCTCCACGTCCGTTCCGGACTGCACCTGGTCGCGCAGGTTGCGGAACTGCAGGGTGTCGCCCTGGTCGATGCTGTCGTAGGACTCGTCGTCCTTGAACAGGAGCGGCAGGATGCCGAAGTTCGCCAGGTTTTGCCGGTGAATCCGGGCGTAGCTCTTGGCGATCTTGACGCGGGTGCCGAGCCACCGCGGCGCGATGGCGGCGTGCTCCCGGCTCGATCCCTGCCCGTAGTTCGTGCCACCGACGACGGCGAAGCCGTTGTCCTGATGCTCCATGGCGCGGTCGAAGAAGCTCTCGTCGACCTGCTCGAAGACGAACTCCGAGATCTTCGGGATGTTGGAGCGGTAGGGCAGAATGCGCGAGCCGGCCGGCATGATCTCGTCGGTGGAGATGTCGTCGCCCACCTTCAGGAGGACCGGCAGGTCGAACGAATTCTGGAGCGGCTCAAACTCAGGGAGCGAGACGACGTTCGGGCCCTTCTCAAGGTCGACGTTCTTCGCCTCCTCTGCGCTGAGCGGCTCCACGAGCTGGTCGGTGTTGACGCTGATCTGATCCGGCGTCTCCGCGTTCGGGTACTCCATGTCGTAGAGGTCCGCCAGGTCGCGCGGGTCGGTGATCTCGCCGGTGAGTGCCGAGGCGGCGGCCGTCTCGGGGCTGACGAGGTATACCGCGTCTTCCTTCGTGCCGGAGCGGCCCGGGAAGTTGCGGGGCACCGTGCGCACCGAAATCTGGCCGGTGGCGGGCGCCTGGCCCATGCCGATGCAGCCGTTGCAGCCGGCCTGGTGGATGCGAGCGCCGGCGCGGGTGAGCATCTGGAGGTGCCCGGAGTTCATCAGGTTCTCCAGGATCTGCCGCGAGGTCGGGTTCACGTCGAACGAGACGCGGTCGTGCACCTGGCGGCCGTCCACAATCTCGGCGGCGCTGGCGAAGTCGCGGAAGCCGGGGTTGGCCGAGGAGCCGACGTAGCTCTGGTAAATCTCCTGGCCCTCAACCTCCCGCACCGGCACGACGTTGCCCGGGCTGCTGGGCTTCGCGATCTTCGGCTCCAGCTCCGAAAGGTTGATCTCTTCGTACTCGTCGTAGTCGGCGTCCTCGTCGGCCTTGATCTCCTCAAAGACCTCTTCACGGCCCTGACGGCGGAGGAACGCCCGCACTTCGTCGTCGCTCGGGAAGACGGTGCTGGTAGCGCCCAGCTCCGTGCCCATGTTGGCAATGACGTGGCGGTCCATGCAGCTGAGGCTGTCGAGGCCCGGGCCGTAGTACTCAATGATCTGGCCCACGCCCCCATCCACGTCGTGGCGCTCCAGCATGGTGAGGATGACGTCCTTCGCGCTCACCCAGTCGGGCAGCTCCCCGGTGAGCTTCACGCCCCACACCTCCGGCATATTAATCGTGTACGGCTTGCCGGCCATCGCCATGGCGACGTCGAGGCCGCCGGCCCCGATGGCGAGCATGCCGATGGCGCCCGCAGCCGGCGAGTGGCTGTCGGACCCAATCAGCGTCTTGCCCGGCTCCCCGAACCGCTCCTGATGCACCGGGTGGCTCACGCCGTTCCCCGGCCGGCTGTACCACGCGCCAAACTTCTTGCAGGCGCTGCGCAGAAAGAGGTGGTCGTCCGGGTTCTTGAAGTCGGACTGAATCAGGTTGTGATCAACGTACTGCGCCGAGAGCTCAGTCTGGACGCGGGGAATGCCCATCGCCTCAAACTCCAGCATCACCATCGTACCGGTGGCGTCCTGGGTGAGGGTCTGGTCCATTTCGAGGTCGATCTCCTTCCCCACCTCCACGTCCTCGAAGCGTCCATCGGCGAGATGGCTGTCAATGAGTTTCTCTGCAACGTTTTTACCCATAAGTCTGAAAGTAGTGGTCAAGCAAAGTAGTCACGGATCAACGGGTCGACCCCTTCTCGTGCCCGAAGGTAATGCTTCCCTCCCAAAGTTCGTACCTCGGCACTTAAAAAAACTGTGTGCCCGCCCCGAGATGCTTTCGAAGCTGGATGAATACGTACCTGTCGGCCGGTGGCCCGTTCCTCACCCGCGGGCGCCCTGTTTCCAGGGCGGATCCTCGTCGTTGAGGAAGGCGTCGATGCCCGCCTGACAATCCTCCGTACCCCGAGCAAAGGCGTTCATCTGCACCGCGTAGTCGAGTGCCTCGTCGAGCCCCATTCCCGGCACCCGCGCCAGCATCTGCTTCGTAAGCGCCACCGCCGAGCCGCTCGTCTCGCGCGCCAGTTCGCGGGCCAGGGCGTCCACCGCCTCGTCGAGGTCGTCCTCGGGGACGACGCGGGTCACGAGCCCCATCTCCGCGGCCCGGGATGCATCCACCAGACGCCCCCGAAGCAGTAGGTCTCGGGTCTGCGTCTCCCCCAGTTTGCGCCGCAGAAACACCATGACGATGGCGGGCACAAACCCGATGCGCACCTCCGTGAATCCGAGCTTGGCGCCGCCCGACGCGTACGCAAAGTCACAGACGGACGCGAGGCCGCACCCGCCCCCAATTGCGTGGCCGTTTACCTTTGCAATAACGGGCATTGACGACTGGTAAATCCGGCGGAAGAGCTCCGCCAGGTGGCGAGAGTCCGTCTGGTTCTCCGTCGGCCCCGCCTCGCGCATGGCCCGAAGCGAGGATAGGTCCGCCCCGGCCGAAAAGGCCGAGCCGGTCCCTGTGAGAACAACGGTGCGAAGAGAGTCGTCGTCCTCCGCGGCATCGAGGGCCCCCTTCAGGGCCGTCACAAGGTCGGCGTTTAAAGCGTTGCGCTTGTCGGGGCGATTGAGGCGAAGAGTGCAGACCGAACCCTCGGTCGAGGTCTGGACGAGGTCAGACATTCGTACGAAGCGGCTGTTGTGGAGTGATGCGGCAGCGGGGGGAGATGCTCTGCCCAACACCTCTTCTGCCTAAAGAGAGACGTTGGGTTATGCGAACGCGTCGGCCAGGTAAAACCGGTAGATCGGCCACACGTCGAAGACCAGATCGAGCGCACGGTCAACCAGGTTCGCCCCAAGATTGAGCGTCTCCTCGCGACCGATGTAGTGGCGCACGTAGATCCCGTTCGCCCCCTCTACACAGTCCGGAATGTGGTCGAGAGGCGCGTCAAACTCGGTTTTCGTCTTGCTGCCGCCCGACCTGCCGTGTGTGTAGAATCGCCAATCTTTTCTTTGCAATAACGGGTTTACAAGATCGAGGTAAGTGGCAGGGGCATCCTGGATCCGCGACTTCGCCTGGGCCAGCAGGTCCGTGGCGTGGGACCCGACGTAGATGCCGACCGCGAATCCGTCCGGGGACACGCGATGGGTGATTTGGACATCTTCGAGGCGGCGTGTCTCCGGCCGGTAAAATGACATCCACAGGTTGTCGTTGCAGCCGCCGGCGCCAAAGTCGTTCTTGAGCAGGCGACTGAAAACGTACTTCTCGGTCTCGAACCCGAGCCGGTTCGGAAGCACCCAGTTCACCACCAGATCATCGCGGTAGCGACGGAACGGGTCCTTCAGATACTCGGTGACCTCCGGCTTTTCTTTTTTGTACTGGTCGATGTGCGGCTCGGCCCGGAGCCGATCCAGCATTGCGAAGACCTCCTCGGACCAGCCCTCGAACGACCGGTCGAGGGCATCGGGGCGACGCATGGAATCGAGGGACTTCTGCGGCGGGTCGATTGCCGTGGTTGACGGCTCGTCGGGCATGCGGTGTGGGGCAGAGTCGTGGGGCAAAAACGTGGTGCTCCTACGCCCCGTGACGGCCAACGTTCAGGCCCCACCGACCGCCTCCGCCCCACGGCCCTGCAGGTACGCCTCCGCCGCCTTCACCAGCGGGGCGCTGCCAATAAACAGTGGCGTGCGTTCGTGCAGGCCCTCGGGCTGAAGGTCGAGAATGCGCTGGTGGCCCGTGGACGCCCGTCCGCCGGCCTGCTCCACGAGAAAGGCCATGGGATTGGCCTCGTACATCAGGCGCAGCTTTCCGTCCGGGTGGTCCGAAGTGGCCGGGTACATGTACAATCCACCCGTTAGCAGATTCCGGTGGAAGTCGGAGACGAAGGAGCCGATGTAGCGGGCGCGGATGCGATGTCCCGTGTCCGGATCTTTGGTCTTGAGCCACTGCAGAAACGCGCGAAGCTCCGGCGAGAAGTCCTCAATGTCGGCCTCGTTGATCGAATACATCGCCGGCGCCTGGGGAATCTGGAGGTCGGGGTGCGTCAACAAAAACTCCCCGATCCCCGGATCCAAGGTGAAGCCGTTGACGCCGTTGCCGGTCGTAAAGACAAACATGGTGGACGAGCCGTAGGCCACGTACCCCGCCGCCACCTGCTCGGCCCCGGGCCGGAGGGCCACGTCCAGGGCGTCGCCCTCGTCCGCGCCCTCGGGCAGGGTGTAGACGCTGAAGATCGTGCCCACCGATGCGTTGACGTCCGTGTTGCTCGACCCGTCGAGCGGGTCGAAGAACACCGCAAAGCGCTCCTGAAAGTCCCCCCGCGGGGAGAGGGAGATCGTGTCCGCCTGCTCCTCCGAGCCGACCAGGCAACACTCCCCGCCCCGACGCAGGGCACGTTCGAGCTCCCGATCGGCAATCTCGTCGAGCTTCTTCTGCTTCTCGTCCTGCACGTTGACGGTTCCGCTCTCCCCCATCACGTCAAGGATGCCCGCCCGCCGGATGTTGTGGTTGATGATCTTCGCCGCTACGCTCACGTCGCGCAGGAGCCGCGAAAAGGCCCCGGTAGACTGCGGGAAGCGCCCGCGGCGGTCCAGGATGAACTGCTCGAGCGTCATGACCGACTCCAGGGCACCAGACGGGGCCGGGCCGTCGGACAGGGCATGCGACATGAGATGAACGATCTGTACCAGGAAGGACGTGGGCTCGGGAGCGGCCGCCGGGCCGGCGGCACGGGCCCCTACTGCTGCAGGGTGGTCGGAAGCCAGTTCTCGTGCTTGGCCGAACGGGTCATGAGGCGCTTGACCATCTTCCGGGGGCTCTTGTCGTCGAAGAGAATGGCGTGAACGGCCTCCGTGATGGGCATCTCCACCCCGTGGTGCTTCGCCAGATTGTAGACGGAGCGGGTCGTGCGCACCCCCTCCGCAACCATCGCCATGTCATTGAGGACTTCGTCGAGGCTCTTGCCCGTACTGATCTGCTCCCCCAGGTACCGGTTGCGGCTGTGCGGACTCATGCAGGTCACCACGAGGTCGCCAATGCCCGCCAGGCCCGCAAAGGTTTGCGGGTCGGCCCCGAGGGCCTGTCCCAGGCGTCGGATCTCGGCCAGGCCGCGCGTGACGAGGGCGGCCTTGGCGTTGTCCCCGTAGCTCACCCCGTCGGCAATCCCCGCCGCGATGGCGAGGACGTTTTTGGCAGAGCCCCCGATTTCGACCCCGAGCACGTCTGTGTTCATGTAGACGCGCAGGCGCTCGGTCATGAACACCTTCTGGATGTGCCGGGCCTCCCCCTCGTCGGGGGCCGCCGCCACGACGGCCGTGGGGCGCCCCTCGGCGACCTCCTCGGCGTGGCTCGGGCCGTACAGCGCCCCGATCTGGTCCGACGGCACCGACTCGAAAACATCGTCGAGGACCTGCGACATGGTGAGCAATGTCTCGTTCTCGATGCCCTTCGACAGGGCCACGAGCCGGACGCCCGAGTGGGCGTACGGGCGGAGGTGCTCGGCCCGCCCCCGAAGCTGCTGGGACGGCACGGCCATGCCCCACAGGTCGGACGCCTCCGCGGCCTTCTCCAAGTCCGTCGTGATGTACACGGAAGACGGGATGAGCAGCTCCGGTAGGTACGTGGGGTTGTGGGAGGTGCGACGAATTTCGTCGGCCACCTCCGGACGGCGTGCCCACAGCACAACGTCCCGCCCCGCCGACGCGAGATGTACGGACATGGCTGTGCCCCAGCTTCCGGCACCGAACAGTGTAATGGAGGACATAGATCAGGAACGAACGGGTGATGTGGTCTGAACGCCCCTCAGGTGAGGGACGACGGAAGCGCTTCCTAATGGACGCAACGCTAGTCCAGGAGGTCCATCTGATACTGCTTGGGCGTCACGCCCTCATGCTCTTTAAACATATCGATGAAATGACTGGTGCTACTGAAGCCCAGGGCGTGGCTCACGTTGGTGACGGTGTTGTCCGAATCCGCCAACAGCTCCCGCGCCCGGACGACCCGCTCCCGCGTGATGTACTCCAGTGGGGACATCTCGAATTCGTCGCTGAAATGCCGGTAGAAGCTGGACTTGCTCATGCAGGCCTCCTCGACCAGTTCGTCGATCGAAATGTGCCGGTCGAGGTTGTCCTGGATGTACTGCACGGCCGCGGCCAATCCGCCGGCGGAGGTGTTCCGGGGGAGCTCCCCGACGAGAAGGGGGCGCGACGCGGTCTGAAGCATCTGAATGAGCAGCTCCATCGCGTTGAGGTCGATCAGGCGGTCGCGGTTCGGGGGATCCTCCCGGAACAGGTACGCGACCATGTTCAGCACGCGGGCGATCCCTTCATTTTCCGGCACGTGAAAGTAGGCGGGGTCGTCCCTCCCCCCGTCCTGTACCGCGGGGCCCGACGGCACGTCGCTCGCGACACGATCGAGAATGGAGCGGACCTGCGACCGATCGATCCGCAGCACCACGTACCGGGCCGGGTCCTCGTGCGCCGCAGGAAAGTCGACCGTGATCGTCTGCAGCGGGGGCACGACCAGCGACTCGCCCGCCTCGACGGCAAGCCCTTCTTCGCCCTCCACGTCTACCCGTGCCGTGCCGTCGACCAGCCCGTAGTACGTCAGGTGCGGGGCCCGGAGGGACACGCCGCGGGCCGACTCCTCGACGGCATAGAAGGAAAGCCGTGCGTCGTCTCCGCCTACGCCCAGTCGGTAGTTGACGAGGGATTCGGACGCCTCTCCGTACGGGGTTGGCCGAAAGGATCGGGACATGAGCCTGGAGGTGCATGAGTACAGTCGCGAACACCAGTTCGTGGTGTGGAGCCCAAGTCGTTAATCAGCGCCTCGTCCGACCCGTCGGGTGAACAGTCCGATGGGGATGCCGATGTACGTCCGATGGAGAGTGGAAGATATATGGACCCGTCGGACAAAAACCAGAGGGGGCGAGGATTTGGGAAGATGGAAGCATTTTCTCGGAAGATCACACTACCGACTCAAAAAAGCGCTTCCTATACTTCGTTTGCGACGAGATGGTGGGGACGGCGCCAAGCATGTCCCGAATCGTAACAGTTCCCCCCATTCGGGGCCCTCTATGGCGAAAGCCCTTCCACCGTGCCGTCGGAGCCCGGCGCATGGCGCCAGCGCCGCAGCGCGCAGATTCTCCCGCACCGGGCTGACTTCCAAACGGGCTGACTTCCAAAGACGTCAATCCAACCAATGCAGTACATACTCGCGCTCGATCAGGGGACGACGAGCTCGCGGTCCATCCTTTTCGACACTCAGGGGCAGGTACAAACCGTAGCCCAGAAGGAGTTCGAGCAGCATTATCCACAGCCCGGATGGGTGGAGCACGACGCGAACGAAATCTGGTCGACCCAGATGGGGACCGCGTCGGAGGCCATGAGCCGGGCGAACGTCGAGGCGGAGGACCTGGCGGCCATCGGCATCACCAACCAGCGCGAGACGACGGTTGTCTGGGACCGCGCCACCGGCACCCCCATCCACAACGCCATTGTCTGGCAGGACCGACGGACCTCGGGGCTCTGCGACCGACTCAAGGACCGGGGGCACCTGGACCTCATCCAGGAGAAAACGGGGCTCATCATCGACGCCTACTTTTCCGGGACGAAGATCAAGTGGCTGCTGGACAACGTGGACGGGGCCCGCGAGCGCGCAGAGAATGGGGAGCTGGCCTTCGGCACAGTCGATAGCTGGCTCGTCTGGCGCATGACGAACGGCAAGCGCCACGTCACCGACGCCACCAACGCCTCCCGGACCCTCCTCTACAACATCCACGAGGGAGCGTGGGACCCAGAGCTGCTCGATATTCTCGACATCCCTCCGTCCATGCTGCCCGACGTGCGGGACAGCAGCGAAGTGTACGGCACGACGCAGGGCGGCCCGTTCGACGAGGAGGTGCCCATCGCGGGCATCGCGGGGGACCAGCAGGCCGCGCTGTTTGGGCAGATGTGCACCACGCCCGGCCTCGGCAAAAACACCTACGGCACGGGCGCCTTTCTGCTCCAGAATACCGGCGAGACGGCGGTAACCTCCGAGCACAACCTGCTCACCACGATCGCCTACCAGATCGACGGCACCACCTACTACGCCCTGGAGGGCTCCATCTTCGTCGCCGGGGCGGTGGTGCAGTGGCTGCGCGACGAGCTCAAGATGATTCGGGAGGCCGCGGAGGTCGAGCGGCTCGCCCGCACTGTCGACGACAACGGCGGCGTCTATTTCGTGCCGGCCTTCACCGGCCTCGGCGCCCCGTACTGGGACCAGTACGCCCGCGGCACGATCAGCGGGCTCACGCGGGGGGCCAACCGCGGGCACCTCGCCCGGGCCGCCATCGAGAGCATGGCCTACCAGGTGGCCGACGTCATCGACGCGATGGAGGCCGACTCCGGCATCGAGACGACGGAGCTGGGGGCCGACGGCGGGGCCGCGGCCAACGACCTGCTGCTGCAGTTCCAGTCCGACATTCTCGACATTCCGGTGGTCCGTCCCAAGATCCTCGAAACCACCGCCCTGGGGGCGGCCTACCTCGCGGGCCTCGCCGTCGGCTACTGGGACAGCCAGTCCGAGATTCAGGACCAGTGGGAGCTGGACCAGATGTTTACCCCGTCGATGCCGAAAGACCGCGTCGAAACGCTCCGAACCGGCTGGTCGAAGGCCCTGGACCGCGCTCGGGCCTGGGAGTCGCCCGACTCCAGTGAGGCCGCGCCCCAGGCCGCCGACGTCTCGACCAACGCGACCTCCACCGCCCCCGCAGGCGAGGAATCTCCGGCCGCCTCGTAGCCCCTCCGCCGGTCCTTGCCGCCGCGGGCCTTCTCTCTCAGAATTCCGTTGATCCGCCCCATGGGCATTCGTGTCGAAAACCTCCACAAGTCGTTTGGGACCGAGCAGGTGCTGGACGGGATCACCCTGGACATCCCCGACCGGAGCTTCTTCAGCGTGGTGGCCCCCACGGGCGCCGGCAAGACCACCCTGCTCCGCATCATGGCCGGGATCGAGTCCGCCGACGCGGGCACCGTCCACTACGACGGCGAGGAGATGACCGACGTGGCCGTTCAGGACCGCAGCGTCGGCATGGTCTACCAGGAATTTATCAACTACCCCTCCCTCACCGTCCGCGAAAACCTCGCCTCGCCCCTCCAGGTCAGCGACGAGAATTACTCGGCAGAGGAGATCGAGCGGCGCGTGCAGGAAACCGCCGAAATGCTGAAAATCGACCACATTCTCAACAACCTGCCGGAGGAGGTCAGCGGCGGCGAGGCCCAGCGGACGGCCATTTCCCGGGCCCTCATCAAAGAGCCCGACTACCTCTTCATGGACGAGCCGCTGGCCAACCTCGACTACAAACTGCGCGAGCAGCTGCGCAGTGACTTCGAGCGCCTGTTCTCCGAGGAGGACACGACAGTCATCTACGCGACCCCCCAGGCCGGGGACGCGCTCGCGATGTCGACGCACATCGGCTTTCTCCACGACGGCAACATCATCCAGAAGGCGCTGCGCGACGAGATTTACTACCGGCCGCGCTACCTCCCGGTGGCCGAGTACCTGGGCGAGCCCCCCATGAACATCGTGCCGGTCACGCTCGTCCAGGAGCCGACGTCCACCGACCGCTACTTCGAGGTGGACGACGACACGCGCATCCCGGCCACGGGCTTCGACGCCCTCTCCCCCGGCGAAACCTACCACCTCGGCTTCCGCCCGCAGGACATGACGCTCACGGAGAACGGGGCCGAGGCGTCCATCACCCCCACCCTCTCGTTCGTGGAGACGGTCGGCTCCACCAGCACCCTCCACATGGACTTTCAGGGGCGGGAGATCTACGCGCTGCACCCCAACCCGCTGCACCTGGAGACCGGCGCGTCGATCTCGTTTGCGCTCGATCCCAAGAAGTTCTACGTCTACGATCCCGAGGCGGGCGACCTGATCGCCGCGGGCGACAAAATTCCCTCCTTCTCATAACGTCGACGCTGGTACATGGCTGAGATCGAAGTTCGTGACATACGACACGTCTACGATGCGGGCACCGCGGACGAGACGGTGGCCATCGACCACGTAGACCTGACCCTGCAGGACGGCACCGCCAACGCGCTGCTGGGCCCCTCGGGGTGCGGCAAGACCACCCTCCTTCAGATCATCTCCGGGCTCCTCCAGCCCACCGAGGGACAGGTGCTCATCGACGGCGAGGACGTGACCGAGAAGCCCCCGGCCGAGCGCGACATCGCACAGGTCTTTCAGTTTCCGGTCATCTACGACTCGATGGACGTCTACGGCAACCTCGCGTTTCCCCTGCGGAATGGCGGCACGCCGGAGAACGAAATCGAAGAGCGCGTCCAGAAGATTGCCGACCTGCTGGAGCTCAACGACATTCTGCACAGCAGCCCCTCGAACCTCGGGCCCGAGCTGAACCAGCTGGTCGCCCTGGGGCGCGGCATCATCCGCGCGGACACCTCCGCCATCCTCTTCGACGAGCCGATGACGGACGTGGAGCCCGCCCGGAAGCTCACCATCCGCCGGCGCGTGAAGGAGGCCCAGCAGGAGTTCGAAATCACGGCGCTCTACGTGACGCACGACCAGCACGAGGCGCTCACCTTCGCCGAGCAGGTGGCCATCATGCGGGACGGGCGTCTCGTGCAGTACGACAGCGGCGAGACCCTCTACGAGAACCCGGTCAACACCTTCATCGGCCACTTCATCGGGAGCCCCGGCATGAACCTGCTCGAGTGCGGCGTGACGGAAAACGACGCGGCGCCGCACGCGCAAATCGGGCCGCACACGATTTCCGTCTCCGCGGACATCCACGACGAAATCGACCTGAGTTGGACCGACTGCCAGATCGGCATCCGCCCCAGCTCCGTGACCGTCCAGGTGGCCGACCCGAAAGAGGACACGGACTACATTCCCGCGACCGTCGATCAGGTGGAGATGGTCGGCGGCTACCAGATCCTGACGACGCGCCTCGACGACACCGAGGTGGAGGTGAAGGCCCGCGTGGCCCACGACTTTATGATCGAAGAGGGCGCCTCGATCTGGCTCAACTTCCCCCCCGACACGGTCCAGTTTTTCCACGAGAAACAGGCCGTGCACGCCCAGTAGGCACGCCCCGCTCCCGCACTCCCCGTTAGGCCCTCTGTATTCCCATGAAACAACGTCCCTGGCTCTTTCTGCTGCCGGCACTGCTCCTGGTCTCGATCAGTGCCTTCATCCCGCTCATCACGGTGATGAACTACTCCCAACTAACCCTGCTTCCGGGCACCGAGCCCTACTTTTCGGGACTGGAGAACTTCGTTGCCATCCTCGAGGACGAGGCGTTTCGGGGGGCGCTGGCCCGGCAATTCGTCTTCAGCTTCCTCGTGCTCATCACGGAAATCCCGCTCGGGCTGGGGCTGGCCCTCTGCATGCCCAAGGAGGGCCCCGGCGTCGGCGTCAGCCTCGTCCTCCTGGGCATCCCGCTGCTGATTCCCTGGAACGTCGTCGGCATCATCTGGCGCGTGTTCACCCGGTCGGACATCGGGGTCCTTCCCGCCGCCTTCAACTGGTTCGGGTACTCCTACGAGATTAGCAGCTCCACCTTTGACGCCTGGTGGACGGTATTGGCCATGGACATCTGGCACTGGACCCCCTTGGTGGTCCTCATCTGCTACGCCGGCATTCAGGCCATCCCCGAGGAATACTACATGGCCGCCAAGATCGACCGGGCCTCGCCCTGGAAGACGTTCCGGTACGTTACGCTGCCGAACCTGCGGGGCGTCCTCATCATCGCCGTCCTGCTGCGGCTGATGGACTCGTTTAAGATCTACGCCGAACCGTTCGTGCTCACGGGCGGCGGCCCGGGGAGCTCCACGACCTTCCTCAGCACGTACACCTCACGAATGGCCATTGGGGGATTTCAGATGGGAAGAGGCGCGGCGACGTCGCTGATCTACTTCTTCATCGTGATCCTTATCTCCTTCGTGATTTACATCGTCATGCTTAACCTCGGACAAGGTGCAGGTGGTGACCAATGAATAAAAAGTATTATCTCATCCTGTTTTTGGTATTCATTCTGATACCAATCTACTGGATGGTCAACATGTCGTTCAAGCCGAACTCCGAGATTCTGAGTCGGCTGACGCTGTATCCGCACGAGTTCACGCTCGCGAACTACGAGGAGATTCTGACCTCGGAGTTTTGGCGGGCCGGGTACATCAACTCCATCATCATGGCCTCCATGAACGTGGTGTTCGTGACCATCGCGGCCCTCCCCGCCGCCTACGCCTTTTCGCGCTGGGACTTTCGGGGCGACAAGCACCTGTTCTTCTGGTTCCTGACGAACCGGATGGCGCCCCCGGCGGCCTTCATGGTGCCGTTCTTCATCCTCTACTCGAACCTGAACCTGATCGACACCTACTGGGCGGTCGCGCTGGCACACTGCCTGTTCAACCTGCCGCTGGCCATCTGGATTCTGGAGGGGTTCATGTCCGGCATCCCGAAGGAGATCGACGAGATGGCCTTTATCGACGGGCACAGCTTCACCAGCTTCTGCTGGAACATCTTCCTCCCGTTGATCAAGCCCGGCATCGCGGTGACGGCGTTTCTGACGTTCATGTTCTCCTGGGTCGAGCTGCTTCTCGCCCGCACCCTCACCAACGAGGCCGCACAGCCGATTACCGTTACCCTGACCCGGAGCCTCGGCGCCGGCGGCTGGGACTGGGGCGTGCTGGCCGCGGCGGGTGTGATCGCCATGATTCCCGGGGCCATCATCGTGTACCTCGTCCGCGACCTCCTGGCCACGGGCTTCTCCATGGGCCGCGTGTAGCGGCATTGCCGCCCTCTCCGTCCCCTGCCTCACTCCACCCCACAAGGTCATCATGCTCTCTCTTCCCCCCGACTGGATGAACTGGACGTCCCCCACCCTCATCTTCCTCGGGTCGATCATTCTGCTGCTCATCAGCCTGACGATCTGGGACATGAAGGAGCCCGGATGGGCACGCCAGGGGCTCCTCCCCATCGAGACCACCCGGGGCGATCGCTTCTTTATGGGCCTGCTGATGACGGGCGCCCTCTTTTGCCTGTGGCTCTACCTGGTGGGGCCGACGGCCGTGTGGGCGGTGCTCCTCCTCGGGGCGCTGTCCATTATCGGCACCATCAACTTTTTCTAGGCCGGCGCCGGGCGGATTGGTGATTCCTCCCCCGGACGTCCGGCCCCTGGGGCCCGCCGGGGGGACGGCGCTAATGGCCTGGCCCTCACGGTCGTGCCCCGCATGGCCCGAAGACGCACGGCTTCCCTCACGGCCGCAATTCCCATCGCGGGCAAACAGGGCCGTCGGGCCGCGCGGTCGACACTGCGTCGGCCAACCGGCCGTCCCCTCGTGCCTCGTTAGACGGCGGCGCCACTTTGGGAAGATGGAATCATTTTCTCGGAAGATTAGACTATCGATGAAGAAAAGCGCTTTCTATACTGCCCTCTAGACTGATGAAGGCAGCCGCGACCGTCCCTCCAGGGCTACGGAAGCGCTTACGGGGCCCTCGAGACGGGTCGTGTCCACTGGGGCGCTCCTTTGTTCTTCGACGCCTGATCGTCCTCAACGACTTCTTTCATTACCAACGGTGGCTTTGCTATGAGCACCTCTTACCAACCCCATGCGCCGCGCCGCGGCTGGCTGATGCCAGTCGCCCTCTGCGTCGCGGCCCTCCTCCTCCAACCCCTCGCGTCCGCGCAGGCGCAGGACTTTCCCGATGAGCCCAACTATCCCGACATCACGCGGGAGGAAGCCCGGGAGTATGCCCAGAACGAGTACGGCCCCATGAACGACCGCAAGCGGGCCGCCGTCAAGTACGCGATGGAGTTTCAGCCGTCGGTCCTCACGCTGAAGGAGCAGATCGACGAGCTGATGTGGTTCGCGGAAAATGCCGAGCAGCTCCGCGGCACCGACGTCGAGTCGGTGGCCGAGACGATTAAGACCCACACGTGGGAATCGGAGACGCTCGCCCAAGCCTTTACCGAGATCACGGGCATTAACGTGACCCACAACATTATCGGTGAGGGCGACCTGGTCGAGAAGCTCCAGACGCAGCTCGCGTCCGGCCGGAGCGTCTACGACATTTACGTCAACGACGCCGACCTCATCGGCACCCACATCCGCCTTCAGAGCGCGGTCAACCTGACCGACTACATGAACGGGGCGGGCAGCGAGTTTACAAACCCGACGCTCGACCTGGACGACTGGATGAACCCGGAGTTCGGCCAGAATTTTGAGGGCGACCAGCTTCAGCTGCCGGACCAGCAGTTCGCGAACCTCTATTGGTTCCGGTACGACTGGTTCAACGACCCGGAGATCAAGGAGCAGTTCCGGAACGAGTACGGCTATGAGCTGGGCGTCCCCCGCAACTGGGCCGCCTACGAAGACATCGCCGAGTTCTTTACCGAGTCGGTCTCCCCCTCCGACGTGGGCGCCGAGACGGAGGGCGTGTACGGCCACATGGACTACGGGCGCCGAGGTCCTTCTCTCGGATGGCGCTTCACGGACGCCTGGCTCTCGATTGCGGGCGCCGGCGACAAGGGCCTTCCGAACGGCCGTCCCGTCGACGAGTGGGGCATCCGCGTGGAGGACCGCATCCCGGTTGGCTCCTCGGTGGACCGTGGCGGTGCGACAAACAGCCCCGCGGCCTACTACGCCACCCGCAAGTACGTGAATTGGCTGAACGACTACGCCCCGCCCTACGCCCCGTCCATGAGTTGGTCGGAGGCGGGCCCCGTGCCCTCTCGCGGCAGCGTGGCGCAGCGCGTCTTCCAGTACATCACCTTCCTCTCGGCCGAGCCCTTCACCTCGCCGGAGTCGGCCGTGACGGACGACGAGGGCAACCCCAAGTGGCGCGTGGCCCCCACGCCCCACGGCCGGTACTGGGACGAAGGCATGAAGGTCGGCTACCAGGACGCCGGGAGCTGGACCATCCCGAAGCAGACCACCGGCGACAAGCGGCACGCCGCCTGGATGTGGGCCCAGTTTGCCTCCTCCAAGACGGTCTCGCTCAACAAGTTTAACGTGGGCCGGACGCCCGTCCGAAGCTCCACGGTCAACTCCGAGTACTGGCAGGAGCGCGAGGGCGACCTCGGCGGCCTGATCTCCTTCTACACCTCCCCGGTGGAGGACCAGTGGACGGACTCAGGACCGAACGTCCCCCACTATCCCCTCCTGGCCGAGCAGTGGTGGAAGCAGGTGGCCAGCGCCGTGACCGGCGAGAAGACCGTCAAGCAGGCGATGAACGACCTGGCGAGCATTCAGAACTCGCTGATGGACCGCCTGCGGATGGCCCAGTACTCCCCCGAGCTCAACGAAGAGCGCACCCGGGAGTACTGGCTCAACCAGCCGGGCGCCCCGAAGGCCGAGCGGTCCCCGGAAGAGCCGGAGACGGTGCCGTACGATGAACTCCTGAAGCAGTGGGAGGGGGAGTAGCCCTTTCCGGCCGGACCAGACTCCGGCCGCAGTGCGCCTCCCGAGCCCTCGGGCTCGCGCTGCGGCCGGGGACCTTCCGGCACCACGACGAGCATTTCGACGCGCCTCTCCGGGCGTCGGTATCGGTTCTTTTTGGAGAGGCCAACAGCAGGGTCGGGCGACTGGAGTTCCCTTCGATGGGGACTTTGTCTACGCCCGTTTTCACGAACAACGACCAACCCACAACACCTCTTATGTCTCAATTTACGATTTCAGAGCCCTCAAACGCCTTTTTTCAATGGCTGACCGCTAGCGTCTTTGCCCTTCTGCTCCTCGTGGCGACGGCGGTGCCGGCGCAGGCGCAGATGGAGGACGGCGAGCTGCCGGAGATTGACTTCGCCGTCAACCTGATGCAGAGCGCGCAGTATCTCAGCTTAGACCAAGACGGAACGGACCCTGTCGCTGGGTTTCATGCCATGCGTGCAGGTTTAAACTCCAGTGTACAGTTCTCCGAAAACGTGAGCGGACTGCTCATGCTAGAGGCCGAGCCGAACGACTTTGGTCAAGGTCTTGCTGGTTCTCTGCAGCCATCTGTCGACTTCGCAGTCCTTAATCTACAACTCAGCGATCAGGTAACCTTCCAGGCCGGTACGCCAGTGACAGGTCTTCTTAATTTCCGAGGCTTTTCTGATGGCCCAGTTGTACAGGGAAACCCCATGATCGGCAACTCCCTTGCCGACATGATTACCGCTGGCCAAGGGATTAAACTAATCGGTTCATTTGAAACCGTCGGCTTCGACTTCACGATCAACCGCGGATTTGGGGAGGACCTGACCGCCGTCGATGGCACAAACACGGGTCTCAACTTCATTACCAAGGCTCGTTTCACCGGCTCCGACGTGTTTCAGGTCGGCGGTGGTGTTGCGTTCTCGACCGGAAGTGGTGTTGGCCCCAATGGTCCCGATGCAGACGTTAACCAGGGTCTGATTTTCGCCAACGGAGACCGCGAGAATTACAACCTTGGCAGTGCAGGAAGTGGCACGGCTACTCACGCCAATATGCCATCCGGTACGATTGCACAGGTTGACGCGAAGATTACGGCTTCGGGCGCGGACGTGGACCTCTGGGGGGGATACGCCACTGAAGGCGACACCCAAACCTATGGGACTGAAAATGACTTCCAGGCGCTCTTCGGAGGAATTGGCCTGAAGTACGACCTGACGGATGACTTTTACGCCGCCGGTCGATTCAGCTACGCAGGTGATGGGTCCGATGCTGTTAGTGATGCTGATAACACTACCATGAGTCGCTTCCAGCTGGGAATTGGCTACATGGTGTACGACAAGGCCCTGTTCAAAGTCGAGTATGTGACACAGTCCGAAGCCGATAACAGTGGACTTAGTCGAGTTAGCAGCGACTGGCAAGGTGTTACCACGGAGCTCTCCTTCAATTTCTAACGGCGTGACGTCGATACATCAGTGAGCGTGCTGAGTACGATGTAAGAGCTCAGTCGGCCTGGGGCCGCC
>ERZ1034569.127-NODE-127-length-27176-cov-11.276944_pt1 | contig 27176 bp, 23 predicted proteins | sample MGYA00520706_ERZ1034569 | MGnify/ENA primary metagenome ERZ1034569 (study PRJEB33760, sample SAMEA4777722) | hypersaline lake metagenome | biome: hypersaline environment; feature: brines | place: Spain | collected 2014-08 | depth 0 m ...
GTCTGCCCGGTGCAGATGACAATCGGCATCCCAGTCTCGTGGAACCGCGTCAGCAGGTGCAGCGTCTCGCGGGGGATCTCGTTGTCGGTGTTGCCGGCCGACCGCAGCGTCTCGTCGACGTCGAGCACCAGCACGTTCACGCCGCGGTCGTACTTCGTGTACAGGTCCAGCGCGGCAAACGCCTGCTCCCGCGTGGCGAGTGCGGCCACCTCCGCGAACGTCTCCCCAACCTCGGGAAACGCCGCCCGGATGCTGTCTCTCTGTTCCTCGAGTTCCTCGTTTGCGGTCTCCCAGTAATCAAGCGCCACCCGGGAGTCGACGGGCGGAAACAGGTCCACAAGCGCCTGATACGATCGTAACGTCTCGGTGTCGTGGTTCTCGTAGAGCCGGTACAGCAGTTCGTATCGGTTCATACACCAGATTCTCCCTCCGTGTTTAACTATCCCCGGTCGATCGGCCAACAGCATCGCCTGTTCCCCGGGTCGACCACATCGCCGGTCGGGTCGGTCAGAGCCGCCGGTCGACACGGTGGGAGCCAACAACTAAGAGGAACACCCCGCAAGGGCAGTTATGAAAAACGTCGACGACCTGATCGAGAGCGCAGGCAAGCTATCGGCACGCGGGTTCTCGAAGGGTGAGGTGGCGGACGAACTGAACGTCTCACGAGAGACGGCCAGCTGGCTCGTGGACCGCAACACCGAGAACGGGACGAGCGCACCCGAGCAGGTCGGCGGCCCACACGACATCCACATCGACTGGAGCGCGCTCGGGCGGGACTCCGAGCGACTCGCCTACGTCGGGATGGCGATGGCAGACCTGCTCTCCAAACAGGGTGAGGCCGTCGACCTCACCGTCGGTGTCGAAAAGGCCGGCACGCCGCTCGCGACGGTCATCGCCCGCGAACTCAACACGGACATCGCAACGTACGCCCCCCGGAAACACCAGTGGGAGGACGAGGAGATGGACGACCTGGAGGGGACGTTCTCGGAGAACTTCGCCGACATCCGCGGTCGCGAGTGCTACATCGTCGACGACACAATCACCAGCGGCACGACGATGCGTGAGACAATCCAGGGACTCCGTGACCGCGGCGGCGACCCGGTTGCCTGTGTCGTCCTCGTCGACAAACAGGGGATCGAACGGCTCGATTCGGTCCCGGTCTACTCGCTCGTCCAGGCGATCCGCGTCGGTGACTCCGGCGAGAACTAATTCGGATACGAGTAAGAATCTCCGCAACGCTGGCTCTTTTGACTGTGTGGTAGCCTTGATATGTTATGACACTCCACACACGGGATCTGCAGGCGGATGTCCAAACTCTAAACACGTTGCTAGGTGACGTGCTCGCGGCGCAGGCGTCGCCGGCGGCGTTCGAGAGCGTCGAGCGGGTCAGACAGCAGGCGGTCGACGCCCGGCAGGAGCAGGGGGAACCCGGGGCGGCGCTCCGGGAGACGCTCACAGGGCTCGACAGCGAGAAACAGGAGGTGCTTGCGCGTGCGCTCGCGACGTACTTCGAACTGCGGAACCTCGCCGAGGAGCGCGAACGGGTGCGAGCGATCCGCGAGCGTGGCGAGTCTGGGACGCTCGCGGACAGTCTGGCGGCAACCGTCGAGTGGTTCATCGAACAGGATGTCCCCCCGGAGCGGGTCGGGCAGGTGCTCGGGGACACGCTGATCGAGCCGACCTTCACCGCTCACCCGACAGAGGCCCGCCGGAAGACCACGAAGGCAAAGCTCCGCTCTATCGCCGGTCACCTGGAGACGCTGGACGAACACCGGCTCACAGAGCGCGAGCAGACGGGGGTCGAGCGGGCGCTTGAGGCCGACGTGACGACGCTCTGGCGGACCTCCCAGATCCGCGAGCGCCGGCCCGAGGTGCTCGACGAGGCGCTCAACGTCCAGTGGTACCTCGAGAACGTCCTGTTCGACGTCGTCGGGACCGTCTACGAGGAACTGGAGCGCAGACTCGGCGACTCCTTCCCCGAGACGGACGTTCCGAAGCTGTTCGAGTTTCGCTCCTGGGCGGGTAGTGACAGGGACGGCAACCCTCACGTCACGCCGGAGGTGACCGCCGACACCCTGGAGCGACAGCGCCGGGTCGTTCTCGAGCGGTACCGTGCACAGTTGAAGTCACTGTCGGGCGTGCTGAGCCACAGCGGCCCCGTCCCGGGCGAGGCGTTCGCGGAGCGACTGGCCGCCGATAGGGAGCGACTCCCGACGGTCGCCCGCGAGGTACGCGAGCGGTACCCGGACGAGCCGTACAGGCAGAAGCTGAAGCTGATGCGCGAGCGCATCGAGCGGGTCGGTGACGTTCGGCAGGGTGGCTACGACGACGCCGACGAACTGCAGGCAGATCTGTCGGCGATCGCGGCGAGTCTCCGCGCCGACGGTAGCGGTGTCGTCGTCGACGAGTCGGTCGAACCGCTGGTCCGGCAGGTCGACACGTTCGGGTTCACACTCGCCAGCCTCGACCTCCGGGACCACCGCGAGAACCACACCGAGACTGTCGCCGCCGTGTTCGGCCGCGTTGGTGTCGACTACGAGTCGATGGACGAACCCGACCGGGTGGCGACACTCACCGACGCGATACAGCAATCCTCGCCCGTCGTCGACGTCGGCGATCACGACACGTTCATGGGGACACCGGGCCGGGTGCTCTCGCGGTTCGACGCGCTCGCGGACTGGCACCGCGAGTACGGTGTCGACGCCATCGACACATACTGTATCAGCATGACCGAGGAGCCGAGCCACGTGCTCGAGGTGCTCTTTCTCGCGGACCAGGCGGGTGTGGTCGACCTGCCGGAGTACTGTGGACTAGACATCGTGCCGTTGTTGGAGACCCGGTCAGCGCTGTCGGGCGCACGCCGGATAATGGGAACACTGTTCCAGAACGAGGCCTACGCCGCCGCACTGGCGGCCCGCGACGACATCCAGGAGGTCATGCTCGGCTACTCGGACTCGAACAAGGAGAACGGGTTCCTGGCGGCGAACTGGTCGCTGTACCGGAACCAGCGGCGTCTGGCCGACATCACCGACGACCACGATGTCGAGCTCAGACTGTTCCACGGTCGGGGCGGTTCTATCTCCCGGGGTGGTGGCGCGATGAACGAGGCGTTGCTCGCGCTGCCACCGGAGACGGTCACCGGGCAGGTGAAGTTCACCGAGCAGGGCGAGGCGATCGCCGAGAAGTACGCCAACCCGGAGATCGCGGCCCGGAATCTTGAGCAGATGCTCGACGCGCAACTGCGGGCGCGCCACCGGTCACTGACGGGGACCGGGGCGGACCCGCCGGCGGAGTGGCACGACATCCTCGACACCGCTGCCACCGCCGCGCGGACGGCCTACCGTGACCTGCTGTCGACCGAGGGCTTTGTCTCGTACTTTGAGCAGGCGACACCGATACCCGTTATCGAGGACCTCAATCTGGGCTCCCGACCGGCCTCGCGCTCGGGGGAACGCACTGTCGAGGACCTCCGTGCCATCCCGTGGGTGTTCTCCTGGACACAAGCCCGGTGTATCCTCCCCGGCTGGTACGGGCTCGGGACCGGGCTCGAGACGGCACTAGCCGAGGGCTGTTCGGTCGACCGCCTGCAGACACTCTACGAGGAGTGGCCCTTTTTCCGGACGATGCTGGACAAGGCGGCGCTTGCGCTGGCCCGAACCGAGCTCGACATCGCGAGCAAGTACGCTGACCTGGCCGGCGAGCTCCGGTTCGACTTTTTTCCGCGCATCGAGGCCGAGTACAGACGGTCGGTCCGGCTCGTGCGGGAGATAACCGGCCGCGACCGACTCCCACCAAAGGAATGGGTCGCCAGGAGTCTCGACCGGCGCAACCCCTACGTCGACCCGCTGAACCTGCTCCAGATCGAACTCCTCGACCGGGAGGAGCTGACCGACCGCGAGGAACGAACGCTCCGGCTGACGGTGAAAGGTATCGCAGCCGGGATGAAATCGACCGGGTGATACTGTCGGACGAAATTCGCATATTTTCATCCGACAGTATAGAACAACGTGACCGATGTGTCCGGGCCGCTCACGGGTTGTTCCTCCCCGCTCGCAATCGAGGCCTCCGGCCTCGCGGCCCTCCGCAGGTGTTGGCTCGTGGCCTCGCTGTTCACGTGCTTCTGTCCGTCAGTACGAGTTACCCGGCTCGACCCGCCGACTCACGGACGTGTCAGACAGGCGAATGGCAGAAAGACGACGACAGAACAGACATCGGTCGAGCACTCAGCGTTCCTCGATGTCGGACTCGTAAACGACACCGCGGTCGCCGTCGACGGTCACGAGTGTCCCGTCCTCAAACACGGTCGTGACGTCGCCGACGAGCGGCACACCCAGTTCCCGCGCGAGAATCGCGGGGTAGCTCGTTGTGCCGCGCTTGGCGGTGACGATGGCCCCGATGGCGTCGAGGTCGCCGGTTACCTCCTCCGGAACCGACCCGGGAAGCACGAGCACCGCACCGTCGGGAGGGTCGGTGACGTTGCCGTCGGTCGGTGTGACAGTTCGTCCCGCGGCCCGGCCCGACACGACACCGCGACCGCTCGCGAGCACCTGCGCGGCGATGTGGACTTTCATCGTGTTGGTGGTGTTTGCGCCTTCGAGGTCAGTCATCATCCCCGCGAGCACGACCACCGTGTCACCGCTCTCGCTGACACCGGCGTCGATTGCGGCGGTCGCGGCCTGTTCGATGAGTGCCGTGGCACCCGTCTCCGGTGCGGGCTGATGGCGGGGGGTCGTGCCCCACAGCAGCGCGAGCCGGGACTGGACCTGCTCGTCGGGTGTCACCGCCACGACGGGAACTGACGGGCGGTACTTCGCGACCTTGTGGGCGGTGTACCCCGACTGTGTGACCGTGACGACCGCCGTCGCGTCGACATCGCGAGCGAGATACCGCGCCGAGCGGGCGATGGCGTCCGTGCGGGTGTCACCGGTCGGCGGGACACGCTGCTCGCGGGACTCTGCGTACTCCGCGCTCTCCTCCACGTCGCGGACAATACGCCCCATCGTCTCGACAACATTGACCGGGTCGTCACCGATTGCGGTCTCGCCGGAGAGCATCACCGCGTCGGTCCCATCGAGGACCGCGTTCGCAACGTCGGAGGCCTCGGCCCGGGTGGGTCGGCGGGCATGTATCATCGAGTCGAGCATCTCTGTCGCGGTGATGACCGGCACCCCGGCTCGCTGTGCCCTGTTGACGATGCGTTTCTGCACGAGCGGGACCTGTTCGAGCGGACACTCCACACCCAGGTCACCCCGTGCGACCATCACACCGTCGGCCGCCGCCAGGATACCGTCGAGGTTCTCGACGGCGTCGGCCCGCTCTATCTTCGCTATCACCGGTATCTCGGCGCCAAACGACTCTATCTGCTCTCTGACTGCGTAGACATCCGTGGCGTCACCGACGAAACTCGCGGCGACGTAGGCGACCTCCATCTCGGCGGCGAGTTCGAGCTCCCGTCGGTCACTCTCGGTGACCGCCGGCAGGTCGAGGCTGACCCCGGGGACGTTGACACCCTTTCGGCCACCGAGCGCCCCGCCGGAGTCGACGGACACGACAACGGTCTCAGCCTCGACACGTCGGACGGTGGTCTCGATGCGACCGTCGTCGAGCAGCACCCGGTCACCGGGCTCGACCGCCGCCAGCGAGTGCGAGACGCCGACCGTGCTATCGGTGACCGTCTCACCCTCGACGAGCCGGTACTCCTCACCGGTCTCGATGACAGTTTCCCCTGACAGCGGTGCCGTCCGTATCTCCGGTCCCGGCACGTCGAGCATCGTCGGGATGGGCTGTCCGAGCTCCTCGCTCACCGCGCGAACCCGCTCCGCAACGGTCGCCCGGTGGTCGGTGGTGCCGTGGCTCGCGTTCAGGCGCGCAACGGACATTCCTGCCCTCGCGAGGTCAGCTACTGTTTCGCGGCTATCCGAGGCGGGTCCCAGTGTACAGACGATCGTCGCTCGGCACATCCTACAGGATGATACTCTTTGACTCGACAAAAGCGTCGATGGTGTAGCCCAGCCCCTCCCGGCCGATGCCGGAGTCTTTCACGCCACCGAACGGGATGTCGCCGAGACCGTGGCTCGGGGCACCGTTTATCCGGACACCGCCGGCCTCGAGTCTGTCGGCGACCCGCATCGCCCGGTCGTAGTCACTCGTGAACACCGCCGCGTCCAGCCCCAACTCCCCGCCGTTCGCAATCGACAGCGCCGCCGACTCGTCGGGAAAGCTGGTGACCGCGACGACCGGGCCGAACTGCTCCTCGTGGACGATGCGCGCATCGCGGGGGACATCCGCGAGCAGTGTGGGCTCGAACAGTCTGCCCTGCCGTCCGCCGCCTCTGACGAGTCGTGCCCCCGACTCGACGGCGTCCTCGACGAGTTCCTCGACCCACTCGGCCTGTTGCTCGGTGACGAGCGGTCCCAGCTTCGTATCGGGGTCGAACAGATCACCCGGCTCCCAACCCTCCATCCCCGCCGCGATATCGTCGACGAGCTCGTCGTGGACCGCCTCGTGTGCGAGCACACGGGAGACGGCCGAACAGCGCTGACCGGCGTACTTCAGCGAGCCGCTGACAGCCGCGTCCGTCGCCGTGTCGAGGTCCGCGTCCGGAAACACCACCGCCGGCGCGTTCCCGCCCAGCTCCATGTGGAGCTCGACCATCCCGCTGACCGAGGCGACGTGTTTCCCGGCGTTCGAGGAGCCGGTCATCGCGATGGCGTCCAGCCGGTCGTCGCCCGCGAGCACGTCACCGATCTCGCCCGACCGCCCGGGGACAAAGGAGAACACGCCGTCGGGCAGGTCTGGCGCCGTCTCGACCAGCACCTCCGCGAGCATCGCACCACAGACAGGTGTTTTTGTCGCCGGCTTCATTATCACCGCGTTGCCGGCTGCCAGCGCTGGTGCGACCTGCATCGCCGTCGTCGATAGCGGGTAGTTGTACGGCGCGATACACAGCACCGTCCCAACGGGTTTGTTGCGCACGATGGCGCGCCAGCCCTCGTGGCCGTCTGTCGTCCCCTCGCGGTACTCGCCGGTCATCGAGCGGATCTCCCCGGCCGCCCGCCGGAACCGCTCGGCGGCCGCGGCCACCTCGCCCTCGGCGCTACTGATCGGCTTGCCCGCCTCGCGGACGATCACCTCCGCGAACTCCGAGGCCCGGCGCTCGATTGCCTCGGCTACCGCCAACATCCAGTCGGCCCGCTCGACGATTGTCGTCTCCCGAAGCTCGGACTCGGCCCGCTGTGCGGCCGCCAGCGCGTCCTCGGCGTCGGCCGGTGTCGCCGCTGCCACCCGGGCGAACGAACCGCCGTCTGCGAGGTCTGTCACCTCGATGTCCTCCCCCGCCGCCCGCCAGTCCCCGCCGATATGCAGCCGTTCGGGGTTCGGTGTGTTTCTTGTTGCCATACACTATCTTCGGTCTCCCTACGGTTAAGCCTTTACTCGGTCGGTAGTAAATCGTTCTTGACGGTCGAGGGCCGCTGGTGCGACCGGGCCCGGGGGCGGTGAGACACAACCAGCCCGACAGCGTCAGCGTCGGGGACGCCGGGGGTGGAGAGACTCAAAAAAGGTCAGCGGTCGAGTTCGTCGTCGCCGGCGCGGACGCGTTCGACCTCTGCGGGGGAGAGAACGGCCATGTCACCGGGGATGGTGCGCGCGAGGGCGGCGGTTGCCACGCCCTGTTCGAGCGCCTCGGGAACGGTGCCGCCCTGGAGTCGACTGGCGAGGTAGCCGCCGACGAGGGCGTCACCGGAGCCGACAGGGTCGACAGTGTCGGTCTCGAAGGCGGGCTGTTCGTGGATATCCTCCTCGAGCGCGAGCGCGCCGTCCACGCCCCGTGTGACGACGACCGTCTCGAACCCGTGCCGGGCCGTGAGTGCACGCGCTATCTCTCCGGCGTCACCCTCACACCCGAGCACCGTCCGGGCATCGGAGACGGAGATGAACAGGCTGTCGACGACCGGGAACAGCGCGGTCAGTTCCTCGCGGGCCTCGGCCGGCGACCAGAGCTTCGACCGGTAGTTCAGGTCGAACGCCGTCCGGACGCCAGCCTCGCGGGCCCGGGAGAGCAGTTGCCCGGTCGTGTCCGCGAGCCGGTCCGACAGGGCGGGTGTGATACCGGATGTGAACAGGCAGGACGCGTCCGTGACCGGTTCGGTCGGCAGTTCTGCCGGTGTCACCTCCCGGATTGGGGTGCCGGTCCGGTCGTAGTGGACGGTCCCGCCGCGGGGGCGGCTACCGGGCTCGAAGTAGTAGGTCCCGACACGGCCGTCGGTGGTCCAAGTGACGTGTGGTGTGACACCCTCACCCCGGACGGCGTGGGCGATTCGCTTCCCGAGCGGGGTCTCCGGCAGCGCCGACAGCCACGCGGCGTCGAGTCCGAGCGCGGCCGCCGCGACAGCGACGTTGCTCTCGGCACCACCGACGTGGACATCAAGCCGGTCGACCCGCGAGAGTCGCTCCCTTACCGGTGACAGGCGCAGCATCGTCTCGCCGGCGGTCACGAGCGTCATTCGAACAGTGTCTCCCCCTCGACGAGGTGGTCGGCGAGCACGTCCCGGTCGAGTGTCAGCCCCAGGCCCGGTCGCTCGGGTATCTCGATCCGTCCGTCCTCGATGACCGACTCCTCGACCAGCTCACCCCACCAGTCGAGTTCGTATGAGTGATACTCGACGGCGAGTTGGTTCGGGATCGCCGCGGCGACCTGTGCACTCGCCATCGTACCGATCGGTGAGGAGACGTTGTGCATCGCCACCGGGACGTGCTGTCGGTCCGCGATACCGGCTATCTTTCGCGTTTCACGCATCCCGCCGACCTTCGGGAGGTCCGGTGCGATTATATCGACGGCCCCGTCGGCGAGACGACGGTGTTCGGTCGCCCGGTACCGGTTCTCGCCGGTGGCGATGGGTGTCGTCGTCGACCGGGTCACCCGTTCCTGCACCTCGAGGTTCGCGGGCGGAACGGGGTCCTCGAGCCACCAGACATCGTACGGTTCGACCGCCTCGGCGAGCCGCTCCGCGGAGTTGCCCGCAAACGACCAGTGACAGTCGAACGCCACGTCCGCCCGGTCGCCGACCCGCTCTGTTACCCGCTCGACGACCGCTACCATCTCCCGTATCTCCGGCGGCCGCAGATGGCGGTTCGCGGGGTCCATCGCGTGCTCTGATGGCACGTCGAGGTCGAACTTCAGGCCGTCGTACCCCAGTTCGGTGACGACCCGGTCTGCCTCCTCGGCACACGCCTCGGGGTCTGCCTCGGCCTCCGTGTGACAGTCACAGTACACCCGGGCCGTATCGCGGTACTTCCCGCCCAGCAACTGGTAGGCCGGCATGTCGAGCAACTTGCCCGCGAGGTCATGCAGCGCCACCTCGATACCCGAGATGGCGGTGACGGTCACCCCCTCGATGGAACCCTCGCCCGACATCTTCTGGACGAGATGCTCGTACAGGCGGTCGATGTCGAGCGGGTTCTCGCCGACTAGGAACGGAACCATCCGCTCTATCAGTTCGGGGACGCCCGCACCCCAGTAAGCCTCGCCGGTCCCGGCGACACCCGCGTCGGTGTACACCCTGACGAGCGTCCAGGGAAAGGTTCCGTCGACCATCACCGTCTGGACGTCGGTTATCTCGATATCGCGCGCCCCACGACTGTTCTCCAGCCCCATCGTCTCCCGGGAGAGATCCCGTCTGGTGTACGTGTCGTTCGGGTCGCGCAGCGACCGGTACTCTCTGGCCATACCCGTTTCAACGAGTGAGCGAACTTAAACGAGTGGATTTACTCGGAGACCGATGAATATTTTTCGGCAGACACACAACACAAGCTATGAAGGCTATCGGTGTCGAGCCGGGGGGGTCGGACCCGCGGTTGCTCGAGATGCCGCGACCCGACCCGAAACCGGGGGAAGCGCTGGTGCGGACACTCCGGGTCGGTGTCGACGGCACCGACCACGAGGTGATCGCGGGCAGTCACGGCGGTCCACCGCCGGGTGAGGACGTGCTCGTGCTGGGACACGAGGCTGTCGGTGTCGTGGAGGAGCCAAACGGCACCGGGTTCGACCACGGTGACGTGGTGACACCGACGGTCCGCCGGCCGCCCGCGGCCGGGTCGAACGAGTACTTCGAGCGCGACGAGGCCGACATGGCACCGCCGGGGGCGACTGTCGAGCGCGGTATCGACGGCGCACACGGGTTCATGAGCGAGTTCTTCACCAGTCCGGCCAGCACACTTGTCTCCCTGCCGGAGACTCTCGCTCAGTGGGGGTTTCTGGTCGAACCGATGAGCATCTCCGAAAAAGCTCTGGAGCTTGCCCGCGCCTCTCGGTCGCCGTTCACCTGGGAGCCCGAGACCGCGCTGGTGCTCGGAAAGGGCTCGCTCGGGCTGCTGACGGTGGCGATGCTCACCGGACGGTTCGAGGTCTACTGTGTCGGTCGCACCGACCGCCCACATCCGAGTATCGACATCATCGAGCGGCTGGGCGCGACGTACATCAACTCCCGAGAGACAGCCGTTTCGGCTGTGCCCGAGGTGCACGAGCCGGCGGACCTGGTCTACGAGGCGACCGGCCACGCAAAGCACGTCTTCGAGAGTGTCGAGGCGCTCGCACCGAACGGTGTGGCCGCGCTGCTGGGTCTGCCCGACTCCTGGACGTTCGAGGTGGACGGCGGCCGGTTCCACGAGCAACTCGTGCTGTCGAACCGGGCACTGGTCGGCAGTGTCAACTCCGGGCCACGACACTTCCGGGCCGCGGTCGACCGTCTCGGGTCGTTTCCGGGGTGGTTTCTCGAATCATACGTCAGCCGAATCGCCGACCTCGACTCGTTCGGTGCGGCGTTCGAAACCGACGGGCCGATAATAAAGACCGCCGTCCAGTTCGATACAGTATGACCGAGGACCTCCCAGAGCAGTTCGAACTGCTGGACGACCGGTTCGACTTCGGCGAGTACGAGATCGCGGCCTATCTCGCGGTCCTGCAGTACGGCCGACTCACCGCGAGTGAACTCGCCGACGAGACGGAGATTCCACAGCCACGCGTCTACGACACGGTGCGGAGTCTCGCCGACCGGGGGTTCGTCGAACTGCGCGACTCGCGACCGATGGAGGTGCTCGCGGTCGACCCCTCGGAGTCGTTCGACGGCGTCCAGACGACACTCGAGGAGCTGGTCACCGGGCTCGAACAGCAGTTCACCGCCCCCTCTCGCGCGAGCGAGGCCGTCTCGCTGGTCAGCTCCCGGCGGACGATCGTCCGGTACTTCCGCGATGTCATCTCGTCTGCCGAGTACGAACTACTCGTCTCTCTGACACCGCCTCTGCTCGACCGGTTCGAGGACGACCTCGCCGACCGGTCGAGTGCGGGTGTCACGACCGAACTGCTCCTGTCGCCGGCGGCGGACGCACCCGACCCCGACGTGTACGACTACCCACGCGTCGCCACAACCACCCGGACGCGGCGTGGTGTGACGACGCCGCTCGTTGCTGTCGCGGACGGCAGTTACTCGGTGTACACCGGCCGGCGCGCGCTCAGTTCGACGGGCGACCAGTACGCTGTTATCTTCGACCGGTCAGAGCTGGGTTTCCTGATCTCCGGGTTCCTGAACACGGTTGTCTGGCCCTCCTCGACGACGGTCGCCGGGCAGACGAGCAACGACCCGTTCCCCCGTCGGTACGCGACAGTCCGCCGCTGTGTGCGTGAGCTCGGTGCCGTCTCGGGGCCGCTCTACGCCACGGTCGACGGCCGCGATATCGAGACCGGAGACGCCCTGACTGTCGCCGGCGAGATCGTCGACACGGCGCTGGGGACGAGCGGCGAGACCGCCGCTCTCACCCTCGACACCGGTGACCGACGGGTCGATATCGGCGGTCAAGCGGCCGCACTCGAGGATATCGAGGCCCACGAACTCGCCGTCGGACGGGACTCCCCACCCGACCTGTGAGAGACCGCGGCGCGCCATCGACCTGTACCGCCCGCGAGGCTCCCCGTTCCCGTGTGTGAGCACTCCCCGACTGTTCCGTATGTCGGCTGTCTCCGCCAGGCGGTTCGATGTCGTTTTGCTCCCGCGGGCCGAAGACAGCGTGTGAGCGAGGGGAGCCCACTCGACGATATCGTGGTTACACAGACCGCACGGGAGAAAAGCGACCGGTATCTCACCCCGGCACAGCTGCGGACGGCTCTCAGGCAGGGGTCCGGCTACGTCTGCCGGAAAACGTCGCCGGCCCACGAGGGGCTGTACGACGACTCGAAGTTCATCCTCCGCGGGATCTTCTCGGGGACCGACCTCGACATCGTGTTCACGGTCGAATCCGACCGCGTCGTCGTCGTCACGCAGATGTCACAGCACAGCCAGAGCCTGCGGGGGCGCTTCTACGAACGGGTCGGGACGACTGCCGCCGACGCGGTGGCGAGACTCTCCGGCTGATACTGTCGGCTGTAACTTCGTGGAATGATTCTGCACCCCAGGGTGCCGAAATATGCCACTGGCTTCAGCCGACAGCACGACAGACACTGCAGGGAGTCGCGTGTGTCTGTGAACAGAACGGAAAGAGAGGAGAGGCGAGCACCTAACTGTACCGGCAGGCGTAGATGAGGTATGGATGTCTCCGAGATACTCGACGACATCGACGACATCGGTCCGGACGAGTTCGGGGACGCGACCGAACTCGATCTGGACGATTTCGAGGCGTTCGACGGTCTAAACGAGGTCCTGCGGGCCGAACTCGAGAACGTCGAGGACTCCGGTGAGGTCGTCCAGCAGGAACTCGGGGAGATTGCGGACCCGGAGGAGATTGTGCAGGACGAACCCGTCGAGTTCGACGACCCGGACGAGATTGTGGCGGGCGGACCAGGCGAGATTCCGGACGACCCGGCCGAGTTCGAGCGTCCGGACGAACCCGGACAGGGCGGGTCTGTGGGGTTCGAGGAACTGGACGAGATCGTGCAGGAGGAACTCGCGGAGTTCGAGAGCCTGGAGGAGATACTGGAGGCGGAACACGCGAGCGGAGACGACACAGCCATCGACGAGTGACGGCCACCGGTTCGTGGGGCAGCTATCACCCGGGAGCACCCGTCTGTGGTCGAGTCGGGCCCGAACGGCGAACGAAACGCAATAGTCCTCGCGCTCGAAAGGGCTGTATGCGCGACGCACTCGTGATTGGTGGCGGGGTGGCAGGACTCCAGGCCGCCGTGTTCACCGCGAAGGCCGGACTCAACACACTCGTCCTGAGCGGCGGCGAACCGCTGGTGTGCAGCACCGACAAGATACAGAACCTCGTGACACACGAGCGACTCGCCGGCGAGGACCTCGTCGAGACCGGGCGGGAACGGGTCCGGGCGTTCGACGGCGAGATACGGGAGGAAACCGTGACCGCCCTCACCAGGGAGGGCTCGCCGGGGCCGCTCACGGCCACGACGGAGTCGGACACGACCCACACCGGCGAGGCTGTCGTCGTCGCAACGGCGAGCGGTCTCGACTTTCTCGACCCGCTCGAGGAGGAACTCGCGTTCACCGACGGCCGGGAGGGGCAGTTCACGATGGAGCGACACGTCGAGACCGACGAGGCGAACCGGGCGACAGAGAACGTCTACGTCGCCGGACTGGCCAACACCTGGGAGTACCAGACGGCAGTCGCGATCGGCGACGGCGCGAAGGCGGGTGTCAACCTCGTCAGCGACCGCCGCGACGAGGCACACGTCGACCACGACTGGTGAGTGAATCGCGCGCCTGTCTGTGGACTCGCGTACGCTGTGGTGTCTGTGTACTGGCGCGTCGGTTGTCCGGCACTGTCTCGACTCTAGTCGCGCAGACAACTCCACACGTTACTGTTGTTGTATTACCGGGACACCAGCACAGTGAACGGGCAAACGCACAAAAGCAAGAGGGACGAACCCTCACACATGAAACCGCTCGCTGTCGTCGGCCCCTCCGACGCGGAGACGGCGGCGCTCGTCGAACGACTCGCGGAGCGACTCGGCGACCGCGGCCGCGTCGGAACAGTCACGCGCACCGCTGCTAACCCTGGGGGAGACAGCACATCCCACCGGTCCGCGGCGGTCACACAGAGCTACCACGTCGGGGACGATGCGTGGCGGGCGAGGGGTGATTCGTCACTCTCACCCGGTGACGCGCTCGACAGACTTGCCTCGTCGTGTGACTACGCGCTCGTCCGGGGGTGGGACGACACCCGGCTCCCCACGGTCGTGCTCGGTGAACCCGGTGCGAGTGAGGATACGAGCGGGGAGATTCTCCAGCGTGCGCCGACCGCGGACGAGATTGACCTGTCGGCCCTGCTGGAGTCACTCAAGAGCGTCGAGCCACACGAGACACTGGAATCGCTCGTCGAGCGGGTGAAGGCCTCACCTCGGTCGGACCGTGCGGGGGCAATCGCGACGTTCACCGGGCGCGTTCGGGCGAGAGACGGTCCCGACGACGACCTGACCGAGTACCTGGAGTTCGAGAGGTACGACGGGGTCGCCGACGAGCGGATGGCACAGTTGCGCGAGGAACTGGAGACCCGCGACGGTGTCCACGAGGTGCGACTCCACCACCGCACAGGTGTCGTCGAGGCCGAGGAGGATATCGTCTTCGTGGTCGTGCTCGCGGGCCACCGCCCCGAGGCGTTCCGGACCGTCGAGGACGGTATCGACCGACTCAAAGAGGAGGTGCCACTGTTCAAAAAGGAGATCACCGTGAGCGGCGAGTTCTGGGCTCACGAACACTGACCCCGCTATCGCGTTTGAACCCGGGTCGCCACAACCCGGCGGGGACACACCGGACAGCAGGTTCTACTGGCGGCGAAAATCCGCACGGATTGTCGTCCGGCAGTATCAGTCCTGCGGGTGTGGCAGTTCGCGGTCGATATACGCCTCGTTCGGCACCCACTCGCCGCCCTCCTGCACGAGGTACCCCCCGTAGTAGGGCACCCGCTTTGCCACCGTCTCCGCGAACGTCTCGCGGATCTCCGCGCGACGCATCGACCCCATCGACCGGTGGTCGTCGTGACGGTTCAGACAGCCCTTGAACTTTCCGTCGTGGGTAACACGGACACGGTGGCAGTTCGCACAGAACTCCGCGTTCTCGACCGGGTCGACAATTTCGACGAGTCCCTCCGGGCCGCCAGCCCCGTCGACCGCTCCGCTCCCCGCCGAACAGTCCTCTCGTCGCTTTCTATCTTCTTCAAAAGAGTCGGGATTTGTCGGCGAATCGTGTTCTTCGGGGGAACCGCTGTCGTCCGGTCGGTTGTCTCCGTCGGAGGAGTCCTCGTGTTGCGGTCTGACGAAGTACCGGGTCCGGTGGTGCATATCGCGGCGCTCGATGCGGTCGGCGCGGTCCGCGAGCCAGTCGTGGACCCGGTCGATGTCGATCGCCCACCCGGGGTGGCCGGCGATCTCGGGCATGTACTCGATGAGCTGGAGGCGAAGCCCCTCGCTCTCGGCGACGTGGTCGACCATCTCGGGGACGTAGCCGGCGGTCGGTTCGAACACCACCATGTTCAGTTTGACCGGTGTCAGCCCGGCGTCGACGGCCGCCTCGACACCCTCCAGCACGCGGTCGTACGCGCCGCTTTTCGTCAACTCCGCGAACGCCTCCCTGTCGAGTGCGTCCTGTGAGATGTTGACACGGTCGAGCCCCGCCGCCACCAGGTCGGCCGCTCGCCCGGGGAGGAACGTCCCGTTCGTCGTCATCGACACCTCCATCCCGTCGGGCGTGCGCGCGATTATCTCCTCAAGATCGGCCCTGAGCATCGGCTCCCCGCCGGTGAACTTCACCGTCTCGACCCCGAACTCCGCGACCACCTCCAGAGTCCGGACCACCTCGTCCGCGGTCATCTCCTCGTCCTGTGGGTCCATCGGGCCCCGTGTGTCCCCCAACCCCTCGTTGTGACAGTAGACGCAGTCGAAGTTACACCGGTCGGTGAGCGAGACCCGTATCCCCGTCACCTCCCGCCCGAACTCGTCGGAGAGTGTCACACAGCCGATTCACGCTCCACTCAATTAAACCTCCCGCGGGAGGGTGATACTGGCGGACGAAAGTACGTCTGTCCGTCAGTACGAGTAACGGACACAGCGGCCACGACCACCCAGTTCGGCCATCTGTGACGTCGGTACACACGACAGCACGCCCAGCCGCGGGAGTCGGAGTGGCGACTAGTGTCGACGTTGTCGGTGCCAGACGCGCGGTTCAGGCTCTCCCGTCGTGGACAATCTCGCCGCCGACGAGGGTCATCGTGACGTCGATGTCGGCAATATCGGTACTCATCCAGGGAGACTCCTCGAGCACGACCAGGTCGGCACAGTTCCCGGCGGTGACGGTGCCCATTCGGTCCTCGTCGAACCCCGCCCGCGCCGCGCCGCGGGTGTAGGCACGCAGCGCCTCGAACACCGACAGCTCCTGCTGTGGGTCCGGGGCGTCGACGACCTGTGCGACGCCAAAGAGCGGGTCGAGCGGCATACAGTCGCTCCCGAAGGCGAGTTCGACACCGCGGTCGGCGAGCGCGCGGAACCGGTTCGACTCCCGGCGGCGCCGGTCGCCCAGTCGCTCGGCGTACAGACCGTCCGCCCGGGCCCACTTCAGGAAGTTCGGCTGCGCCGAGACGACCACCGAACTCGCCGCGAGTCGCTCGATCAGGGGGTCTGTCAGCACCTCGGCGTGCTCGATGCGGTGGCGGTCGCCGTTGGTGTCCTCGTAGGCATCCAGCGTCGCCTCGATTGCGGCGTCACCGATTGCGTGGGTCGCCATCTGCAGGCCGGCCCCGTCGACCCGCTCGACCAGTCCCGCCAGTTCCTCCGGCGGGACCACCCACTCGCCGTGTCTACCTTCCTCGCTCTCGTTTCCGTCTCCGTCACCGGGCTCCACATCGGCGTACGGTTCCGAGAGACGGGCGGTGCGGCCGCCGATACTGCCGTCGGTGTAGCTCTTTATCGCGCCCGTCTGGACGCGCTCACTCCCGTGGCCGGTCCGCAGACCCGTCTCAAGAACCGCGTCGATGTGGTCCGACCAGTAGTTGATGCGCACGCGGAGCGTCAGTTCGCCGGCCCGGTCGAGTTCGCGGTAGAGCCGGGGTGCGTGGGACCTGCGGACCATGTCGTGGACGGCGGTGACACCGCGGCGGTTGGCAATCCTCTGTGCGGCCCGCAGGTACGCCCGGGTCCGGTCGGGGTCCGGCCGGATGGCATCCCAGACGGTATCGAGCGCATCCTCGACGAGCACCCCCGTTGGCTCACCACCCTCTGTGTAGACATCCCCCTCCGGCAGGTCCGCGCCGTACCGGTCGAGTACGACACTGTTGACCGAGGCGAGGTGCATATCCTCGCGAAAGGCCGCGACCGGGCGGTCGGTGCTAACCGCATCGAGGTCCTCTCGGGTGAGGTAGCGGCTCTCCTCCCACCTGCTCTCGTCGTATGCGAACCCGAGCACCCAGCCGTCGGTGTCGTCGCGGCGCTTCCGGAGTCGGTCAAGACATGCCCCGGGTCCGGTCGCATCACCGAGGTCAGCCTCGCGGGCGCGTCGACCGACCATCCCCAAGTGTGTATGTGCGTCGACGAACCCCGGCAGGAGCGTCCGACCTTCGAGGTCGAGCACCCTCGTCCGGACGTCAGTCAGGAACTCGACCTCGTAGGCGGAGTCGACAGCGACGACCTGTCCGTTCCGGACCGCGACCGCCTCCGCGTCCGGGTCCGCTCCCTCGCGGTCGCGTTCGAGTGTGTGCACCCGGGCGTTCGTGAGAATCAGGTCCGCAGCGGCTGTCATACCACATACGCCGGCTGGAACTCGAATAACCGTTTTGGAGGACGACGAGCGTGTCCGTGCCGCGCCGCCTGTGCGCTCAACCAGGTTGGCACCGAACGGGCGCTCGACGCCCTCGCGGCGTACACCGACGACCGCTCGTATCTCGTCCAGGTGGCAGCCGAGGAAGCCGCCGGTGTGTGAGCCGCCGGAACCAGCACCGTCGGCTCCGTGCCCCGGTCGCGTCGGGTAGAGCAGCTCAGAACGCGCTCGTCTCGCGGCGGAACTCGAGTACGGTGCTGAAGTCATTCCGGGAGACGACCCCGATGGGTGAGCCGTCACGCTCGACGAGAGCGGCGTCGACACGACTGCGAGTCAGTCCGGTCAACGCATCGGCTGCGGAGGAGTCGGCGTCGAACCGCGGGAGGTCCATCGTCGCGAGCGCGCCGGCGGTGGTGGTTTCGAACTCCTCGAACGGGAGCTCCCGGAGGTGTTCTCCGGTCACGACACCGACGATACGGCCGTTCTCCGCGACAACCAGCTCCGTCCGGCGCGCGCCGACGACACGGTCGAACACGTCGGCCGCCGAGTCGTCCGCGTCGACGACCGGAGACTCCGAGAGGATATCCGCCACAGAGAGACCGGAGAGCAACTCGCCGACCACGACACTCCGGGATTCGCTGGTCGCAGCCACGTAGATGAACAGCGCGAGCAACAGCAGGATGGGTGAGAACACCACGACGATACCGACGACCGCGAACAGGAGCGCAAAGCCCGTTCCGACACGGGCGGCGGTCCGGGTGGCACTCGCGTACGATCGGGTCCGCCCGAGCAGCGCACGCAACACCCGGCCGCCGTCCATCGGGAACGCGGGGATCATGTTGAACACCGCGAGCACGACGTTCATCACCGCGAGGAATCCAACGACGAACGACACGACGGTCAGCTCCGCCGGCAGGACCGCGAGGGCGCCGACACACAGCGCCGCGAGAAGCAGACTCGCCACGGGACCGGCAACGGCGATGTGGAACTCCCGGTCCCACTGCTGGGGCATCTCGGAGAGGCTGGCCAGCCCACCCAGAATCCAGAGTGTGATCGACTCCACACCGATATCGTATCGCATCGCGACCCACGCGTGACCGAGTTCGTGGACGGCGACACTCGTGAACAGGCCGAGCGCGGCACCGGCTCCGATCAGCCACCGCTCTGTGTCCGCGAGCGCGTCCGGGTCAACATCCGCTGTCGGAAGGAGATCGATGAGCGACCCGTATGCCGCGAGTTGCTCGCCGGTGCCGACGAGCCAAGCCAGAACCGGCAGAAACACCAGCAGTGAGAGGTTTATCTGTATCGGAACGCCCCAGATGCTGAACAGCGTGTAGTTTCCTTTCATATGTAATTCTAGGTAACGACAGGTTAGAACGTTTTGCTTGTCGGGTGGCTGACCTGCTGCCGGGGGTGCGTCGTCCGGCGGAGAGTGTGCCGCTCGTCTGCCGGTCTGGAGCGCATCCGCAGTAACGGGTGCAGTCCGGCGCTACAGGAGTTCACCACGGGCCACAGGGATGACACGGCCGCCGACCGCGACATCGATACCGTCCTCGGTCTGTCGGGCGGCGAGGTGTAGCAGCGACGGGCGGCCCATCTCGTAGCCCTGTTCGACTCGGGCGTTGACGGTCGGACCGTCGAGGTACGCGTGCCGGGAGAGATACGCCGCGAGACAGCCGTTCGCGGACCCGGTCGCGGGGTCCTCGGGAACGCCAAAGTACGGGGCGAACATCCGGACCGCGAGGTCGTTGTCGCTCCCGCGGGGGTCACGGCAGACGGTGTGGACGAGTTTCGCCGCCCGCCCGTCGACGAGGGCGTTGTAGGCGGCCCGGTCGAGGTCGACCGCCTCGAGCGCCGCCCGCCCGGTCAGCGGGACGACAATCGTCGGCAGACCGGTGGAGACGACCTGCACCGGCCAGTCGTCGTCCACCTGGTCGGGCGCGAGTCCAAGCACGGTCGCCAGGTCACCGTGGGGAATTGTCTCCCCGAACGACGGGAACTGCTGGCTCATCCACAGCGTTTCCCCGCCGGAGCGCTCCCGGACCTCGACCGGGATCTCGCCAACCTGCAGGTCCAGGCTGACAGTCCCGGGGTCGCCGTCGGCGAGATGCCGGCGGACGACCGACGCCGTGCCGAGGGTGGGATGGCCGGCAAAAGGAACCTCCTCGGCGGGTGTGAAGATGCGCACCGGCCACCCCTCGTCGGTCTCCGGACCGGTGACAAACGTCGTCTCTGAGTAGTCTATCTCTGCCGCGATTGCCTGCATCCGCTCGCCGCCGAGGTCGCCGGCGTCGGTCACAACCGCGAGCTGATTGCCCGCATACCGCTCCTGTGCGAACACATCGACGATGTGGAACTGTCTAGACACGGGCCGTATTGTCCCCCGGCGATAAAAAACACAGCCGTGTCCGACCGTCGCCCGGCAGTCAGTTGAGCGCCGCCGCGTTTCACCTGACTGTGGCATCCCACCCCGGTGTCGTGTCGAGGGTCGGTTGGATGTCAGGCGCGAGCGCCGTCTCGACAGGTTGATGAAACTCCTGACCAAACAGAGTACATGGAACTAGTTCCGGACACAAGCGTCGTCGTCGACGGGCGGGTATCCGGCCGTATCGAGGACGGCGAGTTCGCCGGTGCGACCGTCGTGGTGCCGGAGGCGGTTGTGAGCGAACTCGAAGGACAGGCAAACAACGGCCGCGAGACCGGGTGGGAGGGCCTTGCGGAGCTACAGCGGCTGCTCGACCTCTCCGAGACCGGCGAGACGACTGTCCAGTACGTCGGTGAACGACCGGAGACTCACCCGACCGGCTCCGACCTGGATGCGGTCATCCGCGAGGTTGCCGCCGACCGGGACGCGACGCTTGTGACCAGCGACGACGTGCAGGCAGAGACGGCACGCGCGAAAGGAGTAAACGTTGTCTCGCTCGAACCGGTCACCCGCGAGGTGACCAGCCTCGGTATCGAGGAGTTCTTCGACGAGACGACGATGAGTGTCCATCTCAAATCCGGTGTCCGGCCGATGGCAAAGCGGGGTGACGTCGGTTCGATGGCGTACAAGCCGATCGGGGAAACCATCCTCGAGGAGAGTGACCTCGGTGAGTACGCCGCGGATGTCGTCGAGGGGGCAAACACACACGCCGACGGGTTCGTCGAACTCGACGAACCGGGAATGACAATCGTCCAGTTCCGGGAGTACCGCATCGCTATCGCTCGTCCGCCGTTCAGTGACGGACTCGAAATAACGGCGGTCCGACCGATTGTGAAGACGGGACTCGACGACTACAGTCACGCAGACGCGCTCCGCGAGCGACTCAGCGAACAGCAACGGGGCGTCCTCATCGCGGGGTCACCCGGCGCTGGCAAATCGACGTTCGCACAGGCTGTCGCCGAGTATCTCCAGGACGAAGGTGTAGTGGTGAAGACGATGGAGAAACCGCGCGACCTGCAGGTCGGCCCGGAGATAACCCAGTACACCGAGCTCGGCGGCGAGATGTCGAAAACCGCCGACTCGCTGCTGATGGTCCGGCCGGACTACACAATCTACGACGAGGTCCGCAAGACCGATGACTTCGAGGTGTTCGCCGACATGCGGCTGGCCGGTGTCGGCATGATCGGCGTGGTCCACGCGACCCGGGCGATAGACTCGCTCCAGCGGCTGATCGGCCGGGTCGAACTCGGACTCATCCCACAGATTGTCGATACGGTCGTGTTCATCGAGGCCGGTGAGGTGACCACTGTCTACGACGTGACAACAGAGGTGAAACTTCCCGAGGGGCTTCAGGAGGCCGACCTTGCCCGGCCGGTCATCATGGTGCGGGAGTTCGAGACCGGGGAGCCACAGTTCGAGATCTACACGTTCAACCGGCAGGTTGTGACCGTCCCAATCGAGGGCGGCAACGACTCCGGTGTCGAGCAGGTGGCGAAACAGGAGATCGAGCGCGAGATACGCGCGGTCGCGCAGGGTCACGTTGAGGTCGAACTGCAGGGACCGAACACGGCCGTCGTGTACGTCGAGGAGCACGACATCTCGGCGGTCATCGGAAAGGGCGGCGGTCGTATCACCGACATCGAGAACCGTCTCGGCATCGACATCGACGTCCAGAGCCTCGACGACCGACAGCCAGACGGCGGTGCAAGCGGATCCGGGTCGGGCGGACAACCGAGCACGAACGGGACTAGTGGGTCGCGGACGGTGGCCCCGGAGGTGACCAGCCAGCACGTCGTCATCCCGGTCGAGGGGGCGGCCGGGGAGACAGTCGAGGTACAGGCCGACGGCGAGTACCTGTTCACGGCCACAGTCTCGCGGGGTGGTGAGATACAGGTCTCCCGAGGCAGCGGTATCGCCGAGGAACTCGAGCGGGCCATCGACCGCGGACGCGCCATCACCATCTCCTGATGGGCTACGAACTCAGACAGCACACCGCGGACGTTGCGGTCGAGGCAACCGACGAGACGCTCGGCGGCGCCTTCGGAGCCGCCGCCGACGGGATGGCCGCCGCGATGTGTGCAGACTGGCCGGCCGACGGCGACCGCGACCGGTTCGCTATCGACGTGACCGCCGAGTCCCGGGAGGCGTTGCTGTTTGACTATCTGGACGAACTCATCTACCGGCGTGATGTCCGGCTGGTGCTCCCGGTCGACAACAGGGCACAGATCGAGTGTCTGACCCCCGGAGAGTGGCACCTCGACGGCTCCGCCCGCGGTGTCGGTCTCGACCGGGTGGAGGCGCGTGACCTGAAAGCTGTCACCTACTCCGAGATGGTGATCGAGGAGACCGAACCCGGCTGGCGGGTCTACGTCGTGTTCGACGTGTGAGACAGCCGTGGGCGGTGGAACCCCCCGTGGCCCGGCGAAGGGAGCCGAGTGACAGTCAGTTCCTGAGTTCGGGTGGTCACCCGTGGTGGCCCCACAGCGGAGGGCAAACAGACCCGGTGACTCGACCCGCGCCCCTGCCCCGGAAGCACTGCGAGAGCCGCATCCTCGGCCGCGTCGACACCGACGAGCCACACTTTCTGCTGCTCGACGATGTCCACCAGATCGAGCACCCGAACAAGCCGACGGTCGACCGGTGGAGTATCCTGGTGGTGGAGCCGCTCGGGGACTCTGAGGACCGCTACATCGCGGTGACCGCCACCGCCGGCGAGCAGGTCCGGCGGGAGCTTGACAGTGTCGAGCAGTCGGTGGAGTACAACAGGGTGGCCGACGTGGCGCACCGGATACGGTCCCAGGTGGTCAACTACCTCGCGATGGGTGGGACCATCAGCTACGAGCGCGACGATATCGTGACCTCGGCTGCCGAACTGGACGCCAGCGACTACAGACACCTGCGCGAGACCGACCTCGCCCGGGTGGCCGCGTTCGACCACACGATGCGCTTTGCCTACGGACTCAACGCTGCCCAGGGCAACACCGGTGTCCCCACCGTCGCCTACTGGGGCGGCCGGAACGGCGAACTCGACGGGACACCGGTCCTGATTGGGATGGCCTACCAGTCACGCGAGCGTGTGGCGTCGCTCGCCGCAGTTCACGAGTTCAAGCAGAGCTACGACACACCGGTCGGACTCATACTGACCAGTGACACCGCCCGCGAGGGCAACACGGTCGAACACCTCGGTGACGGTGTCGTCCAGGTGCCGTACTGGCTGTACATGCTCCTCTGCTGAGCGCGCGGGCACCCGCCGTCGTGCCGATGTCTCGGCGTGGGCACTTCGCGAGTCCCGGGACAGTCGTTCCGGCCGCTCACATACCACGACCAGTGCATTCGTGCTCAGCGTTCCAACAGTCGTTAGTCGCTCGAACGAGTAGAAAAGGTGTGGCCATCACAGACAAGATCTACGTGAAAAACCACAGACAGCTCGTCTCACAGATTGAGCGGTCGTTTCCAAAGAGCGCGTTCAGCGGCGCGACGATGGATATCCTCTACCAGGGGGAGGGGCTGGAGAAACTCGATGAGGCGACCCGCGACCGGGTGCTCGATTTCGCGGAGGACTTTTTAGACTGTGACTGTGAGGCAAGTCCCCACTGTGGCTGTCCCGAGCGGAAGTTCGTCCGCTACCTGCTTGAACTCCGCGAACAGGGGCTCGGACAGCAGGCAATCGTCGACGTAATGAGCGACGAGTACATGCTGTACGCATACCCCGGTGATATGCTCTCGTTTCTGGACGACTCGGTCCGCACGCTTGAGGCCGCGGAGCATCTGGCCGACGTCGAGGACCGGGCGGAGGCCGCCGACCGGATGCGCACACTGCGGGAGAACCTCGTGCGGTAGGGCGGTCCCGCGACAAACGGGTCCAAAGTACCGGTTCCCGGACGCAGGCCGAACAACACCATAGGTACCAATCGTCGGCGGTGGACCAACCGTGCTAACGGCAGGCCCGTTCCTCCAAAAAGAACAATCGGGGAAAGCGGTGTCCGACACAGACGGGACCTGGGTGCACAACTCAAGCCAGTTCAGCTGTGTCCGGCGTCAGGAAAGCGGGTTCCGGCCCTACTCTTCGTACTCTATGTTCTCGATTTTCCGGCGGGAGCCGTCCGAATCGTACTTGTACAGTTCGTCCTCTTCCTCGTCTGCCGTTTCTGCGTGTGTCCCGTCACAAAACGGTTTGTTTGACGATAGGCCGCATTGACAGATGTATGCGGCTCCACCTTGCTCCTCTAACGTCTCTTCATCTATCGGCGTCGGGCCGTTAGCTTCGTGAGTTACCTCTCTTGCCATATCCACCAACATATTATTGCTCTCTTAAAATAAACCCTCTGCCGCTCGCACAACAGTATAAATTTAATTATTAATCGTCGCGTAGTAGCTCGTCGCCGCGCGATTTGAGCTCTTGGACGCGCCCTTCGCGAGAGGCAGCGTGGGTCGGAGACGATGCTGAGGACATCCTCGCCGAGTTGACTGCCGAGAATAAAGAAGACGACGACCCCGTGACAGACGGCGGCATTATCGTCGGATTTCTTGACCAAGCATGGCCACAGCCCACGGATAATCGCCGTCGGCTGTGGGCATTCGGAACACCAGTCCTCGAGAAGGAAACCCCAACAAAGTGAACGGTTGCAAAAGTTGTGTCCGTGAATAGAGCGCTGGCTGACTGCCTACACTGCCTACTACAACCATCATCGCAGTCACCAAGCACTCGACAATCAACCGCCGGTTGAAGCAGTTAATCAAGAGGGTTCAATCCAGCAGTGCTCTTGTCTTGATATGTATAAAGCCTGCGTGTACCGGTACAGTCCTGTCCGGCTACATCTGAGGCAATCTGGGTAAGGCTGAAGTGATACCCACTTGTACAGAGGAGCGAGGAATGACGTATTGTCAGGATTGTGGTGCGGAGTTGGGTCCGAGGGCTCAGTACTGTCCCGAGTGTGGAGCAGCAACCGGGGGGCCTGTCGATACCGGCCAGCGACAATCAAACGACGCTCGTCCGAGCAGGGGCGACCAGCGGACGGTTGGCACCGGGCCGCGTGAGAATAGCCAGAACGGTGCTGCGGTGACTACCCGGCGCGGCCTGATTGCTGCTGGCGGCGTGGTCGCACTCGGCACAGGATGGTTCTTGTTGTCCGGACAGGGGAACCCGGGGGGAGGTTCGCCGCCACTTGATGAGGTTGTTGTAGAGTTCTTAGACGTTCGTCAACCGAGCATCGGCGCAACGAGTGCGACACTGCCACTCGTTCTCACGTTCCGCAATCCAACACAGACGGCGGTACCGGACATCTCCGGCGACTTCGACCTCCTCGTTAGTGACCAGCGAATCGCATCTGACGAAATAGTGGTCAATCGGTTAGAGCCCGGTGAAGAGACAGTCGTCAACGCTGATGTGATTGTCCAGTACGCGGACTCCGGCGCGGCGCTCGTCAACACAATTCGATCCGGACAGTTCGGAGTCGAACTGGAGATGGAACTCAACGCGGGTGGCGCGACGCGAGAGTTCAGTCTTACCGGGGAGGTGTAGGTGAACTACCCGAGAGTCCACACGGACGCTTACTATTAGAACAAGTGTCATTTTGAGAGGAGACACCGGTTTGGACAACGCTGGGTAGCGGACTCAAAACACAGTCGAGTGAGCCCCGCCCGGGTTAGAACGAGTAAGGGTTATTAACATAAACACAAAGAGTATGCCATGATGAAACAGTGTCCGAACTGTGGAAGTTCAGCTGAGGAGAAGGCGATGGTCTGCAACAACTGCGGTGTCAGCTTTAGCGGTGATGGGAACCGGGGGGGCAGGCAGTCACAGCAGGGGCAGAATCGACAGCCACCGGGACAGAAGCAACAATCGCGACAGGGACAGAACCGACAGCCACGGCAGGAGCAGCACCGACAGCCGCGGCAGGGGCAGGTCGGTCAGGGTCAACAGGCAGCAGGCGCACAGTCAGGCACCTCACAGACGCTGAGCGACCGGATTGCCTCGTTGGGGATTACCCGGGTCGCAACGCTCGCTGCCGGTATATTGCTACTGATAGCTGCGTTTCTCCCGTGGGTGACCGCGGTTACGGGTGGACAACTCAGTGCAAACGCGACGGAAACAGAGTTCGGAACGCCGGTTCTTATCGCCGGTGGTGCCGTTCTCGGATGCAGCGCGGTGAGATGGGGGCGAGGGTTCGGATGGATCACGATGCTTCTCTCAGGTGTGGCCGGCGCGGGAGCAGTTTACATATCCGTGGCGGCACAGCAAGTGCTGTCTGCGACACAGACGGCACCATTCCAAGCTGTGATAGTGCGTGGCTCAAGGGTGCCAATCGGCGCGGTCGAACCTGGAGTCGGGGTGGTCGTCACCATTGCGGCCGGCAGTCTCGCTGTCGTTGGTTCGCTGTTTGGTATTATTGGCTCATTTACTGATTACTGAGTAATCTTCGTATGTTGATAAACGAGTGTGTCGCCGCACTCTGATGAACTGGCTTGATCAGTCACAGCGGTCTGCCGACACCGACCTGCTCCGGAACGTTAAGACGCCTAACCGGTGGTTGGCCGACCGACTGTCCGGTTAATGACCCAGACGCGATTTGAGGGCTTGCAGCCTGAACAGTGGGGAGAGAAATTCACTCGGTGGATTTGAAAGACGCGTAGCATGCAGTTGCACAGTTATATCTGGGCGCTAATATAGGATGCCTTGTGGTTTTTATCCGTAGTATTTTAATCTCACCACTGTCCCATCGAACCCACTCCGGAATGACCGATACTGAGAGATAAAGCCATCAGATATTCCTAACACGTCTCTATGGCCCTCTCACGAGATTTATTACACTGCGAAACCAACTTCCAAACCTTTTCTAAGTGATTAATACGGACAGTCGTCGTGATGGCCGGAACCGGCGACGCCGAGCGCGAGCGTCATCTGAACTTCGGGGTGTGTACCAACCGCCGGAGGTCAGAGCGATAGCGACGGGAGTGACACCGATGGGAGTGACACGACATCCGCGGCGACAGCACCGCCG
>ERZ1034569.128-NODE-128-length-26987-cov-10.101069_pt1 | contig 26987 bp, 27 predicted proteins | sample MGYA00520706_ERZ1034569 | MGnify/ENA primary metagenome ERZ1034569 (study PRJEB33760, sample SAMEA4777722) | hypersaline lake metagenome | biome: hypersaline environment; feature: brines | place: Spain | collected 2014-08 | depth 0 m ...
CCATTTTATCATACATAGACGTCTTTTTTCGAGTGATTGATTGCATATTGGCAACGGTGCGTGACAACGCCTCATCGCTCAGGGCCTTCACACCGTGTGCCCAGTATGTGTTTGGACTCATGTTTGATCTGATTATCCATTGCCAATCGAAAGCTGAACGATAGCCATGAGTTCAGACTCGGGAGTATGTCAGTAGTCATCTAGATTGTGTGATAGCTAGTATCAATGGTCACTCAGTCACTGGGAACCGGGGTTTCAGGTGTGGGCTCGGTTGACTCTCCGACCTGCGTGTATACAAGAACCAGACCTCCAACGGAGAGCAATGTTGCTGTAATGAACGGGACAGCGTATCCAAACCCAACCAAAATGCCTGAGAATAGTGTTCCAAAGGCGATGCCCAGACTAAATCCCATCGTAAGCAACGACAACGTCGAGCCTGACTGGCCCTCTTTAGCCAGATCGCCGGCGAGTGCTAATGATGGAGCGAAGACAGCAGCGACTGCAATCCCCTGGATAAATCTGGCTGCAATCATCAGAATAGAAGATTGAACGAAGCCTTGGGCAAGTGTAGAAGGAACCAAGACAATGAATCCTCCAATGAGGAATGGGCGCCGACCATATTGGTCGCTAAGACGGCCGATTGGTAGTTGGAAAAATACGTTTGCAAAGACAGTGGCGCCAAATTGGATAGAGAACAAGAACGTCCCTTGGTCAAGACGAGCATTAATAATATTAGCCAAAGGGGCGTATATCGCTAACCCAAGGGCCATCACGACAGTAGCGATGCCTAAGGCAAATACCGAATCTAACCCGTTCCCATCCCTATCTCGAATGCGGATAGAAATATCCTCTGCTGCGGTGTCATCTGTGCGTTCCGGATCACTGATGAGAACAGAAATGAGAAGGAAACTGACAGTTGCCCCGATGACAGCAACTAAAAACGCCGCATCAAAGCCTGAAATGCTCAGTGTGCGAAATTGGTACGGACCGGCCGCAACGACTCCACCAGCGACTAAAGGGCCAGTTCCGAAGCCGAGGAGTCGAAATGTATTGAATAGGCCGAAATTACCTCCTCTGTCTTCCGCACCGGATAACTCATTTACCAGCGCCACGGTGATTGGGATTGTAAACGCAGCTCCAATGCCTTGGAGTGCCCGCATGAAGAGCACAGCAATGTAACTAGTAAAGAAGATATATCCTGCACTGCCGACAGCAACAAGGGCTAATCCGGTCAATAAGAATATTTTCCGCTTCCCACTTCGATCCGATACTGCACCAGTAAACGGTTGGCCAAATGAATTGAGGAACCCAAATAAGGAGAGAACTAACCCGATGAGCAATTCAGGTGTGAGTGTGAACGTCACCGAACCAAGGGCGATTTCTGCTCCGATGAAATTTGGGAGAGCGACAACTTGGCTTCCGATGTAGAGGGGTAAGACAACAACGAGAAATGAGTTTGCAAGCGCGTCAACCATTCGAGCTACTGCAAGAGCGAGAATACGAGAGTCTATCTCATAATCCATCACTAACCCTAATACCGACCGAGATAAGTATTTGTCCGCTCCTCAACGGTCATCTAACATTGGTGTATAGGACCAGGTCACTCAAACAGAAAAGTCAACAAATAAGTATATATATTATGATATGATATATATCAACAACGCACAATCAACACTTTGTGAGGAACGTGAATCGTGAATACCAGCATATTCGCACCTAATTATGCGAGAAGGAGGAGTGAAAGTAGGTGTTCAATCAGCCAATTCATACAGTTGGCTCTATTACAGAGTGTATATGCAATTATCATTCCACAATCAATTCGTGAGTTAATCATGTCTGAAATAGCTGAATATATTCCCCGCACAACGGCGCGCAAAGAGAGAAGTCCAACGGTGGAGACAGCATTAGTACTGTGTGTTGTTTTTTTAATTCAGTATCCACTCACATTAGCTGGACTCGGCGGGTTGTTCGCGCTGAGTCCACTTGTGGTGGTTGAGCCATGGACTTTGGTGACAAGCATCTATGCTCACGCAGGTCCAGCACACCTTCTCTCAAACCTTGTTGTGTTGATCTTTGTTGGACTGGTGGTTGAGCGGGTAACGACTCGACGACGATTCCACACGTTCTTTGTTGTCTCAGGAGTAATTGCAGGAGTCGCAGAGCTGGTAATTGGAAGTGTATTGTCGTTTGAATTGCGTGCAGTCATTGGGGCTTCAGGCGCAATTTTTGCGCTCCTGGGTTATGTGATCACAGCAAACCCAGTTAGCGGTGGTATTCTTTCAGAAATACGGGCTCGAACTGATTCTGAACTCACCGTGCCGATTGTTCTTTTTAGTAGTGCAGTTGTCTTGTCAATTGTTCTAAGTGGCCCGCAAAGTGCAGTGGTTGCACACTTCACTGGCTTATTAACTGGAATGGTGAGTGGTCGTTGGCGTCTACTCAAGGTCATACGCCGGCAGTAAGAAGTATATGATACAGAGAATCAAACGAAGAAACTAAATCATATTCTGAAGTATGCACAAATGGAAGGATTATCACACGCTCCTTCCCCCCATTTGTGATCTACCTGAAATACAGTTGACAAAAGTAGTGGTTGACCTCGTTCCACAGCATCCACACATACAGATTAGCTCTAAATAGGGTTCTCTCTTATTTCGATACACTCAGAGTCTGCGTCATCTGGAAGTCGTAATCATAGAAATAAGATTGATGTCGGGTATCTCAGCCATGATCCAAGTGTGGCTGACGAGGACACGTGGGGTGAAATTGAAGCCGGGACATCGAGTGTGGATGGGGAGTACTCTTTTAGTTCGGTTGGGGTTAGTGGGGCAATTCGCCCAAATCCAACAGGTCATGTAGTGATAGTTTAAGAACGGAATTAACAATGCGTGCAGCATTACGACATTTATATGAATAAGCAAAACACGACGGTGTTGATTGTAGAGGATGAGCCGAATTTGGCGGACCTCTATGCAACATGGCTCACAACAGAATATACAATTGAGGTTGCCTATGGGGCTGAGGAAGCCTTAGAAAAAGCGGGTGACTCAATCGATGTAATGTTGTTAGACCGACGAATGCCGAAACTGTCCGGTAATCAGGTGTCAGAACGAGTTCGTGAAGCAGGTCATCAGATACGGGTCGCAATGGTAACCGCCGTTGAGCCAGACTTTGATATTCTTGAGTTGTCTTTTGATGACTACATAGTCAAGCCGGTATCACGTGAAGACTTGCTTGACACCGTTTCAGAGCTGAGCGCTCGTGACCCACGTGATGAAGAGGGAAATACGCTGTACGAACTATCACGCAAGAAAGCTCTGCTTGAGGATCAAAAAAGTTCACATGAATTACAGACTCATGAGACGTATCAAAAGTTTCTCAAAGATCTTGAATCACTACAGGGCTGAATTAGATAGTGTCGAAAATAAACTCTTTAGCGTGCCAACAGGTGCTTGTTCCATTGGGAAAGGCAAATGAGCCTCAAAGTTGAAACTCCTGTCGGTAGTTCATCTTTGATACCCTGAGTCTGCCATTTGCTCAAGCCAATCAGCGAGTGCGTCAATACCACGATATTGTGTAAACTGTGAGCCGAATCAACACAATTTCGATGATTGCATGACGTAAGGGTAACAACATAATTCGAAGCCTCTAGCAGTTTCAGCTTGGTAACGTCGTCAGCTTCGAAAGCGTTCGACCCTTTCCATGGGCTCGTGGCTTGACTGGTCAACACTGGGAAGCTCACAGTCCGTTTGAGCATGTCACGATAGTTCTATCAGTACTGATAGTTGAAGCCGGCATCCTATGAACAGAACAGTCATTTTCTTGAGTCATCTATTCATAATATGGCCAGATCTGACGACGATGATATCGGTGAGTATCTTGATCCTGAATTAGACCCGACTACAAGCACGGCATCACAAAGGGATACAGTCCCTGGCCCATTTTCTTTCACTCAGTATGTTGGTGGGCTGCATGTTTTGTTCGCAGCGATGGTCATTCCATTCGTATGGATGGCATATCAGGGAGGAAATACTCCTCAGCTGATGACATTAATTATTCTGATCGGACTGATATTGATTACCGGTGTCGCAGCAGCACGAATTGCGCGACGACGTGAGTAAAGACTGAGATGCCTCGTGTGCAAGAGCGATTATTCGCGACGGGTATAAAATACCAGCTACTGATTGCGGGGATTGTCGTCCTGAGCGGGTGTATTGGTAACGCTGGCGATGTGAGTGTTTCAACAATACAGGTTGAGAAAGATGCACCCTGTGGAGAAAAATTTGAGATAGTTGGGGGTGAGACGATGTTCAGCGACGGTTCGCGACCCGAGGTGACACTCGTTGTAACGAATAACAATCAAGTACCTGTTAGATATCATATTCAGCTGTCGTTTTTACAACGGACCTCCACGGGTCTGGATATAACGACAGAAACACGTCAACTCAACGGAGCTATTTCTGGAAAGACAACCAGTGAATTGGAAGTCCAAGCAAATTCCTCAGACAGCAAAAACAGCTATCGGTATGAAGTAACCGGTTCAATAGACTGTGATAATGTTACGGAGAGTGAAAATATGATGCGCCAATCGAATTGATCGTGCATCGTCTTTCCCTCTTCACTCAGCTTCGTCTTGATCGGTGTCCTGAGCCGCGTCAGTAGAATCTGCTTCCACAGAGTCATCTTCAGACGTGTCAGTAGAATCTGCTTCCGCGGAGTTGTCTTTAGTCGCGTCGGTAGAGTTTGTCCCTGCGGGGCCGTCTTCAGTGTCTTGGTCTTGACCCACGGGAGATTCATCTTCCGTGGACTCGTCCTGGCTATCGTTATCGATCTCGACAGAGACCGGTTCAGTTGCCGGTTCAAACTCATCAGTCTCTTCACCTGAGTTCCCAGCCGCCGCACCAGCAACGTAGCCAACTGAACCGCCGATGATTCCTCCGACAAGTGCTTTCGAAAGTCCACCCTCTTGAAGTCCAGAAATGGTTCCTAAAGCGCCACCAATTGCTGATAGAGCCACCGGATTGATCGTATCATCCATGCCACCAGTATCTGTTGTTGTCTCATCTTTCATATCCACCAGTTAACGTTGGAATTACAAAGGCTATCCGAAACTGCGATACGCTCAGACAGTATAATGTGTGTTGTATTCGCACAGTTGATGATGATATACACTTGTTGAGTCGAAGAATAATGTGGTGAAGTGCTATCTAAACCAGCGGGATATTCCCTCACGAATTCGCGATCGGTAGGTGATGACTGTGAGAGTAAGTAGAAGTCCTCCAGAGCCGGCCCCAAGCACAGAGGCAGTTTGTCCAACTCCCGAGAGCCAAAGTGGTGTCACGAATGCAACTGAATTCACGAATATATCTGGGAGCATGGATGCACCCACAAGTTGACTTTCTCGGACCGATGTCTCCGGATTCCTCGGTTGTATGGATGCTTTCTGAGCACTCGGTCCATTCGTACTTTCATCACCCGTTCCTAACCGTTCAACATCGTAACTTGGTATACCTTCGATACGCCAGACCACCGAGCCGTTTGGTGCAACCTCAAGAACACGGCCACTATTCGTATCTCCAATAAGCGTGTGCCCATTTGGGAGTCGGTCAGCATCACGTGGCCATGACATCTCGGTATCATACCATATCCATGTCTGCTTCCATTCTTGCCCCTGTCTTTGATACTCAACGATGCGATCATTCTGCGAGTCAGCGACGATGATGGCTGGACCCCCAGATTCCTGTGGAATGAAATCCGGGTTATGTTGTTCATTCAATGTTTGATATGCGTCGTCGCTCCCAAGCGTCCATGATTGGTTGAGCTGCCCATTCGGTTCGATAAATACAACAGAATCTTGATTGCGCAGGCTAACCATGAGCGTGCCATCTCTGAGGTATTCGACATCATTGATGTGCGTCCAGTCACGAGGAAATGGACCACCTGAACTCAAATCATACGCAGACTGTGCATTCCACTCAAATTCCCGTACATTAGATGATGTATTGATGATAAACACACTATCGTCGCGGATATCTGCGATTGCATACCTGGATTTATCAATTCGATCCGCGTCATGCCACCGATGGGGGCGTGTCGTCCGAGCAACAGTATGACGATACTGAGTGCTGATCTGATTCGTTGAAATATTGAGTTGCTGGATAATGAGGTGAGTTTTGTCGTCTTCATATTTCGCACCAATAAACTCAACCGTTGATGATGTGTTTGCTACTGGGTCGACGTCGTGATATCGGTCTAAACTGTTATTATAATACTGTAGTCTACCTTCGGTGCCAAAGACAATTAATGCATCCCAGCCGAATTTCTGTGTGCTGATTACTGTTGGATTCTCTCTCGGTTCAACGAGTTGGGTTCGCTCCTCAACTGGAACGCCAGCTGAATCTTCGATACGGTCACGCATCGTCCCGTTTTGTTCTGCAGCGACATACTCAGCGGTGACGACGCCACTCGACATCACACTGAGAGCAAGCAGAATAAAAATTGCCTGATAACGTTTCGATCTTTTTCGCATCACAGATAGATATTCGTATAACAGATTTTTCTTCAGGCGCAGACGTATATGTATCGAAAGACGCCAACGATGACGTGTCAAAGTGCCAGTCGCATTTCTGGATCGATGATGGGGAGTACAATCAAATAGTTCCATTTTAATGACGTGCTGCCACGAGTCGTGAGCTTGCCACTCTGTGTCAGGCGGGCAGGTCAATCTTGACGGTTGAGAATCGAAGCATTACCACCGATGGTGCTGTCTCCGCCGCGTAGCCAATGTTCGTCCTCGGAGGCTTCTATCTTGTTTTGTGTCAGTCGGCTCACTTATTTGGTACCGGATTTCGCCGTGGCAGACACCGATTCAACTGCCCGGTTTCCACGCGCGGAACTCACGACAGTCAGTTGCTTACACAAACTGACGGCGCACGACGAAAGCTGTGGGTTTTGCGCTTGTACTCCGCTATGACCATCAGCCGCGATAATTCAGGGATTGTGGGCTCTCCCGTCTAGCTCAGCCGTTAACGCGGCTTGGCTTCCTCTCTCATGACCGGGACCTTCTGGTTCAACGATAGCCTTTGCAAACTGTGCGTCCCGATGATGCCTACCCGCAGCGACACCAATCTCTACAGACATCCGAACTGTCCCAGCCCTTACTCCGGGTGCTTGGACTCCATTCACGATTCTCTCACCTCGCACTTCGGTAATGGACAGTTGTTAGAGCGTGTGCCTGCGTATCGTTTCAATCTCATTTGTATCTGTCACATGGACGATAGTTGGGACCGGCCGATTATTAGCTGGAGTCAAGGTGTAGGCAATGATAATAATGGTGTCACCGACTTTCGCGCGATGAGCTGCCGCTCCATTCAACTCAATAACTCCAGAATCTCCTTCAAGTGTGTATGTTTCTAAACGAGCACCGGTATCGACGTTCACGACTTGTACTCGCTCAAACGGCTTGATCGATGCTGCTGTGAGAAGTTGGTCGTCGATCGTGATGCTCCCATCATAGTCTGGATTCGTCTGAGTGACCGTCGCGCGATGAATTTTCGCGTAGAAAAACTGGCGCTGGCTCATTGATGACAGAGATTAGCTTCATCGACGTATAGGCAGTTCGAATATGTTATGCTGTAGGCAGAGTGATTAAAGAGAAAGAGAACTCGCAACGATGCCCTCTGAGAAGAAACACGCTCGGCATCACGACATGACAAAACAAGATGCTGTCTTTCGAGCAAATTTGACTGAGAGTAGCAGTGACTACATTGTCTGGAATTCTTTGACCTGCACGTGCAGTCGGGTTCAATTAGAACCTGGCCAGTTTTGTCACACTCTTGTTTGCTATGATACTGGAGAGTGTTTGTATATTGTACAGGCGGTACAAGGTGACCGCCCCGAAGCTTGACCTCAGGGTAGGTTCACTGAGAGTAGTGACTGTAGCATAGAGTATATGTTCATGTAATTGAACCGTGGTCGGTGAAGGGCACAGCCAGAGTCAAACTGGTCGTAGACGATTAGGTATTCCCCTCGTTATACGATTACTCCTCTTGACTCTTGGTTTCAAACAATAGGGTTGTGACGAAATTCTGTTCCTTTTTTTCGCGAAGTGTAACTGGGGGGGCAGGAAGCTCAACCGTCGTTGAAGATTCTTTGTATGAAAGGTCGATGCTCGTATCACCCTCTTCAAATTCTACGTCAACAGGGTGTCGGTCGATCATCACCTCCACTCTGTCTGCTTGTGGTTGAGAGATGTGTATGCTGGGGTCTTCATCCGAGAGAAGGTCAGTGATATCTTCACCATTCCGCTCTGCCTGTTTCAATAATCGATTTAGCCGTTTTATTTTTCGCTTTCGAGCGAATTTCTCTCGCCCACCCGTGTTTTTTGATTTCCCGCGATTTGTTCGATTCTTGTGACTCTTTCGAGACGACTGGTTACGTCTCTCCCGAGACCGGATATGGCGTGCAGTCACTCTTGAGGAGCGTTCAACGTCAATATCCATTTCATCTAAGTCGATTTCTCCGAGCAACTGTAGTAGTTCGCGAATACTGTCCAGTTTCATGATTCTAAATATCTGATTATTAGGTATCTATGTAAACCTTTGCACGGTTAACCAGAACAGGTGAGAGAGGAAGTTGATTTCATCAAATGACAGGTTGATCGGGCAAGTGTAGCTAACTAGCGTGAGTTGTTCGCTCATTGGGCATGAAGCTCCCGTGGCTTCATATTGGATTTCTTATCCTGATCATAGCGTTCGTGAACTACCTCGAGGACAAGTGATTCAGGAGACAGAGCGTCTCATTATCGTGGAAACTCGCATAATCAATTTCTGACTGACCTGGAGCTACTCGCCCTGCCCAGCCTGTAGAGAGTGCATCTCGGTGGTGACTCCCAACATAGATCCCATTCCGTAGGGATTCATTTGGGCTGTCCCAGCGCTCACTCTGACTGTTCAAATTCCACTCACAACTGAATTCGTGTCGGTGGACCTCTCATGACATGTCATAGCTCAGAATTGACTATACCCTTAAACTCTGCTCAGTGTTGAGTGGCTTTTCTCCTCGGCTGTGGAGGTGGATGCCCCGAGGCCGTTGATTCCCCGATTACTTAGTAGTATAAAACCCAGTCATGTTTTTATGACATCCAGTATGCCAGGCAGCTGTCTCTCACTTCTTCGTTCTGTTTGCTTTTGAGTAAGACCACCTGGGTCGTAGAAATTGACACGGACTCAAACTCATCTGATTGGTAATTGTCTTATCAAAACCAATCAGCTCCATTCAGGTCAGTAATCGAAAAATTCTGTTTCAACACCTGTGCCAGTCGCAGAAAAATACAGGCAGCTGTCATATCAGGTTAAGCGATTGTCTAACACCGTGACATTGATTTCATTGTAATGAACATGAAAGAGAGAGTAGACATTCATTTGTCTGGAACTCAAAGGCACTTTCATGAGTAAAGAGCGTCAGGAACAGCGAACGAATACAACGAGTCAGAACGATGGTGGGAGGCTCTCAGAATCGGGGTCTACTGTATCCTCCAAACCGGTTTCGAATCGAACGAGTTGGTCTGGTCTACTCAAACGGACGTATAACGTGCTCAACTCAAAAAGCGGGAGCACTCGTGCGACAGATTCCAGTAGTTCAGCCGTCCTTGGTGGACTCATGTTCGTCGGTGCACTCATTGCTGGGGCAATTCCACTCCCACTAAGTTGGATCGCCGGTGTCGGTATCGGGTCAATCGTTGGGAAGAAGACGGGAAACGGTTCACCAATTTTAGCGACAGGAGTTGGTGCACTCATTGGACTCGTTTTTGGATTAACGTTTGCCCCCAGCTTTTTTGGCTTAGGCATTATCCTGACACTGTTGTTGACAGTTGTCAGTGCAGTCGTTGGCGGAGTTGGTTTTCTTGTCCTTGAGGAGTAACACTTGGGGTCCCCTCAGGAAGACGAGCGGGTCACTGGAGTTGTCGCCACTGTCATGATGACGTAGGAGTAAAGACATCGATAATTTCCATACCGGATCATGCTGAGTGCTCAATCCAGTCGTCTGCAAGGGAGATGGAGAGGTGAATTCACTCCAGCTTGCTCACTGCTCTGGGGGGTGCCTGACTGAGGATTGTGCTCCGTGCGGCAGCGGTTCCAAAACACTCGCACATAGCGAGTTCAGTCTCTGCAAAGTTTAGTTCTCTTAGTTTCAGCTTGCGTTGCTCGCTGAGGCATGTGAGTGCGCCGATAATATTTCTATGAGCCACATACTCATACATCAGCCTATCGAGTAAGCAAACGTTGAATTTCGCATGCTCAGATCCAAACATTCGATTGAGATGACAATCACGACTCAGTTGTCTCAGGATGGCTGATAAATATTATGCCTACTGGAACCTGTGGTGAAAGTTCGCATGAGTGATTTCCATACACCACTCAAATCGCTCATTGTATGTCATCAGTTACAGAGCGTCATCCAACAGTGAAGCGAATTCGCAATCAAGGTGATTGGAAGAGAGCCTCCGGCTCGGGCATCATTGGTGCAGTAGTGATGGCTGCTGCAATCCTCGCGATGAAGACACCTACACTGGCTGTTGCAATTCCTTCACTTTATGGATTGACCCCCCCTCCAAATATCGGATTTGGGTTCATCGTACACCTGTCCCATGGGGCAGTGCTTGGGGTGTTATACGGTGGGATTATCGCTGCGTTTGATATACAGACCCGGATTCAACGAATCGCGGCAGGCGTCGCGTGGGGAGTCGCAACGTGGGTTGGACTTGCAGCAATTGTGATGCCAGTCTGGCTGAGCGTTATCGGGTCACCCGCGAATCCACCATTCCCGAACTTCGCTCCACCATCTCTTCTCTGGCATTTCCTATATGGAGTCATTACTGCGGTCATATACGATGCGGTCGTATAGTATAATCACTGGACCTGATATTCCCTTACTGCACCGACCCGCTTGCCAAGCGGTGGTTGTTGTTGGCGGGAAATTCGAGGCGAAAACCTCGCGGTTTAGGACTTTTTAACCAGTCACCGCACCTGATCTGGATTCACGGAAAACGCCTCGCGTTTTCGAAATTCACCACTCGCTTCTCACGAAGCTACCCTCGATGTTGGCGCACACACCCTCGTCGCCTGTTCCACGACGACTGGGAACCAGTACCTCTGCGAGGGGGGAGTTGTTCGGGCGGTTCCGCAAGACGACCGACGAAATCGTCCGTCTCCGGTCGGAATTCACCGTTACTCTTCGAAACGGATTCGATGGCTGTACCGACAGTGGACGAAGCGACGTGACCACGCACACGACGCGCTGGCGCGTGATCTCGTTGAACGGCTATAGGACGAGGGCGTGGCGACGGCATGGGCGAACTAACCGACGTGCTGGAAACGCGCTGGTCAGTCAGGGTGAACGAGAAAACACACAACTTCTGGGGTTCAACAGATTCAGCAAATGTCTCGCGTGCGTGTGTGAAGAGTACGGTATCAGCCTCAAAGTCGAGTCGGAAGCGTGGACGTGTCAGGCGTGTCCCGACTGTGGCGACCACGAGAAGACGATTCGCCACAAGGATACACTGACGTGTCTGTGTGGACCCGAAGAAAACGCCAACCTCAGGCCGTCAGAGACGTTGCTTCGAGAACACAGCGAGACGGAACTCAGGCCGATGGCACGGCCCGTGCGGTTCGAGTTGGACGACCGCGACTGGTCGGAGAGACCACACCCTCACGAAAGTCCTAGAAAGGTGCGCACGAGCCCACAGATTGCCTTCGTGGAATCGGCATATCCGACCACAAACGGAGCAATCTCCGCGCTTCAGCGCGGGAGGATGTCAATCATTACTCATCGATTCCCATGCTGGTGTCCGACCGTCCGGATTTGCAATTTCTTCGACTTTCGCCCGCTGGAGTTTCCCAACTTGTGCCGTAGCACCGGCTGCCCACTCAAGAAACTGACGTTGAAGCTGGGATCGAACAACTGACACATCCACTGGAGAGTACACATATACTTCTCCGCCTGTCCCCAGTAACTTCCGACGTCTCTCAATCACTCCAATCGAGATGAGATGATTGAGGTGCCGATTGATGAGACTTTGATCGTATCTCGTCTGCTTTTCCAGCTCTGCGACAGTCACTTCAGTCGTTTCCATCACACATAGGCAGATCTCAAACTCGCTTTGGGAGATATCAAAGACCGTTGATAAGACATCTTCTAACGAGACGTCATGATCACTTTGTTCAGTGGCGATTCCAGTCATCGAGTCATCACAGCAACTGAGAGTATTCTCTCCAATGACGATGTTTCCACATTCTTGACACGCAAAAATGCCAGCAGGTCCATCTGTATCGCTCACACCGAATTGACGCCCTGGCCGTAATTGAATCTAACTTCGTATCTCGTCGTGAGAGATCAGTTTAGAACTCTCTTTACGAAGACTCACGCGGTGCGCTCTCATTGACCAGTGATACCAGCACGATTCTGATCAGCGAGCCTCGTCAATCCCAAAAACCAAATCAAAGGCGGAAGATAGGAGCACACTGCAAACATCATCTGAAGTCCATATACCATCCCACTAATTTATTTCACTCTCACCCTCAACGTATATATGCCATGCGCAGTTCACAGTTCTATCGTTCAATTCTTGTGACGGGAGAGAAGAGGCCCGAAGATATCTATTTTATCAAGCCACTTTTATTCCATTTTTATCCGTCGAGAGGCAGCAATTGCTCGCTGAGTGAGTGCTTCGATAGAAGTTGAGTGCTCACTTGAAAGACCTGATAGAATTGGACTGCTAAATGGACTCCGCCACTGTGAGGGAATAGACGCTGCACCAATGTGTGCGCCGTAGACTGCGCCGACGACTGCCGCATGTGAATCGGTATCAAATCCACTTTGAACGACGGTTCCGAGCGCTTCGGTTATCGAGTCGGCGTGATCCAGTGCAATAGCAATGAGTGCTGCATTGGGAAGAGCATGAGACCATTCTCTCTGGATGGATTCGTCCCACTGCTGGTGTATCCTCTTAATCTGGGTATGTGCTGAGGCGTCTGAGTTACATATCGAACGAAGAGATGCCGCAAGACGGCTCTCCGCTGGAAGAAACGAAAGCGACAATCTTAGTGCTTCTGTGAGATCTCCAACCAAAGGCGCGATTGCAGTCAGAACAGCGACCCATAGTTCGGCATATATGCCGTTTTTGACGTGGCTGAGCAGAGCATCACGAACTGCGAATGTAGCTGCGTGAGTCGGTTCGCCGAGGCAGAGAAGTCCCCAGATCGGACCACGAATGAGCGCACCAATATGCTCACGATACGGGTTGTCCCGCAGTCCGGTCTCTGGTGGTGAGATACCATCGAGGAGATTTCGATATGCGACTCGCTCAGCAGTGTACGTTCGCAACGCTGGGAGCTGTTTAATCCATGTCGTTCCGATATCCTCTGTCTGCAATTCAGCACCACACGTTTCGACAGTCCGAATGTTGACGAACGTGTAGTCGATATCATCATCTGGCGGTATCTTTTCAATATGATTAATAAATGTGCTTGAGTCGCGACCTGTTGCCTCGATATTGTGAAAGATATCGTACTGATTAATCACACTATCAGCAACATCTGCATGAAGAAACCGTTCGATCGGATACTGATTACTCTCCTGTAGAAATCCGTGAATGCGCTCTCGTGACCACCCCTGCACTGGGCTGCCCAAGAGACATCCCGCAATGGCACCCATTAGCCCGCCTTGAATTGTGTCTTTCTCTGAGATCGTGCCTGGGTCGCCAATATGTGGGGACTCAAAGCTTGGCGCTGCCCGCTTGATTTTATCCAGCGTCGAAGGCTCTGAGTACACATAATTTGTTCGAAGTGGAGATGAGCGTGCACGAGCGGCTAATGTCCGCACTGCATCAGGATCTGGATTCTCGCGCGTGAGTAACTCATCAAACCTGGATTGAAGATGCTCAATATCTCGTCCCGCTGTGCGACTCTGATGACGCTCAGCCGCTAACCACTTCGTATCTGGGGTGAGAAACAACGGGTGTGGAAGTCGGTCACCATCTGGATTATTCACGGGGTCTGATTCGTTCATACCTGACACATATCCTGTTTACCTATTGGTTCTATGTATCAATCTGTGCGAGGCGACGCGGAAAGATGACGCTCGATTTCGCCAACACTGGTGACGTGCTCTATTTGAAGCTCCTCAGCTATCTGTGCAGCGACTGGCCGTTGAACACCTGCCTTGTCCATCACCCTCGGCTTATTGAAGACTTTCGTGGGTGTTCCGTCTGCAATAATCTCACCGTCAGCTAATGCGATGATTCGATCACCGTGTTGCTGTGCAAACTCCATATCATGTGTAATACAAATCACGAGGCGATCTTCTGAAAGCGTATCAATCACTGAGCCGATTGTGTCTCTCCCACGACGATCTTGCTCGCCAGTCGGCTCGTCGAAGACCAGTATCGACGTATCCATCGCAATGACGCTCGCCATGGCGACGCGCTTGCGTGTTCCCCGGCCGAGTTCGTAACTATTCATGTCTCGCACCTCCTCAAGATCAAGCAGATTAATGACTGTGTCTACCTGCGCATCAACGGCGGTATGTCCAATATTCTCTGGCCCAAACCGAATTTCCTGACCGACCGATGACTGAAACAGTTGTTCATCTGGGTCTTGAAAGACCAGTCCGACGGTCTCTGCAAGCTCGGCGACGCTCGTCGACTCTGTGAGCGTTTCACCAATCTTGATTCTCCCCTCTGTCGGGGTAAGCAACCCATTGAGTAGCTTAGCAAACGTGGTTTTGCCAGATCCGTTTTCACCTATTAGCATCACGCACCCATCATATAGACGCGTGGAGACATCTGAAAGTGCCTGAATATCATTATCGTATCGGTATGAGACTGAATCGAAGCTAACGCGTGGCGTCCCTGTCTCCTGATTCATCGACTGTTCACCACCGTTACTCGAACTGATAACGTCGTGCTCTTGGCAGAACTGAGTCGCTTCCGCGGTCGTGAGTGGGAGTGTCGTTTCGCCACTTAGGCTCTCCTGTGATTGCAGGTTTCGAGCTAATTGTGCTGTCGGAGGGATTGTAACCAGTTCGTCTACAGCTTCCGACGCGAGAACACGACGTGGAGTATCGTCCATAACGCAGTGACCATGATCAAAAACCACTAGCCGGGAGGCACGTGGTGCAAGACGGTGCATATCCTGAGTAATAAAAATGACTGTCAAGCCCCCCGCAGCAAGTCGTTGGGCAATATCAAATACCGCCTCGCTTCCGTCAGGATCTAATTGCCCAGTCGGCTGGTCAAAGACAACAATATTTGGTTCGAGCACCAATACACTAGCAATGGCAACACGCTGAAGTTGTCCACCTGAGAGCGTTGCTGGGTCCCTCTTCTGAAGATGAGAGATATTCACCGCTGAAAGAGCATCATTGATTGCTGTTTCCATATCGGACGGTGTCACCGCTCGTTGCTCGAGGCCGAACGCGATTTCGCCTTCGACAGTCATAGCCGCTCCACTTAGCTGCTGTGTCGGATGTTCAAACACATAACCTACCTCTGTACCGAGCGTTGCAATGTCGGCTGTTGTGCTGGTGACTTCATTGATTCGAATTTCGCCTCTGAGAGTGCCATCGTAGAAATGCGGAATAAATCCGGGAAGCATTTGAGCGAACGTCGTCTTGCCCGCCCCCTCGGGTCCGCTCACCCCAACGAATTCAGCTGATTCAATAGACAGTGTAAGATCCTGTATGGCTGGGTCGTGTGCGGTATCATAGGTGAATGAAACGTCTTCGTATTGGATTTGACTCATAGAACACTCCAGAGTATCATTCCCGTTACCCCTCCAACAGCAAGGCCCCGAGTTGCCCAGTCAGCACGAGAGGCAGTGACGCCATGGATCGAACTTCGAGGTCCAGAAATGGAGAATCCTCGAGCTTCAAGCGCGAGTGACCGAGTTTGTGTCGTGATGAGTGCCCCGATAGTGAGTGGGGTGAGCAGTGCAACGAGTCCGCGGATACGCCCACGTATCGACCCAGAGGTATCTAATCCTCGCGAGCGCTGAGCATCGCGAATCTGGACGGCACGTTCCTGGAGTGTCGGAACAAGCTGTAAAGCCGTGACGAATACATAACTCAGTTTGTATGGAATACCAACTTCGTACAGTGCCGTTGCTAAACGCCGTGGATGTGTGACTGTGATGAACAAGAGGCCAGCACCGACGAAGACGGACAAAATAGAAAAAAACTGTAAGCCAGAGCGAACACCCGACTCGAAGATCACTATGGGACCAATCTGAAACAGAATCCCACCTGCATTGAAAATAAGACCACGGATTACGACAAGTCCAATTCCGAGTGGGAGGAGTGCAATAACTGCCGCTCGTGCCACAGTCGAGAACACCTTTGCAACGAATGAAGCGCAGACAAGAAGGGTGAATAGTCCAAGTCGAATCGTCAGCGGTGCGATATATGCTGCTACGATGAAGCACCCAACGAGCAAGAGTTTGGTCAATGGGTGCAGTCGATGGAGTGCTGACTTTCTGTGCTGATATCGGATAAGACCATAACTCATAGAGCTCTACTCGTCGGATTTGTCTTCACCACTAAAAACAGGTGCGGCAGTCGATGGTCGATATCGGGCAGGCACCCGCTTAACGATCAACGCAGCGAGCACAGCACTCGTGATCTTATCTATTGGTTCAACCACGATCGTCTGGCCAATAACGGCCTCCCAGACATTTGCGCCAGTCGCAGCAAAGAACCCAGTCACTGCATCAGAGCCGGTTCCAGTCACACCTCCGAAGGCCAACACTGTAATTGGTGCACCAGCGACGATAGATATCACTGCAATGACGAGACCGACCACGACGATTTTTTGTATGTTTCGAAACCATCCAGTAATAGCCATATATCCTGCTGCCAATCCAAACAAGATTTGTAGTGGAGTGTAGAACCAGAATGTTGGATTCACGATGAATCCTTGCGCAATGTTAACAAATAGACCTGCAACCGCAGCCGCCCACGGTCCAATCAGAATAGCGATTATGATGACCCCTAATGCATCAAGATAGAGGAATGGGACGCGGACTGCATTAACTGCATATGCAGCGACAAGACTAATTGCAATCCCAATCGGAAGTAGCACCCACGTTTGTGTGGTGAATTCTTTTTGAATACGAGTAATAAGCGATTCCGTTACACCAGTTGACATAGATTATCTTTATTTTTAATAAACTTAAATCTTCGACCTCCAGTATTGAACAATTATATTTGACAAAGCAGAAAAATTATTATTCAGTTATCACAAATCAAACGTTGTCGACACGCCATGCGGCGATGGAATATTTATTCCTCACAAATTAGATACACATCACGATGTCTCCCCCAGATACTGAGCGTTCACACGAGGCACATATGACTGAGGCGATAGAGCTTGCACGAGAGGCAGCTGACCGCGGAGATGACCCCTTTGGGTCTGTGCTGGTTCGAGATGATACAATCGTAATGCGGGAGTCAAATCGCGAACATACCGAATCTGATATTCGGCGACATCCAGAACTCCATCTCGCCTATCGTGCCTGTCAGGCATATTCACCTCAAGAACGTGCGATGATGGCGATGTATACCAGCACTGAGCCATGTCCAATGTGCGCGGGCGGAATGACCACTGCTCATTTTGGGTCTGTCATATACAGCGTCGGAACCGACGAACTTGCGCAGTTTATTGGGTCACAGTCACCGGTTCGTGCTGAAGATATCCTCAGCGGAGTAACTGAGGTACATGGACCGGTATTAAACGATGACGGACGTCGCATTCATCAAGAGTTCGATTGGTAGCTCATTCATATCATTTTTCCGATAGTCGGAGCATAAAATTTCGATATCTCGAGCAGAGAAAACAAGGCCACAGTGTATAATGCCGCTATTGAGAAGCTTGTTCACGACCGAAATTGTTAGTGCCGGGTGAGATCGACGCTGTGCACTGTATCTCCGGTTTTTTTGTTCATTCGCCTGTCAAGCAATGTTTCTAATGGCTGTTTTGCATCAATATTCATATCTAAGCCGTCGATTTCTAACCGAACAGTAGCCGTCGTAGGTAGAGAAGCGGTGTATTCATTTATCATATCTTCCTTTGTCACGGAGACTGAGTCGTATTGAATTTCTATCTCGGTAGCAACATCTTTAAACATGCTTGCGACGAGGCCCTGAGGGTGACTTATTTTTGAGCTGTCAAAATCAACCGTACAAAAATACACGATCATGATGATAGTACGGAACGTATGCGGGTTTTGAGCGCGTGAAAAAACACATTGAGAACGGATGCTCCAGTCTTGTATTCGACGGATTTGTACAAACAATCGGAAGCCAACTTGTGCCACAGGCTCAACCGCATGCGGTCACGCGACTCCATTCCCATCGCTATTCAGCTGGGAGCCAGCAGCACGAACACTACCGTTTATTTCTGCAATCTTAACCTGATTATTATTGTTCCCATCTGCAAAGATGATTTCGAATTGCCCATCATCGTCAATGTCCACACTTCCCATACCGCCAGTCGGTTGCCCAGATGTGGTCACTGTGGTCGTACTATTAGCTCCAACACGGACGATTTCATCATTTGTGTTGATTGCAGGAACCCGAGGAATCCCATCACCATTGAAGTCGACAGGTGACCCAATCTGGATCTTATTTTTCGTGCTAAATCCGTTCGCACTTTCTATGGAATCTACACTCCGATCGTAGTAGCGTACGTTTTTATTCGCATCAGTTATGACAATATCATCACTGTTTCCATCGGTGTCGAAGTCAGCTATGCCACCGACGCTGTGGATATTAATATTTCCGTTGAATACGGTCCGCGTCTCGTCGGTGGACACTTCGTGCCGACGTAATCGGCCATCGTTATCACTGAAGAGGATTGCTGGATCACCATCGTCATCAATGTCGGCGACACCCAGCCGGGTTGATTGTTTGAGGTCAGTACCTCCATTTTCAGACTTCGTTAGAACCGTCGTGACAACTCCAGAGCTATTGACAACATTTAATTCTCCATTGTTGCCGACGTATGGGACCTCCGTTCTCGAATCGCCGAACAGATCCGCCTCTGGACCGAGCGACTTTGTCTTGACAGCAGCGTATTGCTCAGGCGAGCCACTCGAATCAAGCGACTTGAGAGCATCTCGATTTTTTTCATTGTACACGATAGTCTGCTCTTCTAACCGACCGTTACTCGGTTCATCGACGTCACGGTATGCCGCAACCCCATCGTTATCTGCGTCTGTGGTTCCCTCCTGTTGGTCGGACTGTCCGTCGTCATCACTGTCAGTATCTAGTGCATCGATTGTTCCATCGGCATCAGTATCCACGGGCTCCCCAGGGCCCGTCCCATCTGTGCGGGTCGTCTCAACTGTATCGCTAATTCCATCACCATCGGAATCCGCTGTCGTTGGACTCGTACCCAACTGAGCCTCTTGATCAGCAGTGAGACTGTCACCGTCGAAGTCAACGAACTGCCCGGCGACAATCCCCACATCATCGCTCACGCTCAGTGACCCGTTGATAGACCGTTCTGTCGGCGAAGTATTAATATTGTCAACGAACTTCGCCTTGCCAGAGGTGTCTGTAAACAGGATTTCCGTGCTGGAGTCCTGATCAATGTCAAGACCCGCAACTGGACTCTTGCTGGCTGCACCTGTGAGAACTGTCTGTGTCCCCTGCGTCGTTGCAATCTTGATATTACCACTGCCATCAACGAATGGCACGTCAATATTGCCGTCTCCGTCAACATCCGTTGGTTGCGATGTGATTCCAAATCCAACACCATCATTGCTTCCAACACCAACTGCACCCGTATTTGGAAGCGGCTGAACCGTCCTGTTATTATCAAGATACCGGAGGCTCTGTGAGCCATCGGCGAACACTATCTCTGACGCTCCATCGCCATCGATATCTCCCACTGTCCCAACTGCATCGATATTATTGCTTGGCTGTGCAACTATCTGCGGGGTCGGATTCTCCGTTGCACTGACTCGGTAGAGTGTATCGCCACCGTTGTTCTTGTTCGCATAGTATATCGATTCCGGACTCCCGTTGAACGACCCGACTCCAAGAAGGCTCTTACTACCGGCTGGAGCCGCAGGTCCGTCTGTATCTACCAGCGTCTGTATTTCCCCATCTAGATCAGCAGCTTTGAGCCGGTTCTGCCCATCCACGTATGGAATCTCAGTCCGTGAATCGCTATCGACATCAGCCAATGCTGTCCCAATAACCTGCGCGTCTGTACCCGAGATTTCAGCGACAGTGCTACCATTATCAGTGACAGCACGCAGTTCTCCAGATGGGCTCGTATCGGCGAAAATGAAGCTTTGCGTCGTTGAGGTTGAACCCCCCGTCTGTCCCCCATCCCCGTCAGAGGATGACCCGCCTGGGGACGACTCGGAGGTGCCATTCGCTGATCGTAAGTCGACATCACCACTAACAGGCTCAAGGGCAAAATCAACGCTTAATGGATCACTTGGTATCTCATCATAGTTCAGAGTCACATTGATCCCACCGGCTGTACTCTCGTTTGTCTGTGGAAGTTCAACGAGCGCTTCTTTTTGACCACTGACGGTATGTTCATCGAGCCGAAGAAGCGAGCTATTGTTTGCAAAGCTGCTTGAAATCGTCTGAGTGTCAATGTTAAATGATGACGTTGATGAGGAGGCAAGCAGTCGCGTAACGCCGCGCTGGTCAGCATTATTCTGGATTGGGACCGTGACGGTCAGCGAACTGCTGTTGATCGACTCTTGAATAACAGTGAGTTGAGTTCCATTGGCTGACCGGAGGATGCTTTTTCGACTCGTCTCCGATGTTCGAATTTCTGTTTGATTTATTTGTGGATACTCAAACCGGGAGTCTACTTGCACACCGACATCAGATTGAACTGGCCGGTCAGCAAACGAAGCGGTGAGCGCGAGCCCGCCGGAGGCTATCACGAGTACCGTAACTCCAACGGCAACAAACCGAATGAAACTATCTGATTCAGTGGGTTGCTGACTCATCTCACGAGCTACTTGAGCGCGCTACGGAGCTGGCCTCTTGTAACACGCTTGCAATCCTGAGTAAGTTCACAAGCGAGGGTTCGTTGGAATACGTACCTCATCGCTGTGTACGCCAGTGCAGTATCTTTCATCCAATGGTTACCTAAGACATTCACATATCTATCAGTTATCATTGATGATCTTAACGGCTGGATTCGTTCCCAACACTTGAGACAGGTTTGCTAAACTGGTAATTCTTGAGCTTGTTTCCAGCAAGTGGCAGTCCTTCATACAATGCGACTGTCGCGCCTCCAGCAATCCCGACAAAGATGATTGTGAGCAGCACGTACGGGATCATTGATCCATTCAAATTCTGGAGATTCACGAACGTCCCATACCCCCCGATCGCAGTGAGAACCGTTGGGATCAAGATCGCAATCTGATCATCAACTGAAAGGTATGATTTCGACGCCATGCTATCTGCGAGCTTAAACAATCCACCGAGGATAGCGAGTTTCACGATAAGCATCACTACTGGGTGGATGTTAATCGCTGCACGAATGATCGGGTTGGTCTCAACGGCAACGCCAGAGGCAAGCGCATATATCGTCGTGACCGTGTCACCGGCGCCATACATACCAACAGCGAGTGCCCAAACAATAATGTATATTCCAATAGAGAGATTCCAACCGGGCGTGAGTGTATTGGCCTCGTTCGCTGTCTCCTCAACGGCACGGCGCTCACCACGCGCCTCACGTGATTGTTGCGGCGTCATCTGCTCACCGTTGGTGTCGTTGTTGCTGTTTGCACCGCCTTCGGTGTGTGCTTTCTTCTGAGTGTCGGCGCTGGCATCGTCTGACCCCTCATTCGACGTTTCTCGAGTACGCTGGGACTCAGGTGTCTTGTGCTTCTGACTTTGGGTGTCGCTTGAGCGAGCGCCCCTTTCAGGATCACGGCGCTGCCGATGTCGGTCAACCCCGGTGATAGTCGTCGTTCCCTCGCGGCGAAACGCATGTTCATCTTGACTCTGGCTCTGTTGACCGTCTGGCCTTGCAGTCGATTTCGTGTCTGACTGCGGGGGCGAGAACGAGGTCCCACGCCCTGGTGTTGAACGTGAGCGGTCTTGTTTGAGTGGTGATGATTCGCCGTTTCGTTTTGTTTCGTTTCTGTTCGGAGTGTCACGGTGTAAATTGCCGAATGACCCGACAGTCGGTGACGAACGGGTCTGTCTCGGAGCGCCAAAGTAGACCTCGTCGCCTGCACCCTGTGGTGTCTGATCCGCGTGAGTGCTGGGGCCAGTGACCACGTCGTGGTCAATCGTCGTCCCACCATCTGATGATCGAGAGCGACGTTGATTCGTGCCACGTGAGTGTGGTGACGTTGTCTTGCTCGCTGTTTCGTCTTGGATATCGTTGAGATCTGGCGCAGCGTCTGCGACAGCATTTGTGTCTTCACTATCGACTGTGGATGCTGTAATGCGGGAGGAATGCTCGTTCGCAATCTGTAGTTCATTTTCCTGCGTCTGCTTGAACAAGAGCCTGATATACTCGCTCCGTGAGAGCCCGTCGCGAGCGCTATCGATTTCGGCGACGATGTCACGCTGAATCGGAATTAACGCATATGATGTCTTCTCATCAGGCGTGTCCTTCGTCTCGGGCCCGCTATTGTTCGACATCAATTATCTGTGCTCATTGGTTCGAAATCAATACTTATATCTCTAGCACCTGGCTGAGCGACATCAGAGATTTCAAATGACAGTTCAAATGTCGTCTTGTTCGGTTCTATCTTTGTGACGTAGGCATCCGTATCCGACTGGACAACAGAGTCACTGTTGCCGTCTGGACTGTCATCAACGTTGGTAATACTGATTGCATCTGGCGTGTTCACAATAATCCGTATGGCGAGTTTGTCTGCACTCGAGTTTTCAATCGTTGGCTCAATCTCGAAGGCATCACTATTGTTTGCCTCAACAGCGACCTGAATTGTGGTGTTGTCGTCTCCGACACGACTGAATGATGCGTCACCCCCCTCCACTGAAACATCAGTTACTGTCAGCGCCTGTTCGGACTGTACATCAACGTCTCCAGACACAGATGCGGCGTCCAGCCCCTGCGCTGCCGTTAGGCCGGCACCACCAGTCGCTATGACTGCCGTTGACGCCAGTATTTGTCTCCGTGTCATGTCGAGCATTGATCTATCCCTAAGTTTGGAAACGATAATTGATATGAGCGAGTTTTTCCATATCTTCAAAGGCTTCTATTCCCGCGCTCAGCCGGTTTATACCGACACCGACGTCATCCGAGTCGAGTGAGCAGCGTCGCAAGCCCTCTGGCGATAACCGCTCGCCAGTATAACCCGTTGATCTTGGTTTTATCTACGATATTCATACATATAACATATCTGTAACAAAATTGGAAGTGGTTACTTTCAATATTCACAATGATTCCCCCGTAGACGCCGACATGTATTCACGCTTATATTACTGTTAGAAGCTTTGTATATGAACTTTTGATGATTTTGAGCTCCTCAGCGACTATAATTGCTCAAACATACGCTCAGTCATTTCGAATGTGGAATACTGGTGACTATTGTCTCAAAATATACCGAATCACAGTTAATCGATTGTTCGATACACATTGAGCTGATTGCTAGCAAATATAATGTCGCCAATCGCTCGAATGTGTCTTGATATCTCCTCTGGCGTAGCTCAAGCACTTTTCGAGATGAGTAGTTCTCTGGACGAAGACATCTCAGCTCAAACCGACATCGCAGGTCGAAATTTGATACCGAGAATTATACGCTCCGACTACGAGCCAGCGGTGGTGTCAGGCAAAAAAATGCCAATGTAATCGGTGTCGTCATTCGCGCTGGCCATACCGACCCTCTTGCAATGAAGCTTTTTTCGCCAGTCTTGACAGCACCACCGGTGGTCCCTATCGGCACCTGAGTTAACATCTTCACTACGATTGATACGACCCCTGCTATTACCCTCTACGTTGATATCGCTTCGCTGTTACTGGTATATACACCAACGTGGACAATACTACCCTCACAGGTCACATGATCAGTAGACGAATGAATGAATCCAGCGAACTGACACGACGAACGGCACTTGGACTGAGTCTCGGAGTATTGACCTCCCTCGGTGGATGTCTCTCTCAGTCGCTCTCAATCCAGGAGATTGAGGACGACACGACCGAGGCAGGCACGATTACTGCGCTCGTCGCTGTCGCGAACGACGGAAGCAGTGCAACGTCAGCACAATTAACTGTTCAGTGTAACGTCATTTCAGGGGATACGTACACTAAAACCCGCCAGATCACCGTAGTTGGAAGTCGGACTAACACATACCGTTTTGAATTCGATGTACAGGACTCAGAGGTAGATAACCGATATGAGATTGCTGCAAGTATTTCGAAAGACCGGCTGAGCTTTCTCGGTCAGCTCTGACTGTTGAATATTCGGTATTAAAATCGGAGCAGCAAAAAAATGCTTATACCAAGTATTCCAGCGAGGAGTGCCATACCAGCCGGGCTACTCTCCCCAGCCGAGACTGAGTCTAAGACTGATCCCGACCCCAGCATATCGAAATCTGGAAGCCACCCAAACAGACTCCCATTGTTGGCACTGGCTGGCGGGGTCGCCTGACTGGACGTGGTGCTGGCCGGACGCGTTGATGGCGGTGTCCGTTGCGTAGTCGTTGACTGCGGAGTGACCGTCTCCACCTGTGTTTGAGTGACCGAGGACTGTGAGAGTGATACTGAATCGAGATGTTCCGTCCCGGTAGCGTCCAGTGTTCGCACACGAACACGCACCGGGTATATATTCGTCCCGGCCCGCAAGGTCTCGTTCATTTCAACATGCGAGACCACAGTACCGTTGTGGACCGTCTGAATATCGAGGACTGTTCCGTTCGCAGCAACGGTCTCAACGCGAACACGCTCTATCTTTCCTTCAGTTATATTTCCAACCGCTCTAACTCGGCGCTCACTACGGAATCGGGTGCGCTGTACGTCAATCCGTGTGTCTGGCGTAATTAACGACGAATAGTTGAGTTCACGACGAATCACTCGCTGCTGCCCGCTTGTGTCGACGGCAACGAGGGTAACTGTCGATGCGCCTTTGCCCACGCTGAGGGTATGTGTAAATTCGGCTTCCACCGGCTGCTGTTCAGGGTCACGTGAGAGTAAAAGATGACGTCCCAGGTTCGGATTGTCAGTTTTGGTCACTCGAACGGACCGAATGCCAACAGCGTCACCGACAGAAAAGTCCACTTGCACTTTAGACGTCGGATAAAGTGCCTCAATATCGGTGATGTCGATCTCAGGTTGAGCGTCGTCAGTCACGTCCAACTCAAACTCGTACCGTCGAACCTGACCGAATCGGTCGTGTAGCGTGATCGCAATTTGATTCGTCGTTTCGGTTGATGTCTGTTGTGGAGGAATGAGGTGAACCGGGACCGAAACTGAGTCGTTAGGGTTCCGAATAACCACCTGCTCCTGTCCTCCCTCGGTTTCCCCAGCATAACTGTATTGATACGTATGTTTTATACTCACTTTTGTTACGTTTGAGCGATCCTGAAGCGTGCCGGCAATCTCGACTCGGGAACGATCAACATCATATGAGTCTCCGAACGGTCTTCCGTCGACCGATATTGGTTCGGTGAGCTGTATGGTTGGTGGGGCACTGTCCTCAATCACCGTGAGATTGTATTCGCTCACGTTATTCTGTGTCTTCGTGACGACGGCAACGGCGTGTGCTCCTTGCTGTAATTCAAGTGTGGCTGATTGTGAATAATTGGTTGCGTTCGGAGTGTAAGACCGGTATGTGCGGCCGTCGATACGAAGCACAATCAGAGTGATTTGGGACTGAGCAGTGACATTGAACGAGAGACGTGGGTCATCAGTCGTCGTAATATTCCCTCCTGAAACGACGTGTTTCCCATCGACGCTAACATGAACTCGGCCCACAGAAGTCTCGTTTGTCTCTGAGACAGGTGTGGATTGAGTGACGAATGAGTTATTCACAGTGAACGGGCGTATTTCACTTGCTGTTGGGTCTGTAGTGACGGCTCCTCCTCCAAGAGTGGATCCAACGAGGAGTATACACATACACAGGCGGCTGATCGGTAATGATAGTCCAGTGGTATTCATCACCCCAATATTGAATTAGGTATAGGGACGTCAGTAATGTTCATTGGGTGACAGAGGGAACGTTCGATTCGAGTGTATTCTTCGTCGCTTCATCAAGTGGCAGACGTTCGATGATCTCATTGAGGAGTCGATACTCCGGGCGCGACTCCGCTGTTCGTCCGTAAGCAGTAAGAAGTGCGACTTGTTTCGACCGAGCTGCCAAGTATTCTTTTTTCAGATCTGTGAGTCCCCGTCGGCCCTCGACTGATTCGATGTGGGCGGCCAACTCATCTCTGCTCACCGGTTTGACAACGTAATCATCGATATCTAGTTTGACTATTTCTCGATCAGGCGTCACTCCAGACACGATCAGAATAAAACATGATTCACACTCGGCCCGGACAAGACGTGTGAGTTCAGCACCTTGCTTCCCATCCGGTAACCGCCGATCCAATAGAACATAATCCAACTCCGCGCTGACCTTTGATTTCGCCTGTGCCACGGTGGACTCTTGATGCAGTGTGTATCCATCAGGGATAATGTCGTCAACTTGTCGAGCGATGAGTTCAGCAGCCATCTTATCATCTTCAACAAGCAAAATTTCCAGGTTATCGTTTCGCTGTCTTTGCCAGCGTATAAGATCTTCCAAATGATGAACAAGCTCTCCACCTTCCGGTGATATTGTGTATATCACGCGCCCCTGTTCTTCATCCTCGCGCCGAATGATTAAATCCCGTTCAAGCAGCTCAGAGAGCGTCTTCGAGAGCATTTTTGAAGAAATATTGATATGATTAGTAATGTCTCTATATTCTACGGGATCTTTGTGGTATACAACGTATAGAAC
>ERZ1034569.131-NODE-131-length-26852-cov-7.111654_pt1 | contig 26852 bp, 31 predicted proteins | sample MGYA00520706_ERZ1034569 | MGnify/ENA primary metagenome ERZ1034569 (study PRJEB33760, sample SAMEA4777722) | hypersaline lake metagenome | biome: hypersaline environment; feature: brines | place: Spain | collected 2014-08 | depth 0 m ...
CTCGCCGAGGACGGCGACTCCGGCGCGACCCCCGCGGACGACTAACTCGAGCTTTTTTGCCGCCTCGGGTGTCCTCGGCGGCGCTTCGCGCGCCGCGAGAAAGTCCGAGCCGTCAGAAAAGCTCGGGCTCGATACCGTGTCGCTCGCAGAGCTCTTCCATGGCCTCGATCCGGGGTTCGATCTCGCCGGGGTCATGCGAATCCGTGCCGATAGTGAAGCGGACGTCGTGGTCCAGGAGGACCTCGATGAAGCGGGGGGCGGGGTGGAACTCGCCGTAGGTGTCGAGCGCGCGGCCGGCGTTGAGCTCGGGGACGGTCCGGGAGGAGCGGAAGGCCTCGGCGACGGCGTGGTAGTGGTCGTCGGTCGCGAGGCCGCGGAGTTCGGGGGTCCGCTCGAACAGGTCGGGATGGGCGGCGATCTCGAACAGCTCGGACTCGACCAGCGCGACCAGCTTCTCGAAGTAGCGGTCGACCAGTTCGCGGCGCTCGGCGCGGGACTTCTCGGCGAAGTACGACCCGAAGTGGACGTTGACGCCGTCGAGGTAGTGGACGCTGCCGATGGCGTAGTCGAAGTCGGCCGTCTCGAGGAAGTCGGCGACGGCGGCCTCGTCGTCGGGTTCGTAGTCCATCTCGACGGCGTCGTGGACGTCGACGTCGAACCGCTCGCGGACCGCCTCGATGCCCTCGCGCCGGCGCTCGAACGTCTGGTCGAGATTGAACCCCATCACCTTCTTGCGCCGGTCGTGGTCGGCCCCGGCCGAGACGTTGCAGTGGTCGGTGATGCCGATGCCGTCGAGTCCGGTCTCTGCGGCGGCCCCCACCATCGACCAGAGGAAGCTCCCGTCGGAGTAGGTCGAGTGGGTGTGGTAGTCGTGGCGGATCCGTGTCACTGCCCGCACGTACGGCGGTGGGCCACGAGTACCTGTCGGGGTCCGGGAGCGGCGGGGAGCCGGCGTCGAGCCGGGTTATGGCACCCCGGAAGGGATTTACCGGGCGCGGCCGCCGGGGCGATATGGTCGACGCCCGCGCCGTCGGACTCGGCTTCCTCGCGCACGTCGTGCTGGGCCTGTTCGCCTTCCTGGCACCCGGCATCGGCCACGTGGCCGTCGGGCTGCTGGCCGGGTTCCTGACGGGCTACCTGGCCGGGGGCGGCCTCGGAAGCGGCGCCTGGAACGGGCTCGTCGCGGGGATGCTCGGGGGGGTCCTCGTGGCGCTCGTGGTCGCGGTCGGACTGGGACTCATCGTCGAGACACTGCTGGGCGGCGGTATCGGCTTCCTCAGCGGCGCCGGGGCGCTCGTCGTCGGCGCGGTCGTGGCGCTCATCCTCGCCGTCGACTCCGCCATCGGCGGCGCGGTGGGTGGGCTGGTCGCGGACTGAGGTCCGAACTGCGTCGCGGGCTGGGTGTTTTTGTCGGTTCGGGCCGAACCCTGCGGTATGAGCGAGACCGCCGAGGCCGACATCGACGCGGGCGACCTGCTGCCGAACGACCACGTCCAGCAGCTCGCACTCTCGGGCGAGGTGACACAGATCCACCGCGGCGCCAGCCAGCACTACGCCGACGAGGGCGACCGGTTCGTCATCGACGGGACGACGTTCGAGGTGACGGGCGTCGAGGACCGTACCCTCGGCGACATGACCGACGCGGACGCCCGGCGCGAGGGGAGCGAGTCGCTGGAGGCCTACAAGAAGCGGATGGAGCGGGTCCACGGCGGGAACTTCGACTGGGACGACTCCAGCACGGTCGTCCGCTACCAGTTCGAACCGGTCGAGGACTGAGTCCGGAGGACACGCGGCCACGGCCGCCCCCGCCTCGGCGGAACGCTACCGCCGCTCGGCCAGCTCCGCCCGCAGGTCCGCCACGTCCATCTCCTTCATCGCGAGCAGGACGAGCAGGTGGTAGACCAGGTCCGCGGCCTCGTGGGCCAGCTCCTCGCGGTCGTCGTCCTTCGCGGCCAGCAGGAGCTCGGTGCTCTCCTCGCCGAGCTTCTCCAGGACCGCGTTCTCCCCCTTCTCGTGGGTGAACAGCGACGCCGTGTAGGAGTCCTCGGGGAGCTCGGCCTTGCGGGACTCGATGACGGCGAACAGCTCGTCGAGGACGTCGTCCGTGTCCGTCCCGCCGTCGGGGGGCGCCTCGCCCGTCGACATCGGGGCGTCCCCGCTCCGGTCACTCGTCACCCTCGAACACCTCCCGGACGTCCTGCAGTTCGGCGAACCGGTCAGCGTCCTCGGCGGCGTCGTCCCAGACGGCCGCGGCGACGCGGAGCGGGGCGTTCGTCCGGGTGGCCAGCGCCAGGGAGTCGCTGGGGCGGGCGTCGACGGTGACGTCCTCGCGGGGGGTGTTGAGCCGCAGTTCGGCGAAGAAGGTCCCCTCCTCCAGTCGCGAGACGACGACGCCGTCCACCCGGCCGCCGAGCTCCTCGACGATATCCAGCGTCAGGTCGTGGGTCATCGGTCGCCCCAGGGGTTCGGCCTCCATCCCGCGGACGATGCTGCGGGCCTCCTCGAACCCGATGAAGATGGGCAGCACCTCGCCGACGAGTTCGCCGTCGGGGCCACCCGCGCTGTCGGTGCCGTCCTCGCGGGCGTCGCCCGCTGCGGCACCGTCCTCCTCGACCGCGATGCAGACGACCGGGACCGGCCCGTCAGGCGTGCCCGCGACCCGGACGGAGTCGATCCGCGCCGGGAGCAGGTCGGCGGCGTCGCGGTCCCCGTCGCCGGAGGCGTCCGTGCTCATACCCGACGGAGGCGTTCGTCGGGGAAAAGGCTATCTCGTCGTGTGGGGGATCGCGACCGCCCACCGACGGCGGCGCGTCAGTCATCGGCCGCGGCCGCGTCGCGGCGCTCGGCGGGGGTCCCGTCGAAGAGGGCGAGATCGTGGAGCCGCGAATCCGCGGTCAGCTCGGGGTGGAAGGCGGTGCCGACCACGGGGCCGTCCCGGACCGCGACGGGGCGGCCGTCCCAGGTCGCCAGCACCTCCACGCCGTCACCGACCGTGTCGATGACCGGGGACCGGATGAACACGGCGGGGAACGGTTCCGCCAGGCCGGTCACGTCCAGGGGGGCCTGGAAGGAGTCCTTCTGGCGGCCGAAGGCGTTGCGCTCGACGGTTACGTCGACCAGGTCCAGCGTCCCCACGCGGTCGTCGTTGGCGTCCGTGCTGGCGACGATGAGACCCGCACACGTCGCGAGCACGGGCTTGCCGGCGTCGACGTGGGCGATTATCTCCTCGTCGATGCCCTCGCGGGCGACGAGCCGAGAGATGGTCGTCGACTCGCCGCCCGGCAGCAGGAGGACGTCGCAGTCCGGGACGGTCCCGGCGTGACGGAACTCGCGGACGACGGCCTCCTCGCCGTGGGCGGCGGCGGCCCGCTCGATGGCCGCGGCGTGCTCGGAGACGTCGCCCTGCACCGCGAGCACTCCCGCCGTCAGTGTCATACGACTGGGTAGGTGTTCGAGGTTCAAGAACGAACCGCTCCCCGCGAGCGGACGGCGTCGGGCCCAGCCCGACCGCCGCGACACCCGAGCGTCAGACCTACGCCGGGGCCGTCCGAACCCGCCGTATGGTCACCAAGGAGGCGTCGTGGGCGTACCGCGACGCGTTCGGGGAGGAGTTCGCGCGGACCTACTTCCGGCGGTTCGGCCCGGGCGTCGTCTCCTCGGTCGGCGTGGGGACCTACCTCGGCGACCCGACCGACGCGGCCGACGACCGCTACGAGCGGGCGGTCCGGGAGGCCATCGAGTCCGGGGTCAGCGTGGTCGACACCGCGGTCAACTACCGCGCCCAGCGCTCCGAGCGGGCGGTGGGTCGGGCCATCGAGGCGGCGGACGTCGACCGCGAGGCGCTGCTGGTCGCGACGAAGGGCGGCTTCGTCCCGTTCGACGGGGACCGGCCGGACGACGCCGCGGCGTACGTCCGCGAGGAGTGGTTCGACCCCGGCTACGCCAGCCCCGAGGAGATGGTGCGGGGGAACTGCCTGGCACCGCGCTTCCTCGACCGCTCGCTGGACCGCTCGCTGGAGAACCTGGGGCTGGAGACGGTCGACTGCTACTACGTCCACAACCCGGAGACCCAGCTGGAGGAGCGCGACCGTGGCGCGGTGTACGACCTGCTGGAGGACGCCTTCGTGCGGCTGGAGGAGCGCCGCGAGGCCGGCGACCTGCGCTACTACGGCGTCGCCACCTGGGAGTGCTTCCGGGTCCCTGAGGGCCATCCCAACTACCTCTCCCTGCCGGAGGTCGTCCGGCGGGCTCGCGCCGCCAGCGACCGGGCGGGGACGACCGCGACCGGGTTCCGGGCCGTCCAGCTCCCGTTCAACGTCCACATGGCCGACGCGTTCACGCGAGAGGCCCATCCCGGCCCGGACGGGCCACAGAGCGCGCTGGCTTTCGCCGACGGGGCCGGGCTGAGCGTCTTCGCCAGCGCACCGCTGAAGCAGGGGGAGCTGGCCCGCGAGGGGGCCATCCCCGGCGAGGTGGCCGCGAAGCTGTCCGGGGAGACGCCCGCCCAGCGGGCCATCAACTTCGCCCGGTCGGCGCCGGGCATGACCGCGGCGCTCGTCGGGACCGGAAGCCCGGACCACGTCCCCGAGAACGTCGGCGCCGGCCGGTACGAGCCGCTGGGGGCCGACGCCTTCGACAGCACCTTCGAGTGACCGGCGGCTCGCCGGCCCGGGACTGGACGGCCGTACAGCCTCGAAACGCCGCCTCACACCCGTTCGCGGGCGTTTTCCCCGAGGGGGCCACAAGCCACATACCTGCAGGTGACCAACGGTGGGTCGATGACGCGACGGCTGGGGCCGGCACTGGTGGCGGCGCTGCTGGTCCTGTCGGGCTGTACGGGACCGCTGGGGCTAGGTGTCTCGGACGCCGGCGACGGCGCGAGCGCGGAGCCGACGTGGGCCGGCGATGTGGACAACCCCTACCGCAAGGGGACGCTGGTGGTGGCGGTCGCGACCCCCGGCAACGAGTCCCGCGAGTTCACCCCGCTCGTCCGGGAAGCGCTCGCCTACTGGGGGGCGAACAGCGAACAGTACGCCGGCTACCCCATCGACTACCGGCTGGCACCGAACGCGACGGACCCGGACGTCCGGGTTCGGTTCGTCGAGTCGGTGGGTGAGTGCGGCACCGAGGAGCACGCCGCCGGCTGCGCCCCAGTCATCGCCGAACCCGGCCAGTTCGACCCGCCGGTCGACGTGCGGATCAGCACCGGCTTCTCCGACGAGTCGACCGTGCAGGTGCTGAAGCACGAGTTCGGGCACAGCCTGGGGCTGGACCACGGCGACGCGCCGAACGGCGTGATGCAGGCGACCTCCACGCTCACGACGCCGCCACGGACCAACGCGACCGAGAGGGCGCTCGCCTGGACGGACCCGGAGCTGTCGGTGTACGTCGACGTGTCGGCCCTGCCGCCGGGCGAGCGCGACGAGGCCCGGCGACAGGTCGACGGGGCGCTGGGCTACTACGCCGACGGGGCCGACGGCACGATTCCGGGGAACGTGAGCTTCGTCCGGACGGACAACCGCACCGCGGCGGACGTCACCGTCCGGGCGACCGAGGAGTCCCGGTGCGGCACCGCCTCGGGGTCGTGTGGCTACATCGAGGGGACCGACCCGGACGGTGACGGCGCCCGGGAAACCTACACCCGCCTGGAGGTCACCGTGACCGACCTCGACACCGAGGCCATCGGCTGGCACGTCGGTCGCTGGCTGGGCATCGGCTTCGGACTGGAGGGCGAGGAGTACCCCGAACCGCTCCGTGAGAGCGCCTCCTACGGGGAGCGTCGGAGCGACTGGTGGACGTAGGCCCGGCCCGATTGCCGGAGAGCGCGGAGTTATACGGCGTTCGCACCTCCTGACAACGAAGCAACCTGCCGGGCACGCTCACCCGGGGAGTGAGCGCCCTCGTCGCCGAACCCGCCGGTCTCGTTTCCGTTCATTGTCGTAGAGTGGTACGATATGGAACTGTGTGGCACGATACCGGTATCCTTTTGCGCCGTCGACCGCTACAGCAGGTGATGATGGACCGACTCACCGAACAGGTCGCCAAGGAAGCCCGCGACCTGCAGATCCTCCAGGCCGTCGTCGATCACCATCCCATCGGTATCGTCCGCATCTCGAAGGAGACCGGCGTCCCGGAGCACAAGGTCCGCTACTCGCTGCGGATGCTAGAGAACGACGGCTTCATCGACCCGACACAGCAGGGTGCGGTCCCCGCCGAGGACATCGACGAGCGGGTCGACGATATCAACGCCGGGCTGGACGAGCTGGCCGAGCGCGTCGACTCGCTGTCGTCGGCCGCCGACGTGGTCGAGGCCGCCGCCGAACCCGAAGCCTGAGCCGACGCCGACCGAGCGGTCCTCCCCGTTGTGACACCGCCGACCGTCAGGTTCAGGCGGGTCGGGACCGTACAGCCGGATATGCCCCTTCCCTCCGGTGCCGACTACGACATCGAACTGCCCGGGTGGGCGCGCCTGCTCGCCATCCTGGCGGTGGGTGTCGCCATCTCCGGGGTCATCGACTTCGCGCTCACACAGGCCGGGTACGCGAACCTCGGAGCGTTCGCCTGGGCCACCGGGTACGCCGGCACCATCATCGTCCTCTGGCTGGTCTGGGGCCGGGACCTCGAACTCGTGGGCGACACCGGCGTCGGCCACGAGTCCGGGACGGAGGAGAACCCCGCGAACGAACGGTAACGGTTATGTGCGCGTCGTCGTGAGTTCCGGGCAAGGATGCTTCCCCTCGCACCGTTGCAGGTCATCGACAACTTCCTGCTCCAGTACAACGTGGGGCAGGTGATCCTCGCGCTGTACGTCTTCACCACACTCGGTGCCCTCCCGCTGAAGTCACGGAAGATCATCGGCCTCAACACCGTCGCTTTCGGGGTCCTCTTCCTCCTCACGCCCACGCCCGGGATGCAGCCCGTCCACTTCCAGTTCCTCGGTATCGCGCTCATCTTCGTCGGGCCGTTCCTGTTCATCACCGGCAAGCAGTAAGGTGACAACAACTGATTCTCGACGTGAGTGCTCCGAGTTCGACCGATAAGTCCGGTTCTCCCGCTCAACCGCACGGACATCCCGATACCCGCCGCCCGCCGGCGGAGGTCATCCGCCGGCCGCTCGGAACGCCTCGACGTGGGGTCGGAGCTCCACCTCCAGGGTCCAGGTCGAGCGGTCCGGCCGGACGGGGCGCCAGCACTCGTCGGCGATGGTGCCCGGGTCGGGGCACTCCCCCTCGTCGCGGTCGGTGGCACCGTCCGGCGGGAGGATCTGCCCGTCGATGACGACGTTGGCGACGTGGACCCCTTCGCGGTCGATCTCTCAGCAGATCGGTTCGGCGAGGCCGTGGGCGCCGAACTCGGGGGCCCAGAGACCGACGGTGCCCTCGCGCCCACGGACGGAGGTGGTCGCGTCGGCGAGGATGACGGCACTGCCGTCGCCCTCGATCATGTCCGCGACGGCCTCCTGCGAGCAGTCGAGGGCGCCCCCGACCCTGAGAGGAGCGCACGAGCGATGCACCCAGACTCGGGCCGACCCCGGCGGTGACGGCGGTCCGTGGCACGTCGACGGCCACTGGTGCCGCCCGGATAGCCCCTCCCCGAGAGCCGGTCCGACCGGCACCGGGTCGGGACCCGGGGCAGCGTCACTGCCGTGTGGTCCCCGACCGGATGTCGCTCGGCGGCCGGCGCTTGCCGGAGGACTCTTGTCGGTATAATTCCGTGTTATCGTTTGACACAGTATCATTATGTGAAATCCTCCCCTTTGATGAGCTGTATGCCGGAGTGCCAGAACTGTTCCTCGTTCGTCACGGCAGCGTACGCAAGGGTCTTCACACCGAACGGTGTCGAGAACCCTCGCGTCTGTCCACAGTGCGAAGACAAGATCCGGGACGGGGCTGATGTCCGGGAAGCCCGGTCCACCCGACGTACCTGAACTGCCTCGCGGAGCCGCTAGTCCTGCGCCGCCTCGTCGACCAGCGACAGCGCCTCGCTCAGCAGGCCATCCGCTCGTTCGGTCGCCCGCGCCTCGGCCGTCACCCGGACGAGTGGCTGGGTCCCGCTCGCCCGGATCAGGAACCAGCCGTCGTCGCGGTCGACGCGGACGCCGTCGAGCGTCGAGACGGCACCCTCGTCCGCCGCCGCGGCCACGGCCGCCCGGACCCCCTCCATCACCGTCGCCTTGGCATCGGTCCCGACGCTCTCGCGACGGATGGGGTAGGTCGGGACCGTGGCGGCGCGCTCGGATAGCGGCTGCTCGGCGTCGAGTGCCGCCAGCCGGCAGGCCGCCAACGGGCCGTCCGGACAGAGGGTCTCCCCGGGCCAGATCCACGCTCCCGACGGCTCGCCGCCGAACGCGACCCCGTCCTCGGCCGCGGCGGCCGCGACGTGGACGTCACCGACCGGCGTCCGGACCGTCTCCACGCCACGCTCCGCGAGGAAGTCGGCGACGGCGAGGCTCGTGTCGACCGGGACGGCGACGCGGTCGCCCGCCTCGGCGGCGTCGGCCGCCAGCACCGCCAGCAGAGTGTCCCCCGAGAGGAACTCGCCGTCGCCGGTCACCGCCCGGGTGCGGTCTGCGTCGCCGTCGTGTGCGATGCCGAGGTCGGCCTCGCCCTCCCCGACGAGGGTCGTGAGGCTGGCGCAGTGGTCGGCCGTCGGCTCGGACGGGCGGCCGGGGAAGGAGCCGTCCGGCTGGGCGTTCAGCGTCTCGACGCCACAGCCGAGCGCCTCCAGGGCCGCGACGGTGACGCCGCCGGCACCGGTGCCCAGGTCGACGACGACCGAGCGGTCGGCCGCGGACACCGCGTCGGTCAGAGCCGCGACGTGCCGGTCGGTCGCCGTCGCCGCCCGCCGGTCGCCGAGGCCGTTCCAGGCGGCGAGGTCGGGGTCGTCGGCCGCGACACGGGCGGCGACCTCCTCGCGGAGCGGTTCGTCGAACGCCTGGCCGGAGGGCTGCCAGAGCTTGAGACCGTTGTCGGGGGCCGGGTTGTGCGATGCGGTGACGGCGACGCCGACGTCGGCATCCTCCCACGCCACGGCGCGGGCGATGGTCGGTGTCGCCGCTGTCCCGAGGTCGACGACGTCGACGCCGCGTTCGCGCAGTCCCGCGGTCAGCGCGTCCACGAGCAGTTGCCCCGACTCGCGGGGGTCGCGGCCGACGACGGCGCGGTCGCGGTCGCCGAGCGCGCGCCCCATCCGGAGCGCGAGCTCGGCCGTCACGTCCTCGCCGACCGGGCCCCGGACCCCGCTGGTTCCGAACATGTGCCCACGGGGGTGGGGCGAGGACAAAACAGTCCCGGAGCGGCCGGGTCAGCAGCAGCCGTCGGCGTCCGGCGACCACTCGCAGCGGTCCCCCAGGGTGAGCCCTGCCTCCTCGACGTGCTGGACCAGGCAGGCGTAGTTACAGAACCGGGCGTCGATGGTCGAGCCGGTCCCGTCCGCACACTCGCAGACACAGACCGGGTCGTGGGTCTCGACGGGCGCATCGCAGTAGGTGCAGGCCGGCATCGGCCGTGGCTACTACACGCTCCGGTTCGAAGCCATCGCGCGTGTGCACGGCCGGCGACAGAGAGGCCGCGGTCGCCTCCCGGTCGGTGGCTTCTATAGCCGCGACCGAGACGCGTCCGGCATGAAGGCCAACGACGGCGCCGAGGCGGCGAAGCGCCGGGCCGGCGAGTCCGCCGCCGACCGGGTGGAGGGCGGCGAGGTGGTCGGCCTCGGGACGGGCAGCACCGCGGCCCACGCCATCCGGGCGCTCGGCCGGGCCGTCGACGCCGGGCTGGACGTTCGGGGCATCCCGACCTCCCACCAGTCGCGGGCGCTCGCCCGCGAGGTCGGCATCCCGCTGACGACGCTGGCGGAGGCGACACCGGACGTCGCCATCGACGGCGCCGACCAGGCCGCGCCGCTCGGTCCCCAGCCGGACAGTGGGTCAACCGCACCCGAGGCGGGAGCGCCGGCCGTGAGCGCGTTCGGGGCCGCCGGCGGGACGGCCCTCGTGAAGGGCGGCGGGGCGGCCCACGCACGGGAGAAGGTGGTCGACACCGCCGCCGACCGGCTACTCGTCGTCGTCGACCGGTCGAAACTCGCCGCCACGCTCGACCATCCGGTTCCGGTCGAGGTCCTCCCGGAGGCGGCGCCGACCGTCCGCGACCGGCTCGGCGGGCTGGGCGGCGAGCCGACCCTCCGGGCCGCCGAACGCAAGGACGGCCCCGTCGTCACGGACAACGGCAACCTGGTGCTCGACTGTGCGTTCGGGGACGTGACGGCGCCGGACCGGCTCGCCCGGGATCTGGAGGGGGTCCCAGGGGCCGTCGCGCACGGCCTGTTCGTCGACCTGGTGGACGAACTGCACGTCGGGACCGCCGACGGCGTCGCCGTCCACGACTACTGAGCTGCGGGTCGCGGCGGGTGCTGTGGCTCGCCGGGCGGGTGCGAAAGAAAGGGTGAGGTCAGTCTTACAGGTCGCGCGGCTGGACCGTCTTCCGGTCGTTGGATTCGGCCCGTCGAGCGGCGTCGGCGAGGAGCTCCTCGACCTCGTCGTCGAGCGCGGCGTAGAAGTCCGATGCAACGTTCATGTCGTCCAGTTCATCCTTCACAGCGGCCTTGACGATCAGGTCTGCCATACGCTGTGCTCGTTGACAGGCCCCTATTATAAACATTGCTGAAGCAGGGTGCTTTCGCCGCTTCTATCCGGCGTTTTGCGGCTACTGACGCGTTGAACAGTGAGCGAACTTCGGGGGTTTATATATGTCTTGCGGCTATCGCTGGCCGCGGGGATATCGTGTGCGGACTCGGCGTGGCCGTATCGGCCGAAACCGACAGGCAGGAGTGCTCGCGCGCGCAGGGACAGGTATGCGTGACGTACTAGAGCGGGTCGCACGGGGCGAACTGAGTCCCGCGGCCGCCGAGGCGGAGCTCCGGGGCTACACCACGCTCGACGCCGGGCGCTTCGACGCCGCCCGGGAGCGGCGTACGGGCATCCCGGAAGGTATCCTGGCCGAGGGGAAGACGCCGGCCGAGACGGCGGCGCTGGCGGCGGCCGCACTGGAGACAACCGGTCACGCGCTCGTGACGCGGGTGGAGCCCGCGGACGCGACCGCCGTCCGGCGGGTGCTGGCGTCGGAGGCACCGGACGCGTCGGTGGTCTGGGACGAGCGCGGCCGGACGGTCGTGGTCCACGGCTCGGGCTACGAGCCACCGTCGCTGGCCGCGAGCGTCGGCGTGGTGACCGCCGGCACGTCGGACGCCCAACCAGCACGCGAGGCCGTGACGGTCGCACGCGAGATGGGCGCCGGAATACGGCTCGTGGAGGACGTCGGGGTCGCCAGCATCGACCGGCTGCTCGACGGCCTGCCGGCGATCCGGGCGCCCGACGTGCTGGTGGTCGCGGCCGGCCGGGAGGGGGCGCTTCCGACCGTCGTCGGCGGGCTGGTCGACGCCCCGGTCGTCGGCCTGCCCGTCCCCACCGGCTACGGTCACGGTGGGGCGGGCGAGGCCGCGCTCTCGGGGATGCTCCAGTCATGCACCCCGCTGACCGTGGTGAACGTGGGTGCCGGGTTCACCGCCGGGGCGCAGGCCGGCCTCGTCGCCCGGGCGGTGGCGGGGGCCCGCGACGACGGGACGGACTGACCGCCGGAGGTCGACCCCCGCGGTTGTATGTGGTGTGTGACCGACCGCCGAGAGAACTTTACGTACCGGCGTTGTATCGAGGATTGCCGACGATGGGCATTACCCGAGTCGGTGCCAGCATGCCAAGCTGTGATCACTGCGACGCGCACGTCTCGGACCGGTTCGCTCGCGTGTTCGCCGACGAGCGTGGGGACATCCACGCGTGTCCGAACTGCTCGGCGAACGCGGGTATCGCCGAGGTCTCGAGGGAGCGCGCATACGAAACACGGTCCACCTGACCGTGGAACTGTGCCGCAACCACAGGGTGCCCTCATCCTCTCTCGACGGTAGACCGTGACGCACTACGCCTACCTCCTGCGCTGTGCGGACGGGACGTTCTACGCCGGCTACACCACCGACCCGGAGCGGCGGGTCGACGAGCACAACGCCGGCGAGGGCGCCAGATACACCCGCGGCCGGACACCCGTCGAACTGGTCCACGTGGAGCCGTTCGAGAGCCGGTCGGCCGCGATGTCACGGGAGTACGAACTGAAACAGCTCCGGCGGGCGGAGAAGGCGACGCTGGCGGACGACGGCGGGCCGTAGCGGACGGATCAGCGGTCGATGTCCAGGTCGTCCCGGACGTCCTCAAGGAAGCCCGAGTCCTGGAGTTCCTGGAGCCGGTCGCGGAAGTGGTCCTCGCAGAGCCCTACCTTGATGCCGTCCTTCTCGACGGCGAGGGCAGCGTCGTCGTCGCAGTAGTGACACTGCATACTCGAATACGGGTATCCGCCCGCTTGAGTGCTACGGGTGCGGCAGGTCGCACCGCCGTCCCGCCCGGCGGGTCCGCGGCGTCACGTTCACCCGCCGGGCAACCGCTCGCGGACCCCGGCCCAGTCGTCCGTGTCCAGCCCGGCTCGACCCAGCTCGTGGTCGTGTGCGTCGCTCCCGCCGGTCGCGAGGAGGTCGTGGCGCTCGACCGCCGCCGCCACCGGGGCGGTGTCCGGCTCGAACGGGTAGGGATAGAACCGCTCGACGGCGTCCAGCTCGGCCGTCAGCGCCAGCGCCGCTTCCGGGTCCTCGTACCGGAGCGGGTGGGCCAGTCCGACCAGCGCACACGCGTCCGCGAGGACCGCCCGTCCGTCCTCGAACGTCGGTACGTCGCGCGCGATGTAACAGGGCCCGTCGTCGCCGATGAGTTCGCCGAACACCTCGCCGAACTCGTACGCCGTGGCCGCGGCCACCGCGCGGGCGAGGTCCGGCCGGCCGAACCCGCGCTCGACGGTCACGTCGAGGTCGACACCCAGGCGGTCCTCCACGAGGCCGACCATCGCGCGACCGCGCTCCACCCGGTCGCGCTGCAGGCGCTCGACGAGGTCGGCGAGCGCCGGCGTCTCGCGGACCCCGTACCCGAGCAGGTCGACCCGCTCGGCCGGCCCCTCGACCCGAAGCTCGATACCGTGGACCAGGGTCACCCCGTCGCGCTCCACTACCGGCTGGTCTATAGCCGGGTGGAGTCGGTCGTGGTCCGTCACCGCGACGGCCGTGACGTCGGCCCGGCGGGCCGCGGCCGGGACCTCGGCCAGCGTCAGTTGTCCGTCGGAGTTCGTCGTATGCATATGGAGGTCCGCAGCGACCATACGTCAACTCGGGCGGGCCGACGCAAAAGCCCTCACCCGCCCGACCGCAGTACGCCCTCGGGGACCCGGTGCACACCCCCAGCATCTCTCAGGACGTGTCAGCTCACGGCGACCCGGCGCTGAAGCCGACCGGCGGGGGCATCCGACGGCTCGACGAGCGGCCCTTCGCGAACCCCGGGGAGGTCCGGCATTCAGGCGCCTGCGGTGCCCTCATGTCGGGAGGACGCGCTCGCTTCGCTCGCGCATGCAATTCCTGATTATGTCGTGAGCAAGTCGCTCGGTTCGGGGGCAGTCGGGGTTCTGGGCGCTGTTTGTGGGCAGTACCGATCATTTCGTTGATCGGGGGGTTCCGCCGATACGTCTCTCGGCATGGATTCAACTACCGGAACGGAACCAACCCGCTGCATGCGCTGACGAGTCACCGCGAGGCGGGTAGATGGGGGTCGTCCCCGAGCGTGGGCCGGAACCGACCGTGTCCACGGGAAGCGTGCGGTCCGTCGCCTCGCGTGCCGGAGGGCCTGCCTGCTCGCCCTACCCCTCGGTCTCCACACCGCGGTCCGCGAGGAGCGTCTCGAACGCCGCCTGGTCGAGGATCGGCACGTCGTTCGCCTCGGCGTCGTCCTGCTTGCTGACCCCCGGGTTCGCGCCGGCGACGAGGTAGTCGGTGTTGCCCGAGACGCTGCTGGTGGCGTTGCCGCCGTGGCGCTCGACGAGTTCCTGGGCCTCGCTTCGCGTGTAGCCGTCCAGCGACCCGGTGAAGACGAAGGTGAGTCCCTCGAGTTCGGTCCCGGTCTCGGTCTCGGCCGCCCGTGGCTCCACGCCGCGCTCGCGGAGCGCGTCGACCACCGCACGGTTCCGCTCGCTGCGGAAGAACTCGTGGATCTCCTCGGCGACGATGGGTCCCACGTCGTCGACACCCTCCAACTCCGCCGTGGAGGCGGCCATCACCGCGTCCAGCGTGCCGAAGTGGCGCGCCAGGCTGGTGGCGGTCGTCGGCCCCACTTCGGGGACGCCGATGGCGGCGAGGAAGTCCGCCAGCGGCGGCTCCATAGCGGCCTCCAGCTCCCGGACGAGGTTCTCGGCGCTGGTCTCGCCCCATCCCTCCAGGTCGGCGAGCCCCTCTACCGTGAGGTCGTAGAGGTCCGGGATCCGCTCGACCAGCCCCTCGTCGATGAGCTGCTGGACGTTCTTCTCGCCGAGGCCCTCGATGTCGAGTCCGGACCGGGCGGCGTAATGTTCGACGGCCCGCTGGAGCTGCGTGGGACAGGCCAGCCCGCCGGTGCAGAAGGCGTTCGGGCCGTCGCGCTCGACGGCACTGTCGCAGGCCGGACAGTGGTCGGGGAACTGGAAGTGGTCGTCGCTCCCGGGCTCGGTCACCGCCTCGACGTACGGGATGACGTCGCCCGCCCGCTGGATCTCGACCCGGTCGCCGACGTCGACGCCGAGGTCGGCGATCTGGTCGGGGTTGTGCAGCGTCGCCCGCGAGACGGTGACGCCGCCGACCTCGACGGGGTCCAGCATCGCGACCGGCGTCAGGCGGCCGGTCCGGCCGACCTGCACGGCGATCTGTCGGACGGTGGTCTCCTCCGTCCGGGGCGGGAACTTGTAGGCGAAGGCCCAGCGCGGCGCCCGGGAAGTGGCCCCGAGCGCCTCGCACGAGCGGCGGTCGTCCAGCTTGACGACTGCCCCGTCGACCTCGTAGGAGAGGTCGTCTCGGTCGTCGAGCAGCCGGTCGCGGTAGTCGAGTGCGGCCCCGATATCGTCGACATGCGCGACGCGGAGACTGGTCTTCAGGCCCCACTCCGGGAGCCGACGGACCTGCTCGCTGTGGGTCTCGAACTCGGCGCTCGACGCCAGCACGTCGAAGAAGAAGCAGTCCAGCGGTCGCTCGGCCACGGTCGACGGGTCGAGCTGTCTGACCGTCCCGGCCACCGCGTTCCGCGGGTTGGCGAACGGCTCCTTCCCCTCGGCGACGCGCTCGGAGTTGTACTCGGAGAACGGCCCGCGGGGCATGAACAGCTCCCCCCGGACGGCGAGGCGTTCCGGCGGCTCGCCCCGCAGTCGCTGCGGGATGGAGCCGACCGTCCGGATGTTCGCCGTGATGTCGTCGCCCTCGACCCCGTCGCCGCGGGTGGCCGCCCGCTTCAGCCGCCCGTCCTCGTACACCAGTTCGACGGAGATGCCGTCGAACTTCGGCTCGCAGAGGTAGGTGACGTCGGTGTCGAGCCCGGCGTCGTCGAGCCCGTCCCGCACCCGGCGGTCGAACGCACGGACCTCCTCGGGGTCGCCCGAGGAGTCGATGGACAGCATCGGCGCGACGTGCTCGACGGTCGGGAGCTCGTCCAGGGGTTCGCCGCCGACGCGACGGGTCGGCGAGTCCGCCGCGTCGAGGTCGAACGCCTCCTCCAGTCGCCGGAGTCGCTCGAAGAGCCGGTCGTACGTCCGGTCGTCGATGACGGGGTCGGCGTCGACGTAGTAGCGCCGGTCGTGGAATCGGACGGCCTCGCGGAGGGCCGCCGCCTGCGCCCGGGCCGTCGCGGCGTCCAGCTCCTCGGCCGGGTCGAACTCCGTCGGCGGGTCACGGAGATACGGGTTGTCCCCGGTCCCCATCGCGGCGTCACTCATTACTGATGGATAGGTCGCCCCGGGGCAAAAGCGGCCCGTCGTCGGGCCGCGCTATCGGCTCACCACGCGGACGGGTTCCTCGTCGGTCCGGTCGACGCCATCGATCTCCAGCACCAGGTCCGGGCCGTAGACGCCGGCCGGCGTGGAAGAGCCCGGCTCCCAGCCGCCGTCGAGCACCGTCCGGGCCGGCGTGGAGCACCGCGTCGATGTCGGCGGCGGCCAGCTCGGCGGCCACGTCGTCCGCGTCCGGGAGGGGAGGTCTGGTTCGGTCGCCTGATGCTGTACCTTCGGCCGGCTCCGGCCGGCGAGGGTGGTGTCTCCCCCGCCGCTGCGGCCGCCCGGGCTATGAGGTCGCCGGTGTAGCCGTAGGAACCGTAGATGAGCAGGTCCATGGCCGTGCCATCGGGGCGTGGGGCCGAAACCCGCCGACGCCGCCGGAGCCGTCCGTGCGCCCCCGACGCGCTTTTGCGCCGGCAGCGCCGACATCACGTGTGGTCCTCCGCGAGAGCCCGACCGTCGAGACGCTCACGGTGCTACTGGTCGTCTTCCTCGCACAGTCCGTGGCGGCGGTCGTCGGCGTCGAAGGGTACCTGTTCGCGCTGGCACCGCCACTGCTGGCCCGCCCGTGGACGCTCGTGACGAACGTGTACGCCCACGGCTCGGTGCCGCACCTGGTCGGGAACGGCGTGGCGCTGGGGGCCATCGGCCTGGCCGTAGAGCGGGCGACTACCCGCGTCCGGTTCCACGTGTTCTTCCTGCTCACGGGTGTCCTCGCGGCCGTGGTCCAGGTGCTGATCGACGGGCTGGTCGGGGCGCCGACGGCGGTGCTGGGTGCCAGCGGCGCGGTGTTCGGCCTGGTCGGGTACGCGGTGACCGGGAACGCGCTGGTCCACCGGCTCGTGCGGCGGCTGCGACCCGACCGGACCACGCTGCTGGCCGTCGGCGCGTTCGTGGTGGGCGCGGTCGTGCTGGTGACGGCGGCCCCGAACGTCGCGCTCGTGGCCCACGGCGTCGGCTTCGGGGCGGGGCTGATGGCCGGCCACCGGCGCCCCCTCCACGCCGGCTCCGGGCGGCGGCTCGCGGACCGCCGGTGAGCCGACGACCCCGAACCGGCCCCGACGGCAGTAACCTCTCGATGGGTTTCCGGGGGCGTTCCATCCGGGACTGTGACTTGCGGCCGTACGTGCGATGGGACCCGCGACGCGCCCTCGGGCTGCGCCCCCGGAACGGTGGGGCCCCGCCGGGATGCTCGCGACGCCCGCCCGGGCTGGGGGCCCGCGACCGCGGTCGTCGAAACGGTGGGGTTCTGGGCCGCCGTGCTCCTGCCGCTGTGCCACGTGCCGCTCCTGCTGGCCGGGCTCTCGGACGGGAGCGACGCCGTGCTGCTGGCCGTACTGGTCGTCCTCCGCCTGGTCTCGCTCGCGGTCGGGCACACGTGCAACCGGAGCTGACCCCCCGGCAGCGTCCGTGGCCCGACGGCGGAGCCAGCGACGGTACGAGCGCCGGCCCGGCGGCGGGATTTATGTCCGCGACCGTGTAGGCCGTGGTATGGACAGGCCGACGGTCGTCGTCGGGGTCGGGGCTGGGGGCGCGCGGATGCTGTCGGCGGTAGCCGAGCGCGTCGGTGCGGCCGTCGACCCGGAGGCCCCGGACTGGGTCGGGGAGCGCCGGATCGACGGGGAGCGGTTCTCGTTCCTCGCGGTCGACACCGACGAGGGCGACCTCCGGGCGGAGTCGCCCGACGGGACGGGAACGGTCGCGCTGGAGCCGCCCGACGCGAACGCCGAGCGGGACTACCTGGCCGCCCCGCCGGCGACCGAGGCCGGGGTGAGCCTCCGGCGTCGACGGCCGCTGGCGCGGCTAGCGCTGGAGTCCGGCGGCAACATCGCCGCCGTTCGCGGGGCCATCGAGACCGCGATGGCCGACTGCGCGGCACTCGACGGGGCCGACGACGGTATCGACGTGTGGCTGCTGGCCGGACTGGGCGGCGGCATCGGTGGAGGGAGTCTCCCCCTGACAGCCGCGCTGGTCGCTGACGCGGCCGCGGAGGTCCGGGTACCCGTCTCGACGTACGCCTTCGGCAGCGTCCCGGCGGAGGGCGACGACGCGACGACCGCCATCCACGCCCGCAACGCCTACGTGACGACCCGGGAGCTGCTGGCGCTGCTCCCGGACGGGGAGGCCTCGTACCCGGTGACACTCGACCTGCCGCTCGCCGAGACGGTGCTCGGCCGGCCGGAGCTCCGGCTGTCCGAACCGCCGCTGTCGGGGCTGTTCCTCGCCGCGGTCGACAGTGAGGGCCGCACCGACCCCGTCGAGCGCGCCGCCGCCACGACGGTCGTGGGCCACGCGCTCACCGAGGGGCGACCGGACCTCCCCTTCGACAACGCGACCTTCGGGCAGGAGCCGGGACCGCCGGCGTTCGCCGCCACCGTCGGCCGGGTGACACTCCCGACGGAGGGGCTGGACCGGCTGTTCGACCTCCGGGCCAGGGACCGGGCGACCGAGGACCAGCTCGGCGGCCTCGCCGAGCGCATCGAGACCCTGGAGACGGACATCGGCTGGCTCGACACGATGCTCGACGCGTCGGACGCCGACGAGCGCCCGCAGCGCCTCGACGAGAGCGTCTTCCACTACCCACAGCGCCGAGCGACCGACGCCGACATAGAGGCGCTCGCGACCGGCCCCATCGGGCTGGACACCCACATCGACAGCGTCGTCAGCGAAGTCGGGCGGGCGGTCCCCGAGCGGGTGCCGACTCGCGCGGTCGTGGCGCTCGTCCTCTGCGAGCGGCTGCGCGCCCGGGTCGACGACGCAATCGCATCGCACCCGCTCCGGTCGCGGCTGGAGACGGCCCGGTCGGAGTACTCCGACGCGGTTGCGGCCGTCCTCGAGGGGCACGACACCGACGACCTGCCGGACGACCCCGTGCGGGCCTGGCGGGAGGTGCTGGAGCCGGCCCTGTCGAACCGCGCGGCCGCGCTATCAGAGGAGTCCGACGACCGGCTGAACCCGCTGGCGAGCCGACGACTCCGCAAGCGGGCCGACGCCATCGGCGAGCGGGCCGCCGAGCTGTCCTCGCTCGCGGACGGCCACGAGGCGCTGCGGGCGCTCCGGGGGACCGTCGAGGAGCGAGCCGACGAGGCCGGCGCCGCGCTCCGGGAGCGCCGGGCGGAGCTGGCCGCGGAGCTGGACGAGGCCCGGCGCGAGCGCGACGAGTTACAGGAGACCCGGCGAGGGCTCGTCAGCGAACTGGACGGGCTCCGCGAACGGCTGTCGACGCCGCGGGTCCAGGAGGACGGGCTCCGTCGGCGGGTTCCGCTGACGAACCCGGTCGACCTCATCCCGGAGACGCTCTCCTTCGCCGACAGTATCGCCGAACTCGTCGCCGAGGGGTTCGTCGGCGAGGCGGCGATGGCGACGGAACTCGTGGAACTCGCCGGGGCGCTCTCCGACACGGTCCACGAGCCGGACGCCGACGGGCCGAGCCGCGAGAACCGCATCGTGATGGCCACCGCGCGGCCGAACCGCTGGGGCCCCGCGGGCGACCTGCTCGCGCTCGACCCCGACGACGGGCCCGACGTGCAGGCGACGCTGGCCGACGCGTTCGACGACCGCATCGGCGTGGACGACGGTCGCGGGTTCGCCGTCGACCTCGCCGCGCTGTACGCGCCCGTCTCGCTGGGGTCCGTCCGGACGCTGGGGGCCCTCCACGACGCCTTCGGGGACCCCTCCCGGAGCGTCTCGGAGGTGTTCCCCGACCTCTCGGACGCGACCGTCCGGGGCGCCATCGCGTACCCGGAGCTCCTGCCGGACGGGACCCGCGGTGCGAAGCAGCGCGAGGTGGCCGACGCCGTCGCCGACATCGACATCGGGGACCGCGACCCGTCGCCGTCCGGGGGGGACTGACCCGGCAGCCGGGCGCCACAGCGGCCCGTGGCGCTTTTGTCCCCGGGCCGGGTGGCCGCTGCATGGCAATCCGTTCGTTCGACGGCACGGAGCCGACCGTCCACGAGGACGCGTACGTCCACCCCGCCGCCGAGGTCATCGGCGACGTGACCCTGGAGGCCGACGCCAGCGTCTGGCCCAACACCACCCTCCGTGGCGACCACGGGGGGATCGTGCTCCGCGAGGGGGCCAACGTCCAGGACAACGCGGTGCTGCACGAGGGCGCCGAGATCGGCCCGTACGCCACCGTCGGCCACTCCGCCATCGTCCACAACGCCGCCACGGAGGCGCGCTCGCTGGTCGGGATGCAGGCGGTCGTCCTCGACGACAGCACGGTCGGGACGGAGGCGATGGTCGGGGCCTGCGCGCTCGTCACCGAGGGCACCACCATCCCGGCGAACACGCTCGCGGTCGGCCAGCCCGCCGAGGTGAAACGGGAGGTCGAGGAGTCGCCGTGGGCGTACGCCGGCGACGCGTACACCCGCTACGCCGACGAGCACCGCGAGACGAGCGAACTCCTCGCGCGGGGCCACCCGCCCGAGGGGTAGCGCCACGCCACAGTTCAGGCACCGGACGGCATGAATAAAAGCCCGGGAGTATCAGGCAGAACCGTTAGGCGGGCCCCTGCTTACATGTCACATGCGGTGGGTGGTCGTCACCACCACCATCACCACCACCACCCTGTCACCACCCACCGGCACTGCCGTCACCCCACTCTGCTGCCCTCTTTTTCATCACGACCCACGGCCAGCAGCGGCCGGTCCCGGCAGAACCTGGCCGTTCGGAGCGTAGCGGTGATGCTCGGTCGATTACTGGCCTAGAACCGGGTCCGGCCCCATACAGCACCGATATCTACGATATCCGAGACACGGTTCACGCGTCCAGCAGCCCGACGCCCGCGCCGACGGCGAGCAGGCCGGCGGCCGCGAGGACGCCCAGCCCGGGGACGAACGAGCCCGTCGCGTCCCTGAGCGCGCCGACCAGTGCCGGGCCGGCGAAGCCGCCGAGTTCGCCGACGGCGAACACCAGCCCGACGGCGGTACCCGTGCGCTCGGCACCGACGCCCTCCAGTTCGACCGGGAGCGCGCGGAGCAGCGGCGAGACCACGCCGAGCCCGAGGCCGACGCCCGCGACCAGCGCCGCGGCGACGAGCGGGCGCCCGGTCAGCGCGATACCCCCCGTCCCGACGGCGAGCGCCAGCCCCGCGACCGGAACGGCGGCACGGCGGTGGCCCAGCCGCTCGGCCAGCGGCGCCAGCCCGACCGTGCCCGCGAGCTGGGCGACCACGAGCAGTGTCGTCACGCGGGCCGCGAGCGCCGGGGCGGCGCCGCGTGACTCCAGGACCGCGGTCAGCCAGCCCTGCAACCCGTGGACGACGAACAGGTAGACGCTCCCGACGACGACCAGCAGCGCCACCGCCCGGATGCGGGCCACGGCCCGGAGCGCCGACAGCGAGGACTCCGACCGTGTGCGCGAGGGGACGGCGGCGACCCGCTCGGCGACGGCGAGGCCGGCCCACCAGCACGCGGCGACGGCGACGATGGCCGCGCCGGCCGCGCCGAAGAACGGTCGCCAGCCGCCGAGCGCCGGGCCGATCGTCGGCCGGCCGAGGCCGAACGCCGCCGCCGTCCCGAGCGTCGACCCGACGAGGTAGACCGCCGAGGCCCGGCCCACCAGCCGCTCGGGAAAGCGGTCGGCGACCAGCTTCGGGAGACCGAAGGTGACCCCCGTGCCGCCGACGCCGAGCAGCAGCGTCGCGGCGAGCATCGTCGGGAAGTCCGGCGCGGCGCTCCGGGCGAGCTGGGCGATACCGACGAGCGTGACGCCGGCACCGACCGCTCGTTCGCCCCCGAACCGGTCCGTGAGCGCGCCGCTGAACAGGCCGATGGGGACGTACGTCAGCGGCACCGCACCGGCCAACAGGCCGGCCTGGGTGTTGCTGAGCGCGAGGTCGGCTCGGACCGTCGGGAGGTAGGCCGGGAGCGAGAACCAGGCGAACAGGAGACAGCCGTACGCGAGGCTCCCGAGCAGGAGCAGCGCGTACGAGGCGCCGGGCGGCGGGGCCGCCGGCCCGTCGTCGGCCGGGGCGCGGGCGTCGTCGGTCGACACGGTCGCCCGTCGCCCGGCAGCGGTTTGACGCTAGCGGTCCCGGGCGGTCGTTATCGGCCGACGACGATGTGATCGCGGACGGCCTGGACGTTGCCCACGGGGACGAGGAAGTGGCCGTGGTCGTTGCGCTGGAAGCCGGCCTCGCGGGGGCCGCTCTCCCCGGGGTCGACGATGAGGTTCTGCAGGCTCCCCGTCTTGAGGTCCATCGTCACGTTGTACAGCATGCCCAGTTCGGCGCCATCGGCGCCCATCACGGTCTTGCCCGAGAGGTTCTCGGCCAGTATCTCCGACATACGCGACTCCTCCCGTCGCCCCCACTTCAACGTTCCCCACGTGTCAGACGACCGTCGGTCGCCCGTCGTCGCGGGACGACGCCGGTCCGCGCCGGCCTCGACTCCGGTGCCGGCTGTCCGTTCCGGGGCACAATCCGGTGAACCCTTTTATCCCTGCCGGTCGCTGTGTAGGTATGGACAGGCGACGATTCCTCCGTGCGGCCGCCGCTGCCGGCGTCCCGGTCGCACTCGCGGGCTGCACGGGCGATGGTGGGGACGGTGGGACCGAACCCACGGCCACGGACGAACCGACGGCCACCCCGACCGACGAGCCGATGGACTCCCCCACGGCCACGGACGAGCCGACGGACTCCCCGACCGCGACCGACGAACCGACGGCCACCGAGACGCCGACCGCGACGGAGGAGCCCACACCGACCGCGACGGCGACGCCGGAGCCGGACCAGCGGGTCGTCGTGGCGCCCGACGGCCGTCTCCGGTTCGACCCGGAGACGTTCAGCATCGGCACGGGCGACACCGTGCTCTGGGAGTGGGCCAGCGGCGGTCACAACGTCTCGCCGGACGACGGCGGGCAGCCGTCGGGAGCTGATTGGGCTGGAGAGGACGAGCAACTGTATTCAGAGGGTCATACGTATTCATACACGTTCGAGGTGGCGGGCGACTACGAGTACAAATGCCAACCGCACCAGTCCGCGGGGATGGTGGGCTCGTTCGCCGTCGAGTAGTCGGGCCGTCGCGGCCCGTGTGTCTCGTCGCGGTGGCTTGGACAGGTTCAAACCCCCTCGGGACGGAGACCACGGCAACAGACGTTCTCGGGTGATCTCCATATGTCAAACGCCGACGCCGACTCCGATGCCGACGCCGAGGACGGGACCGACCCCGGCGAGCTCCGTACGCCGATCGTGGCCGTCCTCGGCCACGTCGACCACGGCAAGACGACGTTGCTGGACAAGATCCGTGGCTCCGCCGTCACCGAGGGGGAGGCCGGCGCCATCACGCAGCATATCGGCGCGACGGCCGTCCCGCTCGACGTCATCTCGGATCTGTCCGGCCGGCTCGTCGACCCGGACGACTTCGATCTGCCCGGGCTGCTGTTCATCGACACGCCCGGCCACCACTCGTTCTCGACGCTGCGCTCGCGCGGCGGCGCGCTCGCCGACATCGCCATCCTCGTCGTCGACGTGAACGACGGGTTCCAGCCCCAGACGCTAGAGGCCATCGACATCCTCAAGCGGACCCAGACGCCGTTCGTCGTCGCCGCGAACAAGGTCGACACGGTGCCGGGCTGGAATCCGCAGCCGGACACGCCCATCCAGGGGTCGATCGAGGCCCAGTCCGACCGGGCCGAGTCCGACCTCAACGACCGGCTCTACGAGATCATCGGCCAGATGTCCGACCACGGCTTCTCCTCGGACATGTACTGGCGGGTCCAGGACTTCCGCAACAACATCGGCGTCGTCCCCTGCTCGGCGATGACCGGCGAGGGCGTCCCGGACCTGCTGGCGGTCATGATGGGCCTCTCCCAGCGCTACATGAAGGAGGAGATGTCCATCGATACGTCCGGCCCGGGCGCCGGCACGGTGCTGGAGGTAAAGGAGGAGCAGGGGTTCGGCACCACCATCGACGTGGTGCTGTACGACGGCACGGTCCGCGAGGACGACCACATCGTCGTGGGGGGGATGAACGAGCCCATCGTCACCGACGTCCGGGCGCTGCTCCAGCCCCGGCCGCTCGCGGAGATCCGGACCGAGAGCCGGTTCGAGACGGTCGACGAGGTCGTCGCCGCGGCCGGTATCAAGATCGCCGCGCCCGGGCTGGACGACGCCATGGCCGGCGCGCCGGTCCGGGTCGTCCGCGACCGGGGCGAGGCCAGCGTCATCGAGGCGGTCGAGGCCGAGCTCGCGCAGTTCGAGGTCGAGACCGCCGAGGAGGGCGTCGTCGTCAAGGCGGACACGCTGGGGTCGCTGGAGGCCATCGCCGACGCGCTGGCCGACGCCGAGGTCCCCATCGTCCGCGCCGAGGTCGGCGACGTGGCCCCGCGGGATATCGCCGTCGCGGACACCGCCAACGAGTCCAGGCACGAGACCATCCTCGCGTTCAACGTCGACGTGCTGCCCGACGCCGAGCGCCGGGCCGAGGAGACCGGCGTCAGCCTGTTCGAGGACGACGTCATCTACCAGCTCGTCGAGGAGTACGAGGAGTACGTCGCCGAGATCGAGCGCGCCCAGCAGGAGAACGTGCTCGACAAGATCCAGCGCCCGGCCCGGTTCCAGGTGCTCCAGGACCACACCTTCCGCCAGTCCAACCCCGCCGTCGTCGGGGTGGAGGTCATGTCGGGCACGCTGAAGCGCAACTCGAAGGTCGTCACGTGGAACGGCACCGAGCCCGAGCGGGTCGGCGACCTGAAATCGATCCAGGACGAGGGCGAGGACGTCGACGAACTCCGGGCCGGCGAGCGCGCAGCCGTCTCCATCGACGGCCCCACCGTCGGCCGCCAGATCGAGGAGGGCGACGAACTCTGGACCGAACTCCCGGAGAAACACGCCAAGATCCTCGAGCAGGAGCTCTCCGACGAGATCCCCGCCGACGAGTTGGAGGCGCTCGGGATGTACCTCGACAAGCACCGGAAGCGGGACCCGTTCTGGGGGAAGTAGCGGCCGGCCACGCGCCGCTCAGTACAGCGGCGGGTCGAACGCCTCGGCGGGCTCCACGCCGTCCGAGGTCACGGTGACCTCGACCCCGTCGAACGTGGTGAAGCTGAAGGCGCCGCGGGAACCGTACGCGCCCTCGGGCCGCTGTCGCAGCCGGTCGCGGAGCACGCTCGTCGCGATGCGCTCGCCGATACGCAGCCCTGCGGTCGTGTCGCTCCGGTAGTGGATGCCCGCCCAGCTCCGGGCGTAGGCGACGTTCGTCGCGAGCTTGTTGATCTCCCCCCCGACGGTCAGCTCCAGGTCGAGTACCTCGAGCTCCGTGTAGCGGCCCTGGTCGTCGGTCGTCGGCCGGACCGGATTCGTGATGACCGCGCCCTCGTCGAAGTACGCCTTCAGGATCGTCGCGTTCGACCCGGCAGTGACCGCATGCCCACCCGGATACGAGGGATGTGTCGGCGACCCGTCCGGGTACGCCTGTGGGAGCAACGAGGTGTCGAGGCGCTCCTGGGTTTCGGTCAGGGCCGTCGACTCCAGCAGCTGGTCGTCGAGTGGGTACCGTTCGGCGGCCGGCTGGCCGCCGATACTGGCGTCGTTCTCGATCTGATACACGCGGCCGCCGATCTCCTCCGGGCGTGGCCGCCGGTGGACCCGCCACTTGTGATACCAGGCAGCGTGTGCGTGCGCTTGCAGGATGCCGCCCAGCAGTGATTGGTACCCGCTCCGCACGTAATCGATGAACCCGTCCGGGACGTTCGGGTCGACGGGCAGCCCCGGGTCAAGGGGAATCGCCCCAGGGCCGTCCGCCGCAAAGCTCCCCTCATCAAGCGCGAGGTTCCCTGCCGAGTCGTCCCCGGGTTCGCTGTTCTGGAGGATGAGCGCGGCGTTGACGTACGGCTGCTGTGAGACGTTCTCCCCGACGTACGTCGCCAGGTCACGCCCCGTCACGAGGTACCGGCTGTCGTCCGCACGGATATCCGCGTCGGATAGCGACGGCTGGTCGGGGGTGGAGCGGTTGATGCCGCCGTCCGGGATCTTCCCGTTCTGGACCGCCAGCCAGTCCTCGTAGTCGAGCATGTAGTCGGTCGGCTCCAGCGGCCGGAGCTGCTGGTCGCGCTTGTAGACACCCCGCTCGAAGTCCTTGTAGAGGAACTGGCTGATGTACGGGCCCGCGTCGACGCCGGGGACGGTCCCGCGGAAGAGGCTCGACGGGTCCGTCGGTCCGGGGAAATCCGACAGCCCGGCCAGCTCGGTGGCGGCCGTCCCCACGTCCTCGTGCTCCCCGTACTCGTGGAACGGGACGTCCCGCAGCAGGGCCTGCCAGTACAGTTCGACCATCTCCGCGGCCGCCTCGGCGCTGTCGAAGGGCGGCGCCGCGGGCGCGTAGACGTCGTTCGGGTCGATCCCGACCGGATTGTACGAGACCCCCGCTTCGGGGTTGGTGAGCGGTCGCGGCCCCGGCTCGGGGATGGCATCGAAGTCCCCGCCCCCGTCGGTCCCGAGCGCCTCGCGGAGCGTCTCGAACGCGTCCGGGTCGACCTCGCCGACCTCGTCGTGTGGGAGCCCCTTCGAGAACGAGGCGAAGTAGTTCACCCCGCGGTCGAACCGGTCCTCGTCCCCGTTCGTGGGGTGCTCGTGTATCGGGCGGTCCTCGAGGTTGGTCTCGATGGACGCACGGCGCCGCTGGGCGGCGCGTGCCCGACGCTCCTCCCTGTCGTCGGTTCCGGAGTTCCCGCCGCGCCCGCGCCCGTTCTCCCCTGGTGGGGCCGCAATGCCGCCCGTCAGGCCGGCCAGCGACCCCCCTATCAGCAGGAGAACGGTGCGCCTGTCGGTACCCCCATCCGTCTGATCCGAGCCCCGCATCGGCGAGCTATTATATATCTTCTGTGTTCAATCCAGCGGGTGAGCGAGTGCTTCAACGCGTGAGGCGGCACCCGGACGTGACCGGGTGCCGGGCGGAGCAATAATATTTAATTAGCGGGCGG
>ERZ1034569.132-NODE-132-length-26835-cov-5.246117_pt1 | contig 26835 bp, 24 predicted proteins | sample MGYA00520706_ERZ1034569 | MGnify/ENA primary metagenome ERZ1034569 (study PRJEB33760, sample SAMEA4777722) | hypersaline lake metagenome | biome: hypersaline environment; feature: brines | place: Spain | collected 2014-08 | depth 0 m ...
GAGCCGACCACCGGCACCACCAGACTTTCTCCCTCGGGAGAATGTTTCTCCCAGTCCTTCAGGACGCGGGGTGCATGATCCTTACTGCTGACCACGAAACAGAACTCGATACCCCTCTCAACCGCGAACTCGTGAAGCCTCAAGACGTTTTCCTCAGTATTAGTTGACTCATCCTCCAAGATTAACTCATGGTCTCTTACCAGCGAAGAGAAGTTCTCGGAGGCATACTCCCTGATATGTTCCGCCTCTGACCTTCCGTCGAACTCTCCGCCGCCGGAAAAAACCACGACAGGATCAAAGCCCGTACCTGCCAGCTTCCCAAGAACCTGATCTGCCTTCCGCAGACGATCACTCCAGACCTTCTCTGGCTTACGGCCGTTTTCCATGCCCTCAGGGCTGTATCCGTGAACCGCTAACATGATGCTGCGAGTCATAACCAGTAATTACCGGAAGGTATATAAAAATCCTATCAGATATCTGGATTTTATGTCAACCGCTGGAAGAGATGCAGATGCCGAGGCAGAGTGGATAACGTCTCAGCTTGAGGAAGAAGAGGAAAACGACTCCGTAGCTGTAGTAGGGGGTGCAAACTTTGAGGAAGAAGGCAAAGGAGGGCCTGATGCTCTAAGAGAGACTGACTCTGAACCGGTAAGTGGCCTGACAGATGAGGTAGTTGAAGCGAGATATGGAGCAGATGGAGAGGATCTCTCAGAAGCTGTTGGAGACAGGAATGTGTTAATTGTAGGTGGGACTGTGGCAAATCCTATGGCGAGACTGGCCTACTCAGAAGTCGAGCCCGGCCAGATTAACGAAGTTTCCTGGGGAGAGATAGTTTTAAACAGAAAGTACCCGGTCACGTTTGACGGCGAAGGCATATCTGGGAGAAAGATAGCAGGCGACGAAACAAGAGATGAGTTTCACGACAGGGTGGGAGCAAATCGTGAAGCAAGTCTAGCTGCAGGTGAAGAAGATCTTGATGAGAGAACACAGGCAATAGCGGATATGGAATCTCCTGTTGATCCTGAGACACAGGCCTGGTATGAGATGACTGTGGAGGAGTTCAGAAAAGATGCCAGACCGAACTACGTACTGGACAGATCCACTCCAGGGGACAGAGCATCGGTTACGAACGAATACAGTTCTGTGTGGGTTCCGACGGAAGAGGGTATGACAGAACTGGGCGAACAGCAGAGGAATGATTTGCTATCGAAGAGGTCTGTGCCTGTAGGCAACGGAGACAGATGGCAGACCGACTACGGTGTCCTGACGGTAGATGGGGCCCCAGACGGTGAAGGAAACATGGTTGGGATTCAAGGCGCACACGGTCTTGCTACGGAAGAACTTGGCCACTTAGTAAGCTACGATGGTAATGGATATGATGACGAGGTGGATAGATACGGCACGGAGCAGGTCCTAGAAGAGCTCGGAGAGTTCAGAGAAAAGACCGGAGCCGATGAATACCAGGCTATTACAGAGGTCTCCAGAAATCCTGCTACAGGAGACCGTACAATGAGGCTGGTTGCCGTCGGAGAGCTCTGATCAGAGTTTCTCCAATACCTCAATGTTATCTACATTTCTCTTTGTTCCTGTACCTTTCACGACCGCTCCGTTTTCACCAAGTTCTTCTGGCCTGGATGAAAGAGCTTCCAGGGCCGCAGATGTTCCAAGGGCATAGATTCCGGCCGCCAGTATTCTGGGAGTGCCGTTTACGTCAGATCTGGCAACGTAGCCGATGTTGTCTCCACTGTAGGTCTTTTCCTCGGTCTTGACAGCGTTGTAGTCGTCGCTGAATCCTGCCGGAAGCTCGTCTTCAAGCTCCGCGGAGAGGGTATTTACCAGAGGACCTGCCACGGAAATCAGGGGCTTGCTCCTGATCTCTTTGTCCAGCTCACCGTCAGTGTATACAATCTTTCCGTCTCTTCTGCCGTAGTTTCCAAGTGCTGCGGCGAGCTCTGCCGCAAGATACCCGAACCTGTGTCTTCTGTTGTACTCACCGTGGAGATACGGCTCACCGACCACGATGCCACAGGCGATAGAGCCCTTTTCCATGAACCCATTAAGTATCTCAGGTATCTCTGTGATGCCTGGAGGTCTATCAGTCTCTGAGACAAAGTCCGGTCGATAGTAGAAGGCGGCCTCGACGACAGAGTATCTCGCCGGCCGGGAGCCCTCGGACTTGAGCAAACCACACTCTTCCAGCCTATCAAGATGGTAGTAAGCGGTCTGTCTATCGATTCCCAGCTCATCCGAGATACCTGATGCCTCGGAAATCCCGGAATCAACAGCAGAAAGAATACGTCTTCTGATACCGCCGGAGACAACCTCCAGGCCTTCAGATCCAAGCTCGACCGCGGGAACAAACCCGTCCTCTCCAACAAGATACCTATCCATATCCAGAAAACTTTGATAAAAAGCTTAAGTTACTTTTCAACACAAGCTTACTTCTGTTTAAATAGCGTTGGACACCGTATCGACTTCATGTCGACGTCAAGACAGGAGAACCCGGTAGAGGTGATGAGGGAACACGGTCCGGAGCTCCGAAGAGAAGGCAGAGAAAGGCTTCCGGCTGAAGGAGATGGGTTCGACGAGTCCATGGAGACTCGTGTAACAGACGTACTGACAGGAAATCCCGGCTACGACGTAGCCGTAGTAGGAGAGGAGGGTACGGAAGAGATTGAGGGGGAGAGCCCTGATTATGTCGCACTTGTTGATCCTGTAGACGGAAGCTCAGCAGCCTACAACGACGGAAGAGGGTTCTGCACGACAGGCCTAGCGGTTCTGGACGACATAGAGATTACGGAGAACGGAGTCTCCGGTAGACCGATCGGATCGTATGTAATTCAGCTGGGTGGCCGTGGAACAGAGCTTTCCTCATGGAGAGGTGAGCCCCAGATAGACGGAGAGGTGAAGTTTACCGATGTAGGTCCTGAGGACGATGTTCCTGGCACCGTAGAAGGCACACGTATCGGTCCGGCACAGATAGAGTCACTGGAGGACCTGGGACCGGAGAGAGGTTTTGCAGCAGTCTATGCCGCAAAAGAAGGCAGAAGCGAAGTAGACGAGTGTTTTCTCGGGCCTCTCTCGGAGGAAAACCCGGATTTAAGAAAGGATGTCTGGGGAGGCTCTATGAACGATGCAAGGGTCGGCTACGGCGCAAACATCGTGGCAGGCGAACCAATTCCTACACGGGCAACAGAGATAGCCGGAGACACTTTCGCACAGGCCATGGGAGCAGTCTCAAGAGATATCTACGGGGAGGAAAACGAGGTAGTCTATGTGGCCATGCGAGACGGAGAGCCAGCAAAAACCTTTAATTCAGTAGTTACTCCGAACGAAGAAGTATGGAGGACGTGATGAATACTGTAGACGTGGGAGGTCTCGAGAGAGCCTTCCCGGAGTACTTTGAAACGTACAATGAGGTAACTTGAAACATGGAAAACGAAGATACCAAGGCCGTGATACTGGCGGCCGGACAGGGAACACGTATGAGGCCCTTGACGGAAAACCACGCGAAGCCTATGCTTCCGGTGGCGGGAAAACCCATCGTCAGGCACAACGTCGAGCTCGTAGAAGACGTGGTCGATGAGGTGATCCTGGTCGGGGGATACAGGATAGAGGAGCTGCGGGAAGAGTTTGACTCCGAAAACGTCAGGATAGTTGAACAGGAGGAGGCTCTTGGTACCGCACACGCCGCCCTGCAGGCAAAGAAATACATCGACTCCAAGACCGTAATCATGAACGGAGACGACATATACGGAGAAAAAGCGGTAGAGGCAATACAGGAGGACTCTGCCGTACTGGCCTCCAAGGTAGATGATCCAGGAAAGTACGGTATATACAGGATGGACGGAAACGGCGATGTAACAGGCATCGTCGAGAAACCAGATAATCCTCCCTCAAGAATGGCAAACATCGGCTTCTACGTTGTACAGCCGGAGTTCTACGAGATGTTAGAAGACGTAGAGAAGTCGGAACGCGGAGAGTACGAGATCACGGACCCGCTGGACAAGTACATCAAGAGCCACGACGTAACCCTTGTAGAGGCAGAGAGATGGCTGCCCTGTAGCTACCCATTCCAGCTTCTGAACGCAAACAGAAGGCTTCTGGAAGACGACGTGGAGCCGAACTCTCTGGTGCTGGAGGCAGACGTGGACGGGGAATCTGCAGTGAAAGGCTCTACGGTACATCCCGGGGCAGTCGTGAAAGGCGACGTCAAAAACTCGATAATTATGGACAACGCAACCATCAAGGAAGGCGTCGAGGTCAGAAACTCCGTGATACTTCCGGATGCCACAGTTACAGAGGACCGGACAGAAAAGGAGAAAAACGCGGAAGGAGTAACCGTAGACAGAGATGAGCCAGGGTTGGATCTGTGAGGATAGGATTTGACTTCGACAGGGTTCTTTTCAGAACCGATGAGTTCAAGGAGCACCTTGAGGAAGAGATACCGGGGTTCTTAGAGACTTACCCGTCTGAAGGAGTCTACGATCCACAGGAACACGCAGAGAAACTGGGCATCGACCCTGAGAGAATAGAGCAGGCTCTTGAAGACGCCGAAAGATTTCTGTACGAAGACGTTCAGGATCTGGAGGAACTGGAGAGCTTTGATCTAGTTATAGTATCTAGAGGGGACGAGTCCTTCCAGAGAAAGAAGATTGAAAGCTCAGGCGCCCGGAAATACTTCGACGAGATCTTCATTGTACAGGAAAGAGACAAGGATGTCGGGGAGATAGACCTGCTTGCAGACGACAACACGGAGGAACTTGAGAGAGTGGAAGTTCCGGGCGTGAAGGTCGATAGATCACGAGAGGATATGTCAGAAATTACAGACAGGATTAGAGAGAAGCTTGAGGAACAGGAATAAAACCCTTCAGCTTCCCATCGGTAACATGACAGAACAGCTGCACAGTTTCACCACCGGGCCTTACCAGGTACTGAAGTACAAGACCACCAAGGAAGAGGAGAAGGTGGTGATGAGTCTTAACGACAACGATCTGGGGCGTCTGCCGATCGAGAACCTCGAGACCGTAGAAAGGCTCAGGGAGGCCCTGGACAGGGCCGAGGAAAGCATCAAGGAGATGAACAGAACCAAGGAAACACTGTAGAAACAAGGTGTATGCCATGGAAAAAGAGATCAACCTCGCGGACATACAGAGAGACAGCTTAAAGCCTCTTACAGAAACCAGGAGCGTAGCCGACATCGAGGCCGGCGGAGAGACCTTACAGGAACGAGCAGAGAGAGTGCTCGGACTCGAAAACTCAAACCTCTTCGTTCCACGACATCTAGAGGAGGTAACCCGGAAAAACGGTGAGCTACACGGCATCGAGAGAACTGTAAACCAGGCCTCAGAATCCATAATCCTGAATCCCGCGGCCGTACCCGAAAAGGGCCTAGAAAAGGATCTCGAGTCTCTTGAACCCGGGGAAAAGCTGGTACATGGAGACACCTTGGTGGCGCTGAACCCCAGTAAAGAAGTATCAACGCTTGAGGAGGTATCCGAAGAAGCAGAGAGATGTGACGAAAAAGAGACCGGAAAAGTACTCTGTGTAATCGAGTACCTCTGGGACATAGTCGAGAAAACATCGGAGCTTGTACAGGAGTTCTTTCCCGGAGGAGAAATCAACGGGGAAATACACGAATCCGCCAGTATCGAAGGCCAAGAGGAAAACCTCTACCTTGGTGAGGGAGCAGAGATATCCGCAGACGCCCATATCGATGTTTCCGAGGGACCGGTCTACATCGGGTCAGGAACCAAGATCTTTCCGGGAAGCCGAGTTACCGGCCCCACATTTATCGGCCCGGATACGAAGGTTGGAGCCGGCCAGAACGCGGTGATACATGAAGGAACACATATCGGAAAGATATGTAGAGCCGGCGGAGAGATAGAAGAGGCTACAGTACATTCGTTTACAAACAAGTACCACTACGGATACCTAGGCCATGCTGTGGTAGGTTCATGGGTGAACTTCGGAGCAGGCACCACAAACTCCGATCTCAAGAACACCTACGGAGACGTCAAGGTCACACACCCGGAGGAAGGTGAGATAAACGTCGGCCAGTTCATGGGCTCGATGATAGGAGACTTCTCCAAGTTCGGTATATCCACCCGGATACATACCGGAAAGGTTATCGGGCCTGCGTGTTTCATCACGGGCACCCTGGAAACCGATCTAGAAGCCCTCACTTGGTACCAGGACGGACAAGAAACCAAGTACCGGTCGGAAGACGCCGGAGAACACCAGGTACGTATGATGAACCGTAGGGAAGAGTACCTGCCAGAAGGTTTCAGAAAAGCCTACAGAAAGCTTATCGAGGATCTGCCGGAATGAGAGAGGAGCCTGAGGTCTTCTCCCGGTATGATGTACGTGGAGAGGCACCTCAGGAGATAGACTCAGAGCTTGTACACGTGTTGGGAAAGGTACTTGGAACCTACTGGGACGAGGGAGAGGTAGCGGTAGGACATGACTACCGGAAACACTCCGCAGCGTTTTACAGTGCCGTCGTCTCGGGTCTGGAGGAAGCAGGCTGTGACGTCAAGCTTATCGGAGAGGCAAGTACCGACATGGTTGCTCTGGCCGCAAAACAGAAGTACGATGCAGGAGTGATGGTAACGGCCTCACATATGCCCCCCGAGTTCTGCGGTCTGAAGCCTCTGAACACGGAGGGCCGGATACTCAGCAACGAGGAGATGGCCGAACTCAAGGAAATGTATACTTCCTGTGAAGAAAAGGGCGGTGACGGATCAAAAGAAAGCATCGACTTCATGGAAACGTATATCCAGAGGATTACAGAGAGGTACAGAGAACTCTTCGAGGAACCGGAGGAGATAAAAGCAGTTATAGACCCTTCCGGGTCCGTGGCAGCCATGACAGGTCCAGAGGCCCTGAGAAGAATCGGTGTAGACGTATCCACGATAAACGAGACACCGGATCCTGAGTTCAGGGCTCACTCTCCCGAGCCGGACGAGGAGGCAGCTCAGCAACTGTGCAGAGAGGTTAGAAGACAGAACGCGGACTTTGGAGTCATATTTGACGGGGACGCAGACAGAGCCATGTTCGTGGATGAAGACGGCGACTTTCTGGACGGAGACACAGCTCTCGGCATCTTCACGGACCGTTTTATGGAGGAATCATCTGAAGTCGTCCTCTCCGTAAATACATCCTCAGACGTCACCGAACATGCGTCTTCACGGGGAAACGTAACGTATACGCCTCCAGGAGCCGTGTTTACAGCCCTGGAATGTATCCGAGGGGAAGCAGTCTTCGGAGGACAGCCTAACGGACATCTCATGGACAGAGAACTTGTGCCATACGACTCAGGAACCGCCTTCGCCACGTACATGGCAGGAATAATACATGAGTCCGGAGAGCTATCGGAGCTACAGAAAAGATTCGGCAGAAACGAGGTAGAAAGGATAGACCACAGAACAGAGGAAAAACACGAGAAGACAGAAGAGATACGTGAGAAAGCACACAGCAACGATCTGCTGCTGGAGGAGGTATTCAACAGCTTGCTTATGGAGTATCGCAACATGCGTGTTCTGACCAGGCCTTCCGGATCAGAGCCCGTAGTCAGGGTGAAGATAGAGTCAGAGAAGCTTGAAGACGAACATATAGAGGATCTGGTGGAGTTTCTGGAACTCGAGTAAAAATAAGAAGTGAAATGAAAGGTCGCTGGAGAAAACGGAGAACGATTTAAACGTCTCTCGCTTTCACTGTCTTCCTTCCGTTGTCCTGAGCTCTCTCTACTGCTCTCTCGACAAGATGATGTACTCTCTCGTCAAGAGCCTCGTAGAAATCGGAGCCGACGTTTACGCCGTCAGCTGCCTCACGGACACCGGACTTCTTAAGTAAATCTACCATTGTCCCTCTGGATAATAAATTACGTTGGTTCCTTTTTATACTTGGGGGCATTTTGCCCGTCTAAATCGGTCACAGAGGCGTTTTGAACGTCTCCGATAACCACTCCAGCAGATAGATATCTCGAACATATTTTTAAGTTCATGTACCCAGATAAACTATAAGTCGAAAAGCACTTGACGGACTTAACAAGAACAACACAGATTCTGTGAACAGCATGCCATCTTGTGAACTATGCGGAAACGAAACCACTTCTCTTACAAAGGTAAAAATCGAGGGAGCAGAGGTTAAGACCTGTGACTCATGCGCCCAGATGGGTGAAGAGGTAAACACAGGAACCAGCAAGCCCAGAAAAAAGAAGACGGAGAGCAAAAGCCGTACGCGCGGCAGAGACACGGATACACTCGCACCGGACTACGGCGACAGAGTCCGGGACGCAAGGGAGGAGGAGAAACTGTCTCTTGCAGAGGTATCAGACGACCTCAACGAAAAGGAATCGGTGATCAGAAAGGTGGAGAACCAGGACCTGAAGCCGGAGAAGTCACTGGCTTCAAAGCTCTCCAGGAAGTTCGGGGTAGACCTCTACGTGAATCCTGAGGTATCAAACGTGGATGATTCAACCTCAGACAGCAGAAGCGCGACGCTGGGAGACGTAGCAGAGGTCAAGGACTAGATACCTGCGGAGGCACGTAGAGCCACACGCAGGCCTGTAGCGAGACCTACTGCTGTCAGGACAAATACAGATACTCCCTCAACCAGGTCATCCTCTGCATCCCACAGGACGTATACACCTGCGACAGCGATAATAGACTTAATTATAACTATTCCGGGAGGTCCGAATACATCGGTCGATACCGAGGCAAGAATCTGTTTCTGTGAGTACCCCTGAGACACCGCGAAGGCAGAGGCAACACCGCCGAAAAGCTGGGAGAAGACTACAAGGTGGAACGGCTTCCTGTCGATCTCCGAGTCCCTCGAGACAAAGTAATAGAGAAGCCATAGACCACTTGCTACGGCAGTAGGAACCAGCAGGAACAGAGGATTGAAGCCCTCTAGGAGTACCGGTACGGATATAGCCAGAGCCGGCACAAGGAAAACTGTACCAAGTACTGAGAGTGCCCGGTTCTGGCTCAGGGAAAATCTCTCGGCTACCAAAGGTGAAAGCCTCAGAGAAGCTATGAATAAGCCAGCAATCAACAGATAGATAACAGGAGTCACCAGAAAGACGGACAGACCTGGAGAAACTGCACCAGCGTCCTCAATAAACCTGAGTACCCCTCCAAGAAGCAGGAAGGGACTCGAGTATACGGCGGTCTCTGCGCCCAGACCCAGGTCACGCAGGTCGAGATACCTGTAAACGCTGTAAAGAAGTACCCCGGTCAACAGTACGTAGAAAACCGTATTGTACGGGTTGTAGCCAGGTACCGCAGTAACACCCATGACCTCGGTTTGCTGGACGTTTCTGGCATCAGCCAGGACAGGACCTATTATATACCGGAGTAAAAACTCGGGGACCGACATAACTCTAAATTAGTGGGAGCTACTTTTGTTGGTTCGTCCACGGTTTTTTATTCAGCTTCAAACATTGCATATATAGGGTACAGCAAAAATGGGAATAATTCCATTCATCGGGGACGACTCCGACAAGGAGAAAAAAGGCTTCGAGAATGACGGATTCGGAGGCTTTGAAGACGACGAAAGCGGCCGGAAGGGGCTGGATCCAGAGCCTCCTGCGGAACCGGAGAAAGGAGGAAATGGATTTCATGATAAGGTAAAGGAGGCCAGGGAGGAGATGAAAGAGATACAGGAAGGAGTCACAGGAACCCTGAAGCCCGAGAGACGCGAGGAGTCAGTACAGAGCCTGGAGAAAAAACAGGCCTCGACAAGACAGGACAGAAGAAAACAGAGAGATAACGAGGCCGAAAGCCTCGGAATACAGAATGAGGATCCTCTGGAAGATACGAATGCAGGAAAAGATCTTGGTGATATATCGCCTCCGGAGGCTGAAGATATAGGAGAAAGCAGAGATGAAGCAGAGTCTGAAGAACTAGAGCCGGAGCCACAGAGAGCGGATATGGAAAGAGATGAAGACAAGTGGCAGAAGATAGAGGAAATCGCAGGCAAGTCGACGGAAGACGTAGAAGGCAGTGACGAAGCCAGCCAGAAACAGAATATAGATGAAGAGAGACTCAATCAGCTGGAAAGCCGACTTGAATCCCTGGAAGAAAGCCTGGAGAACGTCTCCGGGGATCAAGAGGATCGCCAGAAGATGGAGAGCATGGAGGAAAGGATAGAGACCCTCGAGTCCATGAAGCCGGAGTGGGATCTCCTGGGAGAGCCAGAGTCGAGAGACGAAGACAGCATGCTGGTAACAGGGGACCTAGAAGCCATAGAGACTGGTTCCGGAGGAGAAACAGAGGAAAACGTCAAGAAAAGGCTCGAGGAGCTCGAAGAACGTGTAGAAGATATATCACAGGAAGGATCAGGTGACCTGGAACAGAGGGTTGAGAAGCTGGAGACTGATCTCCGTGGGGAGGAAATCGAGATGAAAAACAGGATGAACGATATGGAGAAGGACCTGAAAGCCGTCAAGAAAAAGATCGGCAGGCGAGAAAACGATGTACACGGAAAGGCAAGAGAACAACAGCTTGAGTCTCTCCAGCAGGATGTTAAGGACCTTTCCTCCGCCGTTGTCGAGATTTCAAAGAAGGTTTACGAGGAAAACTAGGAGTCAAGCTCGGCTTCCGTCAGGATCCTGAGCTCACCGGAGTTTACCGTCGGTGACCTGCTGCGGCCAAGAACGAACTCTGCACCCATCTTCTCTGCCTCGTTAACTATTCTTTCATCAACCTCTCCATCAGCTACAACGGCGTCTCCTGTATCCGAGTCCAGAGACGAGTTCTTCGGCTTCCTCTCAACTGTCTCACCGTCTTTCAGTACCGAGATCGCTCTGGTGCCAATCAGATCATTCAGTTCCTCCAGAAACCTGTCCTTTTTCCCTTCCGGTATATCATCTGCTGATTCCTCGGGTTCTTCGGCGTATCTCTCGTCTTCTCTGTCTCTCAGAAGCTCATGAACCTTTCTCTCCGGAAGCTCCTCGACCTCCATACCTTCAGGAGCTCTCACAACATAGTCAAGGTCCAGGGAGTTTTCCAGCTCCTCCAGGATCAGGTCTCCTCCTCTGTCACCGTCAAGGAAAGCTGTAACGGTTCTATCCCCCGAGATCTCCGTTACACGTTCCGGTACCGAGGTACCTCCCAGCGCCAGTGCGTTTTTCACTCCCTTCCTGAGGAGGTTCTTGACATCAGCTTCTCCCTCAACCAGCACCAGACTATCGGAAAACCTTACCTCCGGGCCGGCAGGGAAGCCGCGGAACTCCGATATCTCGGACTCCCTTACCTCCTGTTCGACCTCCTCCCTGAGTTTCTCACGGCCAGGCTCCTCCTCCCTTATGTCTTCAAGTATCTGTTTGGATCTCTTCAGTATGTAGTCTCTCTTAGATGACCTCACATCGAGGACATCCTCTATCCTGATATCTGCCTTCGCCGGTCCGATCTTCTCAATAGTTTCCAGGGAGGCCGCAAGTATAGACGTATCTGTGGCGTCCATAGATGTCGCAATCTCTATACTTCCTTCTGTAGGGCTTGAGTCGTTTTCCAGATCCACCTCCATGCGTCCAACCTTCCCACGGTTTCTGAGCTCCCTGAGATCCAGATCCTCGCCTAGAAGGCCCTCAGTCTGGCCGAATATAGCTCCGACTACGTCCGACTTCTCAATAATGCCGTTTACCTTGACCTCGGCTACAATTCTGTAGTTAGCCGATTTCTGTGAAACCTTTCCCATAGCTGTGTACTTACCTGTTTGTATAACTCGATACTTTACTTCTGATTTTTTCATCGCATTGATCGAAGACTAGGCTTTTTACGCCTCGATGAATGACCCGAAACTATACCGGGTTTCTCCCCTGTCACCTGTCTCGTCTCTCTCAGGAGCTCTGCGTTGGCTCTGCCGTTTTCCGCCTTCTCGGCCAGTTCCACCTCTATGATCCGACTCTCGGTGATCCGGAACTCCTCCGAATCTGGTCTCACTCTGAAGTATATCTCTGTCATGCTTCCTGCCGAAAAACTTTGGGATCTGGCTGTCCTGTAACACAGAGCAATCATCAGGGCTACCCTCTCAGGGCCCATTGTCATGTCTGCTGACCTGGGACAGCCTCTAAACTGCAATAGGTGCCGAGTCTTTTAATCATTGATCTAGCGGTGTCGTCAGTCGAAGAAAGTCTCCTGATGTGCCGGAACGAAGTCACTCTGTCTTGAACGGCTCTGTGCAGGCTCCTCGCCGTGATACTTCCTTATGTACTGGAAGTACTCGTTGAACCTTTCACGGGCGTACTCGATGTCATAGTTGACCTGTTCCTCACCTATGTAGTTGACGTAGTAGTATCTGAACATAGAGTTCAGTGGATAAGCTATGAAACGAGGCAGAAACTTCACTCCTTCAGGCATACTGTAACTTACGTAGAGCTCCGAGGAGTAATCCATCATCGCAAAGTTGTTCTCTCCGGAGGGAGGACTCTTAGTTGATAGAGTTGTCTTGAGCTTTAGCTTTCCGTTGCCGCTCGGCAAACCTTCATCTACATGCATCTCCGACTCAAAGTCCCCGTCATCGACGTTCTGATAGTAAAACTGTTCATGTGGCTTCCCCATACCCAGGTTCTGGTTGAGCAGATACTTGTGATCCGTGTATATAGTTACGACGTTTGGAGAGCTGTACCACTCCGTTATCGATTCTATAAGGATTTCCTCGCCGGAGAAGATCTCTTCATCGTGCCAGATATCGTCTCTTTCTCCAAAGGCTTTTTTCTCCCAGTCTCCCTCGTAGGTGAAAGGTGTATGTATCCAGCCCCGGATGCTGCGGGGAAGCCTGAGATCCCTTAGAAACGACTTCAAGGAATCCAGATCGAAGGAGTCACCCGGTTTCTCGAACACCTCTTTCACCTCCAGGGAGGCGTGTACTCGGAGGCACCGGTTTTGGCGATGCCGGGTTCCACGCCGAACTTTTCACGTATCATGTTGTTTACATGTATTATAGACTCCTGGCCTTCCTCGACGTAGCGCTCGATCTCACGTGAGTAAAACTTGTTGTACCAGATCCCTACCAGTATCTCGTAGAGCTTCGACCTTTCAAACCGGGATTTTTCCTCGGACTGAAGCCCGGAGTTGTCCATCCTGTTCTGGGGGTATGCCTGTATGGATTTGGGTACGGTGGCAATAGGATTTGCTCCAGGATACACCGTGACAACCTGTCCGGAGGTCTTCATTCTCGCCTTCAGAATATCCTCGTCCCTGTCCAGCTTGTATATTCCACGGGGAGATTTCGCCTTCCAGGAAAACCTCCAGTGAATAACCGTGTGCGGAGACTTCTCCTTGAAGGCATGCAGACGCAGCCTGTCCTTGGGCTTCGAGACATTGAACTCCATCTTTCCACGTTCAACCCTGTCCACATCCAGTTCGGTCTCAAGCAGGTCACGGAAGCCCCTGTAGATTCTGGCAGGATCCTCCTTTACAAAGAGGTGATCGGACTTCGGCTGGAGATCTTCCTCGAACTTAACCACGGTAACTCGCCTCCAGGTTATCCCGTATCAGCTCCATGATCTTGTCCATCTTCTCCTCTACCGCGTCCTCAAAGCCTTTACGGTTCTGTCCGTAGAGAAACTTATCGAAGAGTGCGCGGTAGGCATAGTACCATATCGTGGTCTGATAATCCTTATCCTGTGGATACTCCGTCTTCAGCTTGCCCTTGATCTGTATCTCTGCTACAGCATCGGACTTATCCAGATTCATGAAGATCCTTAGTTCCTCGAATGTATACTTCTCGAAGCCCTCTATCTGAACCAGCTCTGTTCTCACCCTGCCGGTCTCGATATCGTTGAAGTACTTTTCCTCATGCACCTCATCACAGGAGATCCGGGTCTCCAAGAGATCCTTCATCTCCGAGTAAGCCCTTTCCGGATCCTCCAGGCGTATTTCTGCTCTCCGGCGGCCAACTTCCTCAGTGATCTCCATAGGAATTAATTAAAGAAGGAAGGTAAAAAGCGTTGGGCTCAGGACCTACACTCCTGACATAATGTCCTGCCGTCTACCTCTATCAGGCTCTCCGAGTAGTTATCACACTCCTCACAGACGCCTGACATCGATCTCTGACGTGGAGAGGCCTCTGCCTCCATCTCGATATCTTCGGACATGATCTCTGCAAAGCCAGGCCACGCCTTCAGGATATCGGACTGGGTAACGATACCTACCAGCATGTCTCCACGCACCACAGGCACACGCGAGACATCGTTCTGGTTCATCGCCATCGCCACGTCGTCCAGAAGCTCATCCTCCTCCGCAACAATAAGATCCGTCGACATGATGTCTTCGACCGTTACCTCTCTAGGATCTTTTCCCTCCGAGACGACCTGGTAGACGATATCACGGCAGACAGTAACGCCTACTGCGTCCCCGTCATCTACAACCACGAGGCCCCGGATACCTTCCTCTTCCAGAAGCGTAGAGGCAGAAACAACAGTCTCGTCTTTTTCAACCGCTATAACTCCCTCAGTCATAACCTCTCTAAGTTCAACCTGTTCTCTCATATTTGCTTTGTGTGGTTCAACATCTAAATAACCACAGGAAGCTACGAGAAGCTGCCTTCAAAACCACAGGCCTCCGCAGCATCAGAAACAGCATCTATGGCTTCCTGGTAGATCTCCTCGTGAAAGCTTCTTGCACGGCTGTCGCCTGTCGGGATGTTGGTCATCCTGGAGTGTCCAGTAACCTTAACGCCATCGCTGGTAGGCTTATAACTTAAGTAAACTTCCCCTGTGTAATCAAAGCCATCTGTCTCAATAGTGCCTTGATCAACGCCCAGAGAGTAGGTATTTGAACCCTGATTGATCTGGCTAGGATGCTGTCCAGACCAAGAGCTAGGGCTGTCATCAGGGCTTTCCCAGACATCAAACCCGCACTCGTCTTCAAGAAAATCAACCATGCGTGCCTGCGCACCCGCAGCAACAAGGTCTGCCTCCTCCTCGCCAAGAGAATCCTCCAGACCATAGACATCGGCTACCTGACTTGTGTCATTAACCATATTAACTACATGATGTAAACAAATAAATTCGTGGTGTCTTGAAGAGACCTATCTTACTCTAACCGTGCCCTCGCCCGGGCTCAAGGTTGCTCCGGAACGTATAACCGTGTCATCTCCTGATATATTGACGTCGCCCTCTACAGTCCCGGAGATGTTGACACGGCCGGAAGCCTGAATATCAGCTCTTTCGCCCTGAGAAACCAGACTGGAGAACGAACCTACACGCAGGGGAGCCGAAATACTGAGGCTTGAGCCAGTGACGTCATGACTGGTGCTGGAGATACACGTGTTAAAGACCGGTCCACGTGAGTCACAGATAGGGATTCCCGGATCGGACGGGGGCTCATCGCCGCCTCCGCCATCCTGAGACTTCTGGAAGGTCTGTAGCTCCGGATAGCCGTCCGTGGTAAACCAGACATCCTGGAAGTCCAGACCTGGCATGTTTGTTTCCGCAGAGGAGCCCTGCATCTCAGAGGTGGTGAGCGACTTCGTGGTCAAGGATCCATCCCCTCCTTTCCCTGATTGTTGGCCTGAAGCAACTTCATCCCAGTACGCGTCAGATCCGCTTTCAGCACCTCCTGCGACAGCTCCAACCGAAAATGCAGAGGAATCCGCCGATACAGTCCCCGAAGAGTAAACGTTATTGATCGCTCCAAAACTGTTGCCGGCTATTCCTCCAACACTATCGGAACCAGAAACATTTCCTATAAAGTAGGATTTGTTTACAACGGCACTTGAGTCAACTCTTCCAACAAGCCCTCCAACTGATGTATCAGGACTACTTACTTCTGCAGAGCTGTAGCTCAGCTTTACTTCCCCCCTGTTTGCCCGCCCTGCTATAGCCCCTACGTTATTTCTGAACCCGACAATCTTTCCTCCCACGAAAGATTTTTTTATTTTCCCTCTGATGAATCCTGCTATTCCCCCTACCTGCAGATCTCCGATTATATCGGCTCTCTCCAGCCTAACGCTTGAAACATTCCCGCTCATATGACCAAACAGGCCAACATTTTTTCGGTTAGCTCTCTCGATGAAGAGATCACTGATTTCTCGATCCCTGCCGGACAGAGATCCGTTGAAGCGGTTACTAAAGCCAGATCCTACAGGATCAAAACCGTTACCGCCGTTCCACTCTGTCGTGGCAGAACAGTCCACGTCTACGGCAAGTTCGTAGTACGCATCCTTGTCGTTTTTGACCGCCTGCAGATCCCTGCATGTATAGATCTGGTAGGGATCATCCTGGGTGCCTGATCCCGACTTCTGCCAGGAAAGTTTTGGATGGGCATAGGTCGTTTGCCATGTTTCCGAAAAGTCTAAGTCCATGTTTGTCTGTGCGGAGCTTCCCTGTATGTTCGAAGGTGAAAGCTCTGTCGCGGTGGATCCCGAACCGTCTTTCTGATCAATTCCTGTGTTTACTCCCGCCGTGTCCGAATTCCAGTATGCCTCCGAAATAAAACCACTCTTGACGTTACCTGCTATCGCCCCCAGTCTCCCTCTTCCTGATCCATCATCTACGATAGTTGCTGTAGAGTAGACATCTGAAACCTCGCCGTCGTTCCTGCCGACGATACCTCCTGCCTTGTCACCAGCTACGACCGCACCTGCAGAGAAACTCTCATTTATATTTCCGATATTCTTTCCCACCAAGCTCGCAACCGGACCGTCTCCTGTGACGTATGCATCTGAGAAGGATTCCGAGACATTTCCAATCAGTAGACCAACTAATCCGCCTATGTTGTTGGTGTTACTGTCTATCCTCCCTGTGTAGGTTGATTGCTTTACCTCTCCTCTCATAACTCCGACAAGACCTCCTGTATACAGACCTCCCGTAATATTTCCATTTACAATCGTCAAGTTACTGACTTCAACACTCTCGGTAGTAGTGCCAAAGAGTCCGTTTCGAGTCTCGGATGGTCTTTCTATGTAAATATTCTTAATGGAATTGCTCTTGCCGTCGAAAGAACCAGAAAACTTGCTTGTAGAACTTGTACCTACCGGCTTGAAACCTTTACCGCCATTTAATTCAGTTGTTTTGCTGCAGTCTATGTCCGAGACCAGTTCATAGCTTGCGGTCAGGTCCTGGTTCATATCCTGAAGCTGTTGACAAGTAGCAATTTCGTAGGGATCTTCAGGGGTTCCGGAGCCGCCTTCGAACCTTACGATGCCCTGGGCCTTGATCTGGCGGGAACGGTTCAGATCCCTCAGAATCGGGTACCCAGGACTTGATAGACTTCCGGAACCTGTTACCGTCTCCCAGGTACTCTGGAAGTCCAGGTTCATATTGGTTTCAGCGGAGGAACCCTGCGTCTCGGAGGTCGTCAGTGGTGAGCCTCCGTCGCTGCTGGACTGTCCTGTGGAGACGGTATCCCAGTATGTTTCGGTAACGGTGCCACCTGAATCGGTTCCGACAGCTCCACCGACATTGGTGGTGCCGGAGACCTTACCTGCTCCGAAGCTGGTCAGAAGGTCTACAGCATTGTAGCCAGCGATAGCCCCTACATCCTCATTTCCTGTTACATCGGCTAAGCTGTAGCTGTCTGAGACCGTGGAACCGGAACCCGATATGACGCCTGAGACACCACCAACAAACCTCGAGCCGGACACGGTACCGGATGCAAAGCTCTCTGAGACAGTTCCCCCGATTCTGATATTACCTGTAATACCGCCCACCCGGTTGTTGCCAGAGATATCAGCAGAGGACAGACTTGAGGTTACAGATGCTCCATTGTTCTCGCCTGCTATGCCTCCAATTCGGTTTCCGGATCCTGAGACTTCGCCACCGGTAGAGACAAAGGCTATATCGCCCTCGTTAAAGGCTACGGCACCTGAGACGTATCTATTGCCGGTGACGTTTAATTTTTCGAATTCGACCTCACGCACTTCGCCAGCAGAACCCAGAAACCCAAAAGGAGCGATGTAATCTGACCCACCACGACTTATCGTTAGCTGGTATACGCTCTGGTTATTTCCACTGAAGCTACCGGTGAACGTATCAGTAGAATCACCTATAGGGTTGAAACCTTTGCCGTTGTTCCAGTTCTGTGTTCCTCTGCACTCGATGTCGGATACAAGCTCGTAGTAGGCATCCAGATCCTGGTTCATGTCCTGAAGCTGTTCACAGGTCTCGATCCGGTACGGATCTGTCTGTGTTCCTGAGCCCCCGGAGAAACCGTTGATCTGGACCGGAACCGGGTAGTCGTTCTCTTGGATTCGCCAGTCATTAGCCCAGTTAAAATCCATGTTTTCGGAAGCACTCAATCCCTGCATCTCAGAAGTTGTCAGCGGTGTAACCGTCTGTCCGTTGTCATCCGATCCTATACCTGCAGATGCTGTTGATGATTCCGTGTCCCAATATATATCTGTAGCTGTGCCTCCTTCATTCCTGCCAATGACAGCAGCCACATCAGTAGATCCTGTGACAGCTGGTACAGTATATGCTGATGTTACCGAGGATTGCTTGTTACGTCCGACTAGTCCTCCAACAAAGTCACGTCCGGATACAGATGCTCTTGCATAGCTGTTAGAAATCGGGCCTTTATTATCCCCTACTAGTCCTCCTGTATAGTCATTGGCAGATACAGATCCTTTCGAATAAGACAGATCTATAGTACCACCTGAGTTTTCACCAACTAGGACTCCTGCACGGCCACTATCCGCAGACACTTCAGATTCTGTATGACTCCTGTAGACTGTGCCGCCGTCAAGCTTTCCGACCAGACCCCCAACTCTTCTAGTCGCTGAAACCGTCGCTTTTGAGGTGCTATTTCGTATCTCTCCCAGACTGTATCCGGTCAATCCTCCTACCTTATCATCTACACCGTTTATTGATCCTGTAGCCTTGCTGCTGATAATGTTAGCTATATTCCTGCCTACGAGACCTCCAACAAAGCTGTCTCCGGACACGTTTACAGAGGCTTTGCTATCTGTTATGTTGCCTCCAAAGTTAGAACCTACCACTCCACCAACTTGGTTAGAACCGGTCACGTTGCCCTTAAATATTAAGTTCGATGCTTTTCCACTGGATTTATAACCAATTACCCCACCAGCAACTCTGTTTCCTGTAACATCGGACTTTAGGACTGTAAAGTTTTTCAGGCCTGTTGCCGAATCTAAAAAACCGAATAATCCAACATAATCCAGATTCTGTCTGTTGATATAGAAATTTTGGATGCGATTGCCCTTACCATCTACCGATCCCGTGAATGGAGTGCTGTCGGTGCCTATCGGCTTAAAGCCGTTGCCGTTGTTCCAGTTCTCCGTTGCCGAACAGTCTATGTCGGAGACAAGTTTGTAGTGGTCGCTCAGGCTTCCTGTGGTACCGTTTTGGATCTCCTGAAGCTGTACGCAGTTAGCTATTTCGTAGGGATCTGCCTGTGTTCCTGAGCCCCCGGCGAATGCGGAGGCATACCCTGTGAATACTGTGAGTACTGCTGCCGTCAGAAGAATCTTTTCCACAGATTTCGCCCCTAGCCTCTCGCAAACCATTACAACTTGAACTGAATAGCCTTGAATATAAATCTAGCGTTTATGTAAACTGTTTCAGGCCTGACTGACGGTTAGACTTACCAAAAAGTGACTGTATCGTCTTGTTCAGGATCATAATCTCCTGGCGTTTGTAAGGCGAGATTTCGTAGCTGTCTATGATGTCTTTTGACGGCTGCATATACTTCTTGATGGTGCCTTCGGATATGGTCAGGAGTACCTTGCCTCCGCATTCCGGGCACTGTGCGGTTTCTTTGCCGGAGGCAGCTATAGTCTGGTTTGTCATCGGTACGCGGCGGAACTTCTCGTTGCAGTCTACACATCTCATCTTCTGTGAGGAGAAGCTTCTCAGGTTTCCCTTGATATCGGGTATGAAGTGTTTGTCCAGAAGTAACTCTGCGACCGCATCCTCGTTTACAGCCTTGGTTTTTTCTCCCAGTCCGAGCTGTGCGGACGTCTTCTCACTCATCTCATCCAGGGTGACGTACTCCGACTGGTTTGGCGCATTCTCTATATCCGTGGTCTCATGCGTGTAGCCGTGTCGGAAAGGCTCCTCGGAGTGTACGATGTCTTCTCCGATCTCCACCTCTGCCTCCAGGTTCCAGGGCTCTTTGTACTCCTGTGTCTCCCTGTAGAACTCCAGAGGGTACTCATCTACCGTCTCCATCGCCCATGCCTCATCGTCTACCTCGTCGGCGTTTAGCTTCGTCGACAGGATGAGCGGGGCGTCCATGGTACGGGCTCCGACCATGTCAGGCAGGAACTGGCGTGAAAAGTTAAGCAGACCGTCCATCATAAGCATTATGGCGTCCTCGTCGCCGTCACAGTTCCTTCTTTTCGCTGCATGCCAGTAAGGGTGCGCATAGATGCCTTTGGCGTCTGTAAAGCCTATTATGCGTCCGACTGTTCCACCGGAGGTATGTGGTGCAAGCCCCACTACAAGCTCTCCGACAAGGTCCTGTTTTTCCTCGACGTCGTAGAAGCTTTCGAGGCCGTAGAGATCCTCGAGGAGGTTATCCACGTAGTTCGCTACCCGCATCATGTAGTCCGCTGCGGAGAGAGTGTTATCCGAGTCCGGTATGACGATGTCTTGGGGCTTTAAGTCTATTATCTGGTCGTCGCTTTCGAGCTCTCTGCCGTCTACGTCGTGTGTGTAGCCGATCTCCTTAAGCTTCTCGACTGAGACGTCTATCTCACGTGGCTTGAAATGTGTCATCGGGATGTCCGTGGCGTCGTACCGTACCGTTGCGTCCTTGTTGACGTAGAGGTCGTACTTCTGCCTCAGGAGTCCTTTCTCTATAGGCTCGACGTGTTTGTGCTCTGAGGTCATGCCACGGAAGGACTTGAGAAGCTCCGGGGGCTCCTCCATGCCAACGTTTTCCATCGCGGCATCCATCATCTCCTTGACGTCTATGTCCGTATTTCTGAACCTCTGAATTCTTTCGTTGCCACATTTCTCGCATTTTTCCACCTCTTCTGTGTGGCGTCGGCCGCAGTCACTGCAGAACCATGCCGGCTCTGCCGGAACCCCACAGTCACGGCAGAATGCGTAATGAGTGACTTCGCCACAGTCAGGACACAGGTTATGTATTATCTGTTCGTCGACTATGCCTTCCTCGCCGTGCATCGTGTTTGTGTAAGAAGCGGAGAGGTTTCTCATCCTGCCGCCTTCCTCCTTTCCACACGGAAAGAGAAGCTGTGGGTCACCGTTCAGTGTACGTTTCTGAGCCTTCTCCGGCCGGCCCATCCTTGCACCGACATAATGCGGTGCCTGCTCCCGGAGCTCTATGCCGGAAACCCTCCGTATAAAACCAGGTATATCACCTGAATCCTCGACGTACTCCAGCTTATCGGAGTTGTCCTCCTCCGGCTTCAGTAACTTTTCCAGAACCTTTCTTTCGTCTTCCTGCACCAGGGCTTCTCCGGCAGAGACCTGAAAGGCTGCAAGTACGTCTTCAAGGGCTTCCTTTGCCTCCGAATCCTCTATCTCGCCGGTCCGGATCTCCCTGTAGAGAGCCTTGAATCTTTCCGGCGTGGTCTCACTCCAGTGGTGTGTCCAGCGTGGATGAAGAGGTACGTCCAGACGCCTTGAGATCTTGAAAGCCTCCTCAGGTCTCGGAACGGTCTCTGAGAAGTCTTTGCCCAGCCTGATCTCTTTCTCGTTCATAGCCTCCTCTACCTCCTTCCACCACCACTCATGTACGTACGGGGATGGAAGCAGCTTCTTGCCGTTTTCCACGAACTCTCCGTACGGCACCAGCATGTCCCCCAGGAAAAGTATCTCGTCTATTTTGTCCTCGAGGTTTCTGGCCTCCTGCCGTGTCTCGACCCGTTTGACGGTGTCGTCCTCGAGACGGACTACCGGCGGATGGATACTGTCACATGGCGTACCTACGGTTCCCTTCATCGGGTACTCGGTCTTGAGCTGTGTGCCGGTCGCGATAAACCTCTCCGTAATCTCCATCGTCGCCGGATGGAATGATACCGCTGCGAGCCCGTTTGTACGTGAGGAGCCGTACCGCAGCCTGAGACCTCCTTTTCTGCCGGGATGTCCGAAGATCGGCCGCCCGGCGGTAAGTGAGCCAAGGTACTTATCGCTCGGGGTGTACTGGGACGAGCCTTCGTCTTCCTCGGAGTCTTCGTTCCCGTCGGAGTGGATCTCTTTCTGTAGCTCCAGGAACTCCTCGACCCATTCCCAGTGTTCCAGGCCGAACTCCTTGCCCCAGGACTTGATGCGTTTCTTGATCTTCGGAGCCTTCAGAGGCAGACCGTCCAGGTAGACAAGACACATACCTCCCCGTATCCTATTGGTATCAACCCTGTCAAGATCCTTGTAATTCGATACCTCGAGAGACTCCGTCGGGGAGCCTGTAACCTCTACGGGAACGTTTTTCGCGATGAGCTCGGTTTCCTCACGTTCCGGGTAGTACTGTTTTGCGGTGACCCTATTGTAGTAGTCATCTACCTCGGCTGCGTACCTCTTTACAACGGTGTCAGAGGGCTTGAACCTGTCGAGGTCGACCCCGATCCTGACGTAGTCCGCCAGAAGTGTAGACATCGCTGATGCCGTACCTCCGGCTGACCGTATCGGACCTGAGTAATAGACTGCGATGTACTCCGAGCCGTCGTCGTTTTCCCTGATCTTTACGTCACGTATACCTTCCAGAGGAGCGGTTGTGATACCTCCTGTCATGTACGATACGCCGACACGTATCCCGGCCTCACACGCCCTCTCTAGGTCTTCGAACTCGTGGAACTTTCCCTGTGCAATCTCTCTGGCGATTGAGAAAGAGACTCTCTCATCGTTTTTCCCGTACTCTTTCTCAAGTTCACGTATACGTTCCGGAACGCCTTGATCCTCAAGGTTCGGGAACTTAGCCGCTATAACCAGGGAGGAGGCCTTCTCGGGCAGGTCTCTTGCAACCGGAATGTCTACCCTCTGTTCCGGATCCTTTGACTGGTCACGTGCCTCTTCGGCGACCTCGTATGCTTTATCAGTTTTCTCCTCAAGTATCTCGAAGTATTCCTCTGTCTTCATCTCTTTACCCTCTCAAAGCTCTTTCCTGCCTTTTTCACTACCTCTTCTATGTCGCCGGTGAATACGTGACACCCAAGCTTGGTGTAGTCCAGGTCCTCGACGTTTTCCACCATGAAAGACCTGTCCGCGGACTCGGCTGCCTCGACGTCGTTTCTGCCGTTTCCAAGAAACCATACCTCGTATCCGTCTTCCTGAAGGCTACGGACAAAATCCGCCTTGCAATGACTTTCCTTTCTGTTGATGCCGTCTACCTTTTTGCCCTCTCCTGTAAAGCTGATCTCTACCGTATCCACATGGTTCTGAACACCTGTCTTCTCGAGAGCCCTGCGGGAGTATCTGTCAGGTGCATGTGAGGCCAGAAAGGTCTCGAAACCCTGGCTGTGAAACTCCCGGACAAGATCCCTGGCCTGTGGCCGAATACCGTGTTCCTGGAGGTGTCTCTCTATGGCTTCCATGTATACATCCCGGGCGCTCCTGTCCTGTGTGTTCCTGTTCCAGTCTCTTATCCTCTTGTGGTTGAACTCTTGCCAGCCCCGGTCTCCTCTCTGGTAGTTTCGAAATCTTTCCCTTGCTCTTTCCCTGTCAACGCCGAAGGCTTCCTCGATCTCCCTCCATACGTGTGTATGCTCTCCCAAAGTGCCTTCCAGGTCAAGCACTGTTGCTTTCTGGCTCAGAACTGATGCACCTCCGTGTTCCTGTTTTCATAGTTCACTACCGTAACCTTCCCGGGATCCGGTTCGTGTCCAACCCTTTTCTGGAACTCTGTCTGTGCCTGGAACGTCGAAGAAGCTATTACGTTTACGCCTTTGTAGCTGTAGTTGCTGTGGCTGTGAAGATGTCCCGCAACGAAGACGTCCGGTTTCTTGTCTATGACGAGGTGGTCTTCCGGCTCCGGAGAAAGAAGGTTTGATCCGTACGTCGGAGCAAGATGTCTCCTCTTCAAGAGATCCACCATCACCCGGTAAGGCTCGTCGTAGGCGTTTTCCCTGAGCTCCTTGATCTCGTCTATATGGTCATCGAAGCTGTAGCCGTGATACATCAAGTTCGTGATGCCTTTGCTGCGTATGCCGTGAAGCCTCACGGTCTGTGGGTTCCTGACGATATGGACGTTCCTGTAGCCGTCTATCCTGTCGAAGACGTCTTCGTTTATCTTAGGCTGTGGCTCCGCCAGCCTCGTGATGTCATGGTTTCCCGGTCCGAAGATTATCTGGATGTCTTCCGGAATTCTGTCAATCCAGTCCTCAAACATCTCGTACTGTTTGTAGATATCGTTTACCTGGAGCTCATCCTTCTGGCCCGGGTAGACACCGACTCCCTCGATAACGTCTCCTGGCATCACAAGGTACCCGATCTTCGAGGCCTCGGAGGTTCCAAGCCAGTCCGCGAAACGATCCAGTCTGTCATGAAGGGTATCCTCGGAGCCGATGTGAAGGTCGGAGATGTATGCTGCCTTGACCTCTTCCTTCGTGGTGTTCACCCCGTCAGGTATCGGAAGGTCCGGCTTCACAACGGAGTTTGCGTAAAGTATGTCTCCACCCATCGAGCCTGTGACACCTATCATCTCGTCCTGCACCAGGTGTCTGCCCTCCCTTTCGTCTACAAGCAGCTTGAAGCTTCCGGTCTTGTCCTCAAGGGAGACGATGAACTTGTCCGAGCTCGTGGAGTACTTGTCCTTTACCAGGCCTATAGCTGCTGCCTGATCACCTTCATCACGTCTCTCCAGACGCTCGATGGAGGTCGCAGACTTGAGCTCTGAACGCCTCATCAACATCTTCCTCATCTTCTCGTAACGGTCGTTGTAATACCCCAGAAACTCCGGAACGTCTTTCTCATCACGTGTAACCTCGTAGTCATCCAGAACCTCCACCTTCGTGTTGAGATCCCCACGCTCGCCGTCATCACTGATAACCACCGTACTCTCCCTGTCGAAGTAAGAACTCTTCCTGCTGTACTCGTACTCCTCCTCAGGACCGGTGTTTCCGCCCTCTTGAGAACCGGATCTTTCTAAGTTGGAGGAATCAGATTCCTCTGATTCAGAATCCAGAGTTCCGTTGTCTTCAACTCCGGAATCTCGGGTCCCAGTTTCTCCGGAGGCTTCTGAACCCTCGGATTCATCCGGGTAGTCCTGAGTTTCCTCTCTCGGGTTTGTCCCGGCTTCAGGCTCCGAAGTTTCCTGTTCTACGGCTCCGGAAGGAGGTAGAGGCTTTTCTCCTGCGGGTTCCGGAACCTTCTGTCTAACCTTCTCGATCATGCCTCTGGAGACGTACATCGGCTTCGCCTCCAGAGAGTTTATACGTGGTATATCTTCCTCTTCTAGTATCTCTGCGGCATCTCTGCCGACCATACATCCCTGTTCCGTAAGCTGTTTCACTGCTTCTTTGTTCACGTTTTTACCCCCTGTTCTCGGACAACCCCCATTGCCCGTCTATATGTAAAACTTCTCTTCCACCAGATTCTCTATCTTTGACCTTATCTCGTCTGAGAGACCTACACTTATCTCCCGTGTCCGGCCGTATCTTCCCTTCGAGATCACCTTTGCGTTTATAACTCCAAGCATGTCCAGTTCCGAGATAAGTCCTGATACACGTCTCTGTGTGAGCTCCGATATATCGAGGTCGGAACATATCTCCTTGTACTTCGTGTAGACATCACCCGTGGCGACTTCCTCACTGTCTTCTTCCTCAAGCACCTGCAAGACGGTATAAAGAACAATCTTTGACTGTTTCGGTTGTTCCTTGACGGTTTCTACAACACGGTCACGCTCAATCTTGTCCTGAGCCATATCAACATGTCTGTTCTCGACAAGCTCTGCGTCACTTCTCTCCGCAAGCTCTCCTGCCACACGGAGAAGATCCAAGGCGCGGCGTGCGTCGCCGTGTTCATGTGCTGCCAAAGCAGAGCACTTCGAGATCACACCGTCATCCAGTGCGTCCTCAACAAAGGCTTCCTCCGTCCGGGACTTCAGTATCTCCCGGAGCTCAATGGCGTTGTACGGCGGAAAGATAATCTCTTCCTCGGACAGCGAGGACTTCACCCGCGAATCCATATACTCGGTAAAGTTCAGATCATTCGAGATCCCGAGTATCGAGACCTTGGTGTCGTCCAGGTCATCGTTCATACGTGTAAGGTTATAGAGGAACTCGTCACCCACCTTCTTCACCAGGGCATCGATCTCGTCCAGGGCAATTATTACAACCCCGCTCATATCCTGGAGAGCCTCGAAAAACCTGTTGTATATCTCCTCTGTCGCCAGCCCGGTAGACGGAACGTCTTCACCTATCTGTTCCGCCAGCTTGCCCAGCATCCTGTACTCGGTATCAGCCACGTTCTTCATCTTGCAGTTAATGTAGAGTACGTTGAGATCCTTCGACTCGTTTTTTGCAACCGTCTTCAACTCCTCTGTGACGTGTTTTACTATAAGAGACTTTCCGGTTCCAACCGAGCCATAAAGGAAGACGTTGCTCGGATCGTTGCCCTTCAGTGCAGGCGCAAGTATGGAAGCAAGATCGTCGATCTGTTGATCCCTGTGAAGAATATTGTCCGGCTTCCACTGTGTATTCAGGGCGTCCTTGTTGTCGAATACCGAGTCCTGCTCAAGGTAGTTCGAGAACATCGACTTCAGGTCTCCCTGACCCATTACTGTTTCACCTCACGAGTAAATACACAGGTTTGCATCTATGTTCATGCAGTTGAAACCAAGGCTTTATATCTTGTTTCGTGTCCGGCTTAACACCCACCCCCTGATTTCATGTGGAACTTTCTGCGAGCCCAACGTTTTTGAGATATAACAGTATTATATTAGTATAACAGTATAATAATAGTAT
>ERZ1034569.133-NODE-133-length-26773-cov-14.151845_pt1 | contig 26773 bp, 29 predicted proteins | sample MGYA00520706_ERZ1034569 | MGnify/ENA primary metagenome ERZ1034569 (study PRJEB33760, sample SAMEA4777722) | hypersaline lake metagenome | biome: hypersaline environment; feature: brines | place: Spain | collected 2014-08 | depth 0 m ...
AACATACTCCACATCTCAATCACCTGACTCGTATCCCACGAACCAATATCCTGATTAAACGACGACGCACCAGAGAACATACTACTCATATCAGTCACCTGACTCGTATCCCACGAACCAATATCCTGATCAAACGACGACGCACCAGAGAACATACTCCACATCTCAATCACCTGACTCGTATCCCACGAACCAATATCCTGATTAAACGACGACGCACCAGAGAACATACTACTCATATCAGTCACCTGACTCGTATCCCACGAACCAATATCCTGATCAAACGACGACGCACCAGAGAACATACTCCACATCTCAATCACCTGACTCGTATCCCACGAACCAATATCCTGATTAAACGACGACGCACCAGAGAACATACTACCCATACTAGTCACCTGACTCGTATCCCACGACGACAAATCCTGATTAAACGACGACGCACCATCAAACATATGACCCATATCAATCACGTTACTTGTATTCCAAGATGAAATGTCTCCGTTGAATGAGTCTGCATATTGGAACATCCAGTCCATGTACTCCACTTGACTCGTATCCCACGAACCAATATCCTGATCAAACGACGACGCACTTCGGAACATGTATTCCATATCTGTCACGCTACTCGTATTCCACGAACCAATATCCTGATTGAACGACGACGCACCATCAAACATGAAACTCATATCGTCTACTTGACTCGTATCCCACGATGAGATACTCCCATCATTAAACGAATCTGTATCACCGAACGTGTCTTGCATACTAGTGACATTCCTCGTATCAGGCGTGTCAGACGCAGAAAACCCACTAATACTTGCCCCCGTAAACATGTGTCCCATACTCTGCCATTCCACATCTCCCCAATTCACCACATCAACAATCTTCGGACCATCATCATCGGAGAAACCATCATACTCCTGATGAGGGAAACCCCCTGTAACACCCACCTTGTACACACCGGGCGAATCCCACTCCAACGTCACATCCCCAGACAAGGCAGACGTACTGTCAGGTGAAACAAGCGACCCGTTAGTCGTCACACGATAATCATATGCATAATCATCGCTGTTCGTACGCAATCTAAACTGCGAACTACCCGTATCACCACTGATAGACGTATTCACAACAAACTGATACATCGAATCCGAAAATCCTCCGGTTGCGAATTGATATGTTGTACTTTTTGTCGTCGTTCCGCCACCAGAAACAGTAGCATACCAATCGTACGACAAACCACCATCTAAACCACTCCACGACACCACAGCGTCAGAACCACTCCCAACACCTGTAACCTCACCGATCAACGAATCATCAGAAGCATCGTAGAACGACACATTCATAGGATCACCATCCGCATCAGACACTGAAACATTCAACTCCGGAGACAACGACATACCTGTCGAGCCATTCGTCGGCGCATTCACACTGAACTGAAACGGCGAATCAGCGAATGGATCAGTCTTAAACGTATGTGTGTCACTCCGTATCCGCTGCGACCCGTCAAAGACGTCAACGTACCACTCATACGACGAACCACCATCTAAACCACTCCACGACACCACAGCGTCAGAACCACTCCCAACACCTGTAACCTCACCGATCAACGAATCATCAGAAGCATCGTAGAACGACACATTCATAGGATCACCATCTGGATGAGACACTGAAACATTCAACTCCGGTGAGACCGACATACCTGTCTTACCATCATCAGGGGATTCCATTGTGACTTGAATACATGGATCGCCCCAGTTAGGCTGCTTTGACGTTTCCCCTTCAAACCCAGCACCAGTATCAAACAAATTCCTATAGATTATGGAGTCAATTTGAGACACACACCACGAACTAATATCCTGATCAAACGAATCCGCACTATAGAACATACGGCCCATATCCTCTACATGACTCGTATCCCACGAACTTATATCCTGATTGAACGAATCCGCACGCTGGAACATGTACGTCATATCCTCTACATTACTCGTATCCCACGACGAAATACTCCCATCATTAAACGAATCTGCATGCCTGAACATGTACCCCATGTCAACGACCTCGCTCATATCAGGCGTGTCAGACGCAGAAAACCCATCGAGAGCATCAGCTTCATAAAACATGCTCCGCATACCCTCCCACTCGATGCTTCCCCACTGCAACACATCAATTACCTTATTCCCATCCCCACTGTTATAACTTTGCAACGCCGGGAACGTACCACTAATATTAACCGTATACACACCTGGCGACGACCACTCTAACGTCACACTATCGGACAATCCCGACGTACTACCAGGCGAAACAAGCGACCCATTACTCGACACATTGTAATCATACACAGTGCTCTTACTCGGACCGTAACTAGGCGGAATAGTACCAATAGTAAACTCACTACCCCCACTACTAGCACTCCGACTCGTATCAACCACCATCACAAACGGATCACTTGGCTCAGACACACCACCCGACTCATTATCAGACACATTACCAGACACATTACCAGACACATTACCAGACACATTACCAGACACATTACCACCCCCAGTCGCATTCGAACCACTACCCCCACTCACATTCGAACCATCAGGCGTAAACGCCAACGACTCATTAACCGACGACGAACGAGGCCGAACACGCATACTAGCCCCACCACTACGACCAAAACCCTCACCAACCCGACTACTACGATACCCAAAATCAACACCAACACTATTCAACTCACCCGGCACCAAACTAACATTACCACACACAAACCCAGCACTCTCACCCCCACCAAGCGTCACAGACGACGGACTACACCCCTCATCACTAGCATTCACCTCCTCATCGTTCACACTAACAAGACTCACATTCGACAACACAACACTATCACGACCACCATTCACCAACACAAACGACACCGAGTCATTCGACGCAGCCAAACGACTATCATCACACGAAATCAAACCCGGATCCTCAACCACACAACGACCATCACCACTACTGCTCGCGCCAAGTGGGTCAAACGCAGCAAGACCCGCAATCACCGCGATGATCATCACAAACGCCCACCCATACGTCGTCAAAAACTCAACAGCCGACTGACCGCGCCTGGGCTTCGTCTCTCTATAATCGTTGTTATCTTCCACGTATTATCGGCGTGACAAAGTAACGTCGATGACTTGATCCGCTTGTCTCGCTATACCTGTTGTCCGTATGCACGGATCGGAGAACAGTTCGTCTGATCCTCCAATATCCTCAAACTGCGTTGACCCGTTCACAAAGGGCACTCTGCACTGACCGGTCTCACCGGTCTCTCCAAGGAGCGATAACTCGCGACGTAGATCTCGTCTCTGCCGGTCTGATGTATTGATAGGTTGCGAGGTCTCTTCCAGGGAAACACCGGCTATCTCAGTATTAAGCACGCATGTTTCATTCGTCAGATTAGCAGAGAACACTATATTTGTGCTTAACAAATTCTGCGGTGTCTTCACCGTCGTATCTGCGGAAATGTTGTTGGCCCGACACGTCGATAAAGATGAAGCAAGGCATGTGGTGTTATCACCGCATTCACGGTCTGCGACTAGCTTTGGCTCATTCGACAATATGCCTGGCGGTCCGAACAGCGTATCGGATTTGACGACGTACCACGCACCGCTGATAAATGTAATTAGTAGAAAAGCACCAATTGTCGCCGCGATTGTGCCTTCGGACACACTGCTACCATCTGCTTTGTAAGAAGTTGAAGCATCGTGGAATCCTTCTCTGATAGCTGATTTACTGTAACCTTTCTCTCGTAGCTGATTCTCTATCTCGTTATCTGAGAGTCCGCGATTTCGATACTCTTTGATAAGGTTGTCCAGACGCACCTTAAATAAATCAGTCTAGCGTTATATAAAAACGTTATGTGGCTATGCTATTATCATGTGCGTGTGCTGTCTGAACACGTTGAAAACATGCCAAACACATGATAGGTTAGACGGGCGAGCGTGAACGATTCAACTCGGCGGCGTGATGGTTCAGAGACGTTCGGAGCAAACTCGACGATGTCAACGCTCACAACCTCATGTGTGTCAAAGATCTCCCTGAGTTGCCGGGTGACCTCCTGGTAGGTTAGTCCTCCTGGTACCGGGGTCCCTGTCTGTGAGATAATGCTGGGGTCGAAACAATCAACGTCTATCGACACGTGAACCTTTGGGCCTAGGTTGTCGACGATGTGTGAAGGGATGTCAGTCGGTCGTGCCAGGGACACAGATGCGCTGTCTTGGATAGCCTCGTATTCAGCTTTGTCCATGCTGCGCGAACCAAGGAGTGTGATGTCTCGCGAGGCGCTGAGTCTACGCGTGACACATGCATGATTGGTGTTGCTCCCCTTCCAAGAGTATCGCATGTCGGCGTGGGCGTCGAATATGATGACGTCAACGTCGCTGGGTAACGCGTTCACTGCGGGGATGGTGACACTGTGATCCCCGCCGAGGATGACCGGGAAGGCTTCGTCGAAGTCGACGTTGCTGACACGGTCGTGTATGCTTTCATGGTCGTTGGCAGGGTTCGTTGTCAGGATGCCTGCCTGGTAGGGCTCCGTGTGAGTCTGGGCGTCGTAATATTCGAGGTGGTGACTGGCCTCTATGACAGCCTTTGGAGCGTCTGATTGGCCGTCTCCATACGTCGTGTTGCCTTCGTACGGCGCGGGTATGACGCGATAGGAGCTGTCTTGGGATCGATGTTTTCCTGGTAGATTGAGGAAGTTCATTCGATGATGTTCGTACGTGGTTCTGGTAAGTCGCAGAAGTCACTGCTATAGTTGTACGCTGTGGCGTTGTCGAAGGTGAGTGTGTCCCCGCGCTCCGGGTTGTTGAGTCGTGCTTTGTATCGTAGGATGTCGAGGCTGTCCGGCGTGCACCCTTTCACTGTGTATGGGTCACCGGATTCTGTTTCCTCCATGATGGGGAGTCGGGTGTTCGTAACAAACGTGTCCATAGCCGCGTTGTACACGGAGGCATCGATGACCACTGTGTCGTCGTATACATTTGTAATCGTTGTTTTTAGCCGGCCCGGCGGGCCTGATATGATTCGGCCTGGTTCGATGATGAGATCTGCTTGGATCGTATCCGTCCACTCACGGAGTTCTTTGAATCGTTGCTCAATAGCGGGTTTGACGTCTCGTTGGTAGTTGTGGTACTGGACGGGTATGCCTCCGCCGGCGTTCACCACGTCGATGGCGTGCTTTGTCTGGTCGTGGAGGACATCGTCGAGTTCGTCGCGGAGTCGCCACTCAGCCACGTTCTGTGTTTTCCTGTGGACGTGAACACCGATGTTCCGCACGGCTTCCTGGTCTGCTAGTCGGGGGACTGCGTTGTTCACAACCGTGCTTGACAAGCCATATGCATAGTGCTTCCCTGTTTCCACGGTGTTCTCACGCCGCTGCAATCGAAGGAGGACGGTGACCGGGCCCACATCACCGTTGAGCCAAGATTCAAGGATGTTGAGGTCGGCCGGATTGTCAACCACGAAGGTGTCAATGCCGTCGGATCTGAGACGGCTAAGTTGGTCCGGTGTCACACTATTCGCATGGAAGATGACGGTGTCGTCTCGTCGTGTGTGCTCCAGTGCGTGCTCAAAGTGAATGCTGAACCCAGCATCGGTTCGGTCTTGTAAGATGCTGACGACGTCATAGTTCGTCTTCGCTGAGAAGTAAACGTGGTCGACGAGTTCCTGTGTGTACTCGTATTGGTCGACGACGCCTTGTGCTGATATTTCAAAAACAGGTGTGTTCATCGTGGTGGTTCCGTGTGGTATGTCCACGCCCATTCGTCGTTGTCGTACAAGCCCAGAGCATACGCTAGGACGTCGCTTTGATCCATTGACTCTGTGTATTCAGCGGTGTAATCTTTGCTGTGGTGATCGCCGACGTGCCGGTGAAGCGTCGTTGTAACGGTGAAGATGTCGTGGTCGTAGAGGGCTTCGAGGAGCTTCTCCGTGCTCAGCCCATGATAATCCGGTGTGTCCGTGGTGAAGGTGATGCCGAATCGTGGTTCGTGCTCAGCGTAGAACAAGCCGTTGGCCTCGTCGTTCTCACAGCCGTAGATAACGACGTGTTTATCCGTGACTGCCTCTAGGACTTCCTCTGTGTTCATATCATATCGTGGTCTCGCAACGTGTCTAACACCTTGGTCATGACGATCGGGAAGGTGATTGTGACGTCGCCGTGCACCGTTGCTGCGTCGCTATCGTCTTTTATCTTCCCCCAGCTCTTCGCTTCGTCGGTTGTTGCGCCGCTCATACTCCCGCTCGTCGTGCTGGCCGTTGTCATGTACACGGCGTAGTCCAAGCCTCCGTTGAGCAGGCAAGAGAGTAACGCGTGGTGCTTGGAGACTCCGCCGCCGAGGCTGATAACGCCTTTTTGGTCGTCGTGCGTGGATGCTTCCACGATGTGTTTGAAGTCTTTTACCACGTCGATGATGAAGTCGTCGTTTTTCTGCTGGTATAAGTACAAATGGAATCCAAGACTACCATCTGTTATCGCCGGGCAGAACACTGGTACGTCGTTTGCTTCTGCTTGGCTGAGAACGCTTTTCTCATCGTTGACTCGTTGTCCGACGGCGTAGATGAACTCACTGGGCGTCCACCGAGGCTTTTCCTCATGAAGATCTTTTAGCAATGGCCGGATGGTGTCCTCGAAGTTTTCATAGCTCTCGTTGTCAACGGTGATGTTTCCAATACGGTTAACGCCTTGTTCGAAGAGGTCCACATCGTCAGGGTCGAACTCTCCGATGTCAAACCGTTCTCCCATCGCTTTCATGATGTCCTCCTCTATGCCGCCGACCGTGGTGCAAATGACATCGACGAATCCAAGTTCAATGAGCTGTGCGAAGAATCCTCGCAGGCCGGACGAAACCATGTTACTCGTATATGTCAAGTAAATAGTGGCGTCGGCTTTATACATCCGCTCGATGGCTTCTGCTGCTCGGCGGAGCTGTGTGGCTTGCAGGCCGGTCTGGCCGAACTGATCGACGAGTTCACTCACAGACTGATCTGGTGTCCACTCGACATCATTGATAGATGGCATAGTATAGTTTAAATCGCGTTGCGTTTTAACGGTTTTCGATGGTGAACATTGATGTGAATCGCCCCGTCTCCGAGTACGGAGCGGCCACGCCGTATTTTAAACGACACGCTGAGTATCTTCGTGGCGACCTGGCGGAAAACAGGTTAGAGGTCACCCTTCGACCAGCGCCAGAGCCACAGTTCATCGGTCACCAAGTGCGCCACGTCGTCAACCAGAACCCGTCTTGGTATCAGGAGTTCTATGCGGAGCCAACCAACGTTGAGCGCCAGCGAACCATGACTTCGTTAGAGCGCATCGTCCTCGAAGATGACAAGCCGAGTGATGAGCACCCGTTCGCTACGTATCATGGGAAGGTACGGCGGTTGATACATGAACATCTGCGGGACGGGTATACGAGTGAAAGCGGGGTTGTCCCACCACGGAATGACTACCGAGAAGTTGTCGGGTTACCTCGTGTTCAACACGGTTACCGATTGGACGGCGTTACTACATCTACTAGTAGTGATGGCGTCAGTGAGCGAAGAACCTCTAACAACGATTTAGGGGAGAAATGCGTAGCAAGTGCTCCGTTCTAAGTGCGAGCCTGGTCTTCTTTTCGTTTCTTCAACCGGGTCGCGTACCCGGCAATCGTGTTTCGAAGTGTCTTTGAAGCTCCGTCCAGGTATGTTTCAACGACTTCTTTGTTATCATCAAACTCTGTTGTGAACTCGTCTTCGTAGTACTCGAACAAGTCGTGTGTGACGGACTTCACCATTTTCGTCTTAATTCGTCCCATATAACAAACTAGCTCGACGTGTTTTATAACGGTTAGTACTGTCTCACCACGGTGTTTAAAACAGGTTACGTGCGTATGTATCATTGTGGAATTAGAGGACGCCTTGCAAGAACTGGATGAAGCGCTTCGCCGCAACGAAGTCATCACCGTGTTTTGTTCGTGCACTATCTCGTATAGTGGGCGAGCAGAGTCAGAGCTCGGTGAAGGTGAGCGCGTCATCGTAATCAAACAGGACAACACGGTGCTCGTCCACCAACCAACGGATAGCACACCGGTTAATTATATGAAGGATGGGTCGAGCATCGAGCTTTCACACGACGATGACAGGCTTGTTCTGGAGAGTCGGAACCTTGCCGATAAGGACTACTTACAGGTAGAGATATCAGACGTTGTGTCATTATCAGCTGCGAAGCTACAAGATGGTCGTTCATTGCAACTTGTCGGAACAGAAGAGGACATGAGCGACATGATACGTGACAACCCTGATGAGATCGGGTCATGGTTCACACCGGTGAGTCGTGAAGAACACACCGCGTACGGATTCATGGACGTCTTCGGCTACGATGACGAAGGACGGTTTGTTATCGTCGAGTGCAAGCGCTACACAGCCGGGGTGTCAGCTGTGCAGCAGTTACGGCGCTACGTCGAGAAAGTGCAAGCGTTGAAAGGCGTTGGTGACGCGAAGACCCGCGGCGTTATAGCCGCTCCAGATGTTGCGTCGAATGCGAAGGACATGTTACAAGACTGGTCGTACGAGCATGCCCGCGTGAAGCCGCCGAACAGGCAGGAACGGTTCCGTGAGAAGCAGCAAAGCCTGTCTGATTTCTAAGTGTCAAAGTTGACTTGGCACTGCGATGGTGAGAGCAAGTAGTAGATGATGCCGACGTAGAGGAGGAAGCTCGCTATGAGTAACTCTGTGCCGAGCAATGGAAGACTGAGGATGCTCCCTGACAAGCCAAATAGTGCGAGTAATCCAGGGATCACACCTGCTGCGCATCCCGCACAGCCACTGACGAGGATGCTGAACGCTGATGCGACGCTAAAACCGCCTTGCTGAGACCATGACGCCGTCGAAATGTTGTTTTGGAAGATTGCGATACTTGTGCCGAAGAGCAGGCTGACCAGTACGAGGAGTGCGTAGTGAGGGATGGTGTAGGTGAGCGCGGTGTTTCTGAATATGGTGAGGTAGTTTGGTTGTCCGTTTACGAAGTATGTTATGAGAAGAAAAACAAGGGAAGACCCGAAGAGAACGCTTAGTCCTCTTGGGCTCCCAACAATGTGTTTCAGCTTGTTCCAACGTGTCACTGCTAGTTGAGTAGTGAGTCGATTTCTTGTTGGAACTGGCTGAATGGCTGTGCGCCTCGGATCGGCGTGCCTTGGCTGTCACCAGATGCTTTGACGACGAAGTGCGGTGTTCCTTGAAGCCCTGCTTGTTGTGCTTCTTGTTTGTCTTCGTCGATTTCATCTTGGAAGTCGTTGTTCTCTAAGCAGCTTTGAATGTCTGTTCCAAGATCACTGGCTGCGCTGACGAGGAAGTCCGTCGCGGACTGACCCGTGTTGCTTGCGAACTGATTCTGGTTAGAGTACAGTTGATCGACGTACTCGTAGTACGTGCTTGCATCGCTTTGTTGGAGCACGCAGTTCGCCGCCGCGTGTGCTTGTGACGCACCAGGGTGTAGTTGTGGGATGGGGGCGTCCTTGTACACGATTTTTAGGTCGCCGCTTTCGACGTAGTTCTGTTCGAGTTGTGGCTTCGTGTTTTCGTGCCATCGTTGACAGAACGGACAGCCGAAGTCGGTGAACTTGACGAGTGTAACCGGTGCGTCTTCTTGTCCTAGGACGGGGTCGTCGCCGACACTAGCAGGACTTGCTCCTGCGCTCCCTCCGGAGCCTGACCCTCCGGAGCCTGAGCCCCCGGAGCCTGAGCCAGATCCGCCGTTACCGGCTTGTTGGTTCGGTGCGCCTGCAGCGCCTGATCCACCGCCGAGGCCGACGCCAACGCCTTGCATGAGGATGCTAGCTATGAATAGTACTGCCAGGACGCCTGCGATGCCTTGCCAGAGACCTGTCTTGGTGATCGTGATCGTGTCATCACCTGGTCGTTGACTGGCTTCTGCTTCTTTGAGGTCGTCCTCTGCTTTGACTAGTTCATCCTCTGCTTGGTCGAGATCGTCTTTTGCTTTTCCTAGTTCTTGTTCTGCTTCTTGTATCTTATCGTCTTCTGAAGTATCTGAATCGGTGTCTGTCACCGTTTCACCTCCTACAATTTTAGAATACCTCCTTTATTTTATACGTATGCGTGTGAACGTAGACTTCGTCCGCAAATCTTTTTTGTTCAAACGCGCTCAGAAAACAGTATTTCGTTTTCCAAGCTATAAGAAAGGCAGAAAGAGATTCTTTATGGATTTGAAGTAAAAATTAGGTTTTATTATTCGAACAAAGTGTGTTAGGGCCCAGTATATGTGATCTTGTTCGTTCGCCCCATCTGCTCTTTTGTGATCAGTTTTTTGTCGTCGAAGTATGAGATGGCTTCGCTGACCTTGGACTTGCTGTAGTCAGTGAGGTGGTGAAGGCGGGCTTGTTTGACCGCGCCGTGTTCTTTTATCAAGTCAAGGATGTCTTTGTCTGCTTCGCCGAGTAGTTTTGTCATCCAGTCATATTTTTCGTTGTCTGACAAGCTTTTTTCAGCGGTTGAGAGGCGCTCGCGTACTTCTTCGTCACTGGCGTGGAAAAAAGTGATGTAGACGCCTAGTGAGAGGATGAACCCGAGTATCCCTGCTATGAAGTGAGTGATGTCGAGCTGTGTCTCCAGGGTTTCACATTGTTGGTTCGTGTAACAGCCGAGCTGCTCGGCTTCTTGTTGGTACGAAGTGATGAGTGAGACAAGGACGATGCCTGTGAGGAGACTGAGCCCGATGAGGACGTAGCCGAGTTTTTTACTTACCACGTTTTCAATGAGCTAAGGCTTTGATTATAAGGATTTCGTTGAGCACATGATTTTAAACGGTGCGTGTATGCTAGTAGCTTGTGCCTCAGTCGCATAATCTGGTATTGCGCTGGCCTCGAAAGCCAGTTCCCTAACGGGAGTTCCCGGTTCAAATCCGGGCTGGGGCGCTCATTGTTCTTCATTGTATTTGTCTAACCCTTCTTGTAATTCGGCTATGCGCTCTGCTTGTTCTTGGACTTGGTAGAGCTCATCTTCTCGTTCCCTGAAGGCTTCTATCTCCTCGCGGATTGCTTCTTGGTTTTCTCGGATGATGTCAATTTGGTTTTGCAAGCGACGCATGTCCTGCTTCACCCGATTGAACGCTTCCTTGATTTTTTGTGACATATTAGTAGTTACGGATTGATGCCTTATATATCTTAGTCATTATCCGATCGTCACTATCTCTCCTCAAACCCCTACAGCTTACCCTCCTGACAGATGTAGAAAAGTACCGGAATAAACATTGAAAACGCTCCACACGTCGACACAATCCGTATATGAATTCTATGGCGTCGACTTCGTCATCGTTCCGTACTCCGATGCTCGTGCGGAAGAAAGCATGTCACCACTGGCTTCGTTCCTCAAACCGAGGAGAGCGGCTGCTGTTCTGCCCGACCTGTATCCAAAAAACACGTCTTGTCGTCTACTAAATAATCGTTTGCTCATGGTTGAACGCATCGATACGTCATCTTCATCGCTGTAGCGGACCCTGTGTTACCGGCTTTCTTCCATCCTGATATCTGCTCCTCACCCGCTTCTACGACTCGAGACGTCTCTGGATAGAAACGCTGACAGTAGTTCACCTTGTTTTTATCACAGCCACTCAATCCGTCAGGATCCGTTTGCCACTCTCCGTTCTCTCGGTGCTGGTTCACCTTCCCACACCAGTATGCGATATGCGGATCTTCAGGGACCGGTTCCACGACGACGCTTCCTCCCTTATCGCCTTCGTCATCCGACGACGTTTCTTCAGCCGATGAATCATGGTCGTCACGTCCAACAACCGCGGTTTCTTCAGCGAGTCGCAGATGCACGTCTTCACCGTCGACGTGAAGCTTCGCGGTGACTTCTACTGGGCCTGTGTCATCAAAGTGGAAATAACCGGGGTATCCTCTCGTTTCGTACATGCCCTGGACATACCATTTGATGTCACCATCAAACGAAGCGAAGGAATCCTGAAACGTCGCCTCTACGCGTTCATCAACGACGGGGCTGTCTGGTTTCAATGAGATAGCAAAGTCCTCCTGGTCTATCCTTTCCTTGAGCACGTCCAAACGAGTCTTATCCGCTGTTTCCTCGCCTGTTTGACCACGTACGGTCTGATTCGTATCATCTTCAGTCTTAGCTTCCTCAGATTCGTTACTGGCATCAGCATCTTGTGTGGTGTTGCTGTCCGCGTCTGGGGCATCGACCTCGTTGGTAGGGCTACCTTGTCTTGTCTCGTCTCTTTCTTCATCGCTTGTTTCCTGATCGTCTTCGCCTGTGATAGCTGATTCCAAGCCTGGCGGCACTGTGTTTGTATCCTTTGATTCTATCTTGCAGTGATACCCGTTGTCTCTCACCTCGCCTATGACATCTCCCTCGACGCGTGTCTCAAAGTAGTTAGCATCATATCGTTCGTTGTGCAAGCAGTGCAGCGAGTACGTCGTGGCACCACTCCTAGCCGTGAACGACGGGATATCGGATCCAGGTTCAGAGAACGAATCCACGACGTAGCCTTGCGAGTCCAACCGTGTTTCCATAGCTCCCAGCGGGTCAGAGCCACCAGTGATGTCTGGTAGGTCAAACAAGCTGACAAGACCAGTAAAATACGTTAGAGAGAACAACGCTGCGTATAGGATCAACACAGTGTTCAACCCAGGATCAACGTTGTACGCGTACAAACTACTCGCTATGCTAAGGCAGAATATGACAAGGTTAAACACGACTAATCCTGTCACGCCTCTAGGGCCGAGCCCAACCAATATGTGAATAAAGGACCCTGTCATAGCAAAGAACAAGGATAGCCGAGTCCCCCAGCTATCTGCAAAACGAAGGAACTCTTGCAGGATGTAACTCGTGAGAGGGCGAGAGCCACCTGATCTAACCATTAATCCTCGATCACAGTACCAAATTCACTGATTACATTTTTTATCTCCGAGACACCGCTTCGAGCACGACCACTTCTCGATCCAATAAAGCAAAGATAGCCGTCCTTGTAAAAGGTTGATAGTAGGAGATTCCCTCTCTCCACGCCGAACGTTGATCCTTCGATGACCTCGCCTTCATACACCCGGCTTTCATTACCGTTCAACATTGTCTTCGTCGGATCCTTCCTGCATGCGAGGACGAACCCGGCTTGATCATCCTCCATGACTATGACACGAGCTCCCCGTGCATCCCTAATATCTGAAATGGTATAGCCAGCCTCTTCCAAGCCAGGCGTTAGTGCTTCCATAAAACCATCACCTGTCGCGCTAGGTAGTTCTACAACGCCGCTACTGAACAACAAGTAGATGCCACCGGAGAGAAGAATGAATGCTAGGCCGCCGATAGCCATTAATCCATCTAACAGGTCCATACTACAACACTTCAATAAGCATGTTTTAAAATCTGTGTGGTGATAGGCGACAGTCGAACGCCCTCGCCCAGATTCGAACTGGGGACCTGTCCGTTAACAGCGGACCGCTCGACCACTAAGCTACGAGGGCACACCACGCATAAGCGTCAGCCGTGTTTTAAGGGTTTCGCGCCTCACCCTTGACGTACGCATCGCGTCTAAGCACTGTTTCAAATGTTTTAGCGTTCGTCTCAATGCGCGGGATGCTGTGCGGGTCGAACTGCGGGCTCCGCGGATGCGGTGCGAAGCCTCCCCAGGCTTCGACGATGGATGTGTACTCGTCTTTGAGTGCTTGAGATGCTCGCTTGTTATCCGGGGTGGCGCCGAACGGATGGGCGTAGTGGCGGTGGGCTGGCTCAGCATCGTTGTCTCGAATCAGAGCATGTAGTATCGTCGTTTGCTTATCGATGTCACGTGGTGACGCTGTTTCGTTGTCGGAGTGGAACGGCGTGTGGTACCCGACGGTGTAGCCGTTGTCTTGGAGGTAGGCGAGTTTGTCTTCTTCGCGACCTCCGAACGGGTGGCGGAACCGGTGGTCGTCGCCGGCGTAGCTCACGTAGAACGTGGCTTTCCCGCCGAAGTCCTCGTGTTTGTCGAAGACGTCTTCGAGGACGCCCACCGCTGATTTATCCGATGGTTCTCCGCTCGCGTCGTATTGGAACTGGCTTGGAGCGGCGTCGTCGAAGGTGAGCACAACGGGTTTCTTCCCTTGCGGTACGTGGTCGAAGTCAGCTTCGATGTAGTCGTCGAGGGAGACGCAGTAGAAGTTGTTGTCGTGGAGTCGCTCCAACTGGTTTTCTAGGCGTGACGCACTCACAGTGTATCGGTCTTCGGGCCGGCCGACCTTGTGGTACATGAGGATGGGTATGTGTTCGTCTCTGTACGCGCTGCTTTGTCTTGGCTCGTGGTATGGCTCAGCGTGGTTGTCCTCGTCATGGGCTGCCCGTGACGCGTTCGCTTCGTGGAGTCGTGCTTCGAGGCTGTCGGCTCGTCTGACAAGATCTTGGTCTCGCCGTGTCGTTACAACGTGGACGGTGTCGTGCTTGACTCGCACACTGTCTTCTGTGACTCTCACCGTGTCTGGCGTGCTACTTGGTAGTTCGGCGTACGTGTTGCTCGGGGTGGTGTCGGTGTCGTAGCTGATCGTGGTCGGTGCGGTCGCGGCGGCGAGGAGTGCGCCTGTGACGAGGCTTGTCAACCATCCAGTCCTGGTGTGGTCAGAGCTGGATTGGTTGCGTTCTCGTCGTTCCGCTTCGACTTCGCGTACGGTATCCCAAACCGTCATAGTTCACCGAGGTGTGAAACTTGTGGGCTAGCACTGGGTGTTCGTCGTTGAGATATGACTGCGCGTCGAGATAGCCGTGAAGGTATGCGGCTTCCTCAAAACCTATATCTGGGAGTTCAGCGTTGAACGTGTCATATCGTCGTGTCCATCGGTTATCAGTGTCGCCGTCGATGATGTTGGTGAGCTCTTTCATCGCCGGGTCGTGTCGGTACCGGTCACTCGCAGGCTGGTAGGCGTCGTGGCGTGGTCGGCGAGATGCGGTGTGTGGTCTTCGTTCAGGCGTTGGAGCGGTCCAGGGCGTCCTGGCTATGTCCCCTGCGATTCGATCCACTGTGTTGAGCACGTTTTGCGTGGCTCGATGGTATCGTTGAGCGGTTTCTTGGATGTCTCTGATGTGATGCCTGGCGGCGAGCAACGCTGATTTCATGGGAGGTACACCGCTATTTCATCGCCGTTATCACTGGCTTGCAACCGGTTACCTCGTCGTTGATTGTAGGCGAGGACCTCCCGTGGGGTGTCGGTGATTCGTTGCAAGTCGTCGACGACGTCGTGGTCGTCTCGTTCGATCACCGTGTACGTCGGAAGCTGCGTGGTCGACGCTGGGCATGGTTCCATGTCGAGGCGGAGGGGGAAGCCGACAGGGACGCGCTTGGGGTCGTCGATGTTGTTCGCTGCTGCTAGTGATGTGTACGCGTCACTGGACCCGTGGTACTGGGCGCTGACCTCGCTCAGTGTCTCCCCTGCTTGTATTGGATGCCAGCATCCCTGACTGCGTCGTCCTTGTCGTGGTCTGCCCTGTTGTTCAGCCGTGTAAGCATCCTGTGTCTCAGTGGCTTCCGTCACGTTTTCTTTTTCGACGGTGATCTCCGTGTTGTTTTGCACGACCATTGTGTCAACTGAGGATGGCTGCGGCGTTGACGGCTGTGTTGGTGTTGGCTCGTCGGCGTTGTACGCAGCGACCATTGAGTCGAGTCGCTGCTTCACCGCTGTTTCTTCTTCTGTGAGGCTGTCTACGGTGTTCTGATACGCACCTGTCAGATCCGATATCTCGGTTTCTAACGCTTCGTTCTCGGCGGTTAAGCTATCAGTTCGTCGCCTAGCCCGTGTTAGTTCGCGCTCGAGTTTGTCCACGCGTTCAGCTCGTTGTCCTTCCAGGTACGTGTAGGTTCGTTGCCCTGCTGTGTCGATCTCGTCTTCACACGCGGTGTAGCCGAGTGCTAACGCTGCGCTTCCGAGGACAAGGCCTTTCCGCCACGGACTCGGTGGGTCGCCGACAACGGTGTCTTTGATTTTTTTAATCGTGGCTGCGCCGACAATGCCGGTGAACACGGCGAGTTTCCCGACGGTGCCAAACCCGCCTTTGATCTTGTCGCCGAGCGAATCGTTGTCATCCGTCATCGTCTGTTTCGTAGTCCTCCTCGCCGAGGATGCGGTCGCCGAGGGCGTATCCACCAGCGCCGAAGAGCAGCGAGCTCTTCACACGGTTCTTTGTCTCGAGGGCGACGTCGTTGTCACCGGTGACGTAGTCCTTGGCTGCTTCGTAGGCTTCGGGGCCTTTCAGCGCGGCGGGGACGCCGACCGCGGTGCCGATCAACATCCTGTTGAACTCGTTGTCGCTGTCTTTGAGCTTTGTTGTCGCGTAGTATGCTCCTGCTCCGATGAGGAGCGCGTCTAGTGTGTCTGCCATGGTATCAACCTCACGTGTTAGCGGCCGTCGGGGTTATAACACGGTTAATCCTTGCAGGGCGGAACGTGTGCGAGTCGCGCTGGAAATACCTCGAAATGTCTTTAAACGCGTGGTGCGATACACATCGTATGCGAGGTGAAGGGTTTGATAACACCGTTTTCAGCTGATTTTGCTATCCTGATACTGGTGGCGACCGGGCTTGGCTTTGTCCTTCACAAGTTCAACCAGCCGACAATCGTCGCGTACCTCCTCACCGGGTTCGTGCTCGGCCCCGCGGTGTTCGGCGTCGTCGGTCAATCCGAGTTCATCGCTTTGTTATCCGAGCTCGGCCTTGCCTTCCTCTTGTTCTTCCTCGGCATCGAGATGAACGTGTCAGAGCTCGATGAGTTACTCAAACCCTTGATTCGGATAACGGCGTTGCAACGCCTCATGCAAATCAGCGTTGTCTTCGCCGTGGTGAGCTGGTTTGGCTTTGACTTCCTCTCGGTGTTCATCATATCAGTCGCGACGGTGTTCGGCGCCACGCCGGTCATCGTGAAGTTACTCAATGACACCGGTGACTTGAACACGTTGCCGGGGCGGATCAACGTCGGCGTCCTGGTCTTCCAAGACATCTACGTCGTGTTACTCCTTGCTTTGCTCAGCGCTGACAACCTCACACGGGTTAGCACTATCGGGTTCTCCGTCTTGAAAATACTCGGTTTGATAGGAGCGATTGGCGGCCTTGCTTACTTCGCCTCTCGCTTTGTCATCCCCGATGTGTTCAAACGCGTGTCACGAAGCCAGCACGCCTTTTTCATCCACGGCTTGGCCTGGGCGTTCCTCTTCATCACGTTGAGCGAGCTCCTCGGCCTCCCTATCGAGATAGGGGCGTTCCTCGCCGGCCTCGCCCTCGGCCAAATGCAGTTCCAAGGCGAGCTCAAAGAACGCGTGCGACCCCTCACCGTGTTCTTCATGGTCGTTTTCTTCTCCAGTATCGGCTTGCAACTATCCTGGGAGAACCTCGTGCAACACTGGCATGAAGCCCTCATCACCGGCGGGCTGCTCATGGTCGGCAACGCGTTGATAATGTATTACTTGATCCGGCGAGAGTCGTTCTCCCCGAAGACATCGTTCATCGCCGCTGTGAACATGACACAGGCCAGCGAGTTCACCCTCGTCGCAGGCGGTGTCGCCGTGCAACAAGGCTACGTCACCGGTGACATCCTTGGCTTCCTCAGCATCATGGCCTTGGTGACGATGATCCTCTCAGCGTTCATCATTAACTACAACAGGGAGCTCTACGACTACGCGTCGCAATGGCTCCCCCCAGGCGATGACGACGGATGGGTGAACAGGCGCGACGACCACACCGTCATCGTCGGCTTCGATGACACCGTGCGGAGCTTGCTCTCCCGGTTCGGCGAGAACACCCTCATCGTGGACAACAACGCTGAGCACGTCGCCGAACTACAAGCTAGTAACACTGACTACCTCTACGGTGATTTCTTCCATGAAGAGATGCGAGGCGAAGCAGACGTAGAAGCCGCCTCACTTGTTATCAGCGTCATACCCTCCATGTTGATCAGCAAACACGTCCTCCGCGACGCAGACGACGCGACGGTGATCGTCAAGGCTATGAACGAAGACGAAGCCGCCGAGCTCTACGAGATGGGCGCGGACTATGTCATCGTCAAAGAAGCCGTGATGGCAGAACGACTCGGCGACCTCGTCGAGGCCTGGCAGTCCGACCCCGCAGGGTTCAACGCCATGAAGCACGATGAACAACGACGCGTCAACGAGGTGGCACGATGACCGTCGTCACCGAGCTCACTGTCATATTCCTCGCAGCGTCAGCAACGCTGTACATCATGCAATACTTCAACCACCCCGCGATACCAGGCTACGTCCTCGCTGGGCTCCTCGTCGCACCGTTCATAGCAGGTTCAGCTCTCCTCGACCTCGCACGCGTTGGCATCCTCTTCCTCCTCTTCATATTTGGCTTGAAATTCGACCCCGACGAGCTAAGCGGCGTGGCAACATCCACGATTCTCGCAGCGACCACGCAGATCCTACTGACCGGGAGCGTTGGCTACGCCGTCGCCGCCAACCTCGGCTTCACCGGGTTTGAAGCCCTCGTCCTCGCCGTCGCCTGCGCTATGAGCTCCACGCTCATCGGCTTGGACCTCGCCGAACAAGAAATCCACCGGCGCCTCCTCCACGGCCGACTCGCCGAGTCAATGCACCTCGTCCAAGACATGCTCGGCCTCGTCATCCTAGCCGTGTTGTTCGCCACGACCCCATCGGAATCCGTGACAGCCGGCGTCCTCACAGTGGCGTTCATCCTCATCGCCCTAGGTGTGCGACGCTACGTGTTCCCCTTCATCGGGGAAAGCATCGATTACAACGCCGAAATCCTCATGCTCATCGGGTTTTCCTCACTCATCATCTCCGTGTACACCGCTGGTTTCTTCAACCTCCCCTTATTCATCGGCGCGTTCACAGCGGGTATCGCCGCGGCAAAATTCCCGTACAACATGGAGTTATTAGATTCGATGGGGTCCGTGAAGGACTTCTTTGCCGCCGTGTTCTTCGTCACCCTCGGCGCCATGGTCGGATGGCCGACAACGACGACAGCTATCATCGCCGCAGCTGTCTTCCTCGTCAACACCGTTCTCAAGCCCTACGTCGCCGCGGAGATATTCAAAGTGAGCGGCTACCCAGACCGCGCGAGCGTCCTCGCCGGTCTCTCCCTAAGCCAGGTCAGCGAGCTCGCATTAATCCTCGCCATCGAAGCCGTCACCACCGGATTGATCACACCTGTCTTGTTCGACGGGGTGATCCTCGGCGGCGTCGCATCGATGTTCATCTCATCATACGTGAAGGCAAACGAAGAACGCGTCTACGAACACGTCAGTATCACACGGCACCCAAGCGCGTCACTCGGCTACACCGACCACGTCATCGTCATCGGCGGGTCAACGCCAGGTCGCCACGTCGCAGAAACCCTTGTAGAGCACGGTAGAGACGACATCGTCCTCGTCGACAACGACGCAGAACGCCTCCAATGGGCGAAAGCCTACGACGAGATCACAAGTGTCCACGGCGATGTCATGAACGACGATGTCCGCTACTCATTGAACATGAGCGAAGCCTCGCTCGTCGTGTCCACCGCGTTACAGCAACGCGTCTCGGAACGAGTCCTCGACCACGCGACGCACAACACGGTGCTCTACGCGTCGACAGCGGAAGCAGCACAACGGTTATACGAGGAAGGCGCAACCGTCGCACTCGTCCCGGACATCGCCGTCGCCGATGTATTAGACGAGATCATCGACGACGCAGATTCTTACAAGGGCAGGTTCAAGCTACAAGAAGAAGGCAAGGCCTTGCTTAGGGACATGTATCCCGAGCTGCAACCACTAGATTGACCGGTGTCAGTATATGATGATTTCTCGGGTCGTCTCCAGGTGAGAATGCCCGGTCCGCGATTTGAACGCGGGGCATAGGCTCCGCAAGCCCATATGTTATCCAGCTACACCAACCGGGCGTGTAATTGAAGACACCGCACACGTTTTTATATCGCTTGGGACTCTGATTCGCAGCTTTGTTACCAGTCGATGCTCTTAGCGGGGTCTACTGGCGACGTCCCGTCTATGTTTTCGAATGATTCAAACATGTATGATGTGAACGGATTTGTCTCGCTGCTATGGTTTGACCGCAGCCATTCGTATGCTTCGTCTGTGTCGTCCGTGTGCGAGAGTTTCATCGTGAGATAATTTGCTAGCCGGCGTTGGACCTTTCTCTTTTTGAGGGTGCCGTCACCTCTCACTTGGTGGTTGTAGAGGTGTCGTGGGCTGATAAGGGTCCCTCGCTTTACCTTCGATATATCGGTGGCTTCCGTTACTCTCGATCGCTCTTTGGCTTCTGCCGCAGTATCTTCTTCTAATTCTTCTTGGAATGACTCGAACGTCTGATTGCTCAAGTCGCCGATGTGGAGCGGGATCGCATGTGCGTTTGAAGTATTTGCTTCGGCCTTGAGTACTGGTCTGATTCTTTCAACAGCTTCGTTCACTTTGTCGCGCGCATCACCAGGGTTTGCTGGTGCTCCTGTCTCACAGATGGTGCTATAATCTGCTTGGAGTGAGGCGTCTCTATACCTATCAACGTTGCGGAGAGGTGTTTGTTCGTCTGCGTGTGTGTCGTGCAGACCATTCACCATAGATTGTAAGACACCGTCTATGTAGTCGTGAGCTTTTTACAAGCTCTCCATCCAGTCTAATGGTTCTTCTTTAAAAGGAGCGTTTTCCCGGATATGTGACGGCATCGACCTGTGAAGCTCCATGCTCCCCAAAACATATGTTTCCACGACAGGTCTGGACACAGCGTAGGCGTCTTGGATCTTGTCAACGATTCGGTCTAAGCCGACCGTCATATGAACTTTCCCATCCGATCCTTGAGATCGTCGATCTCCTTGGTTTCGGACGGGTCTTCTTCGTAGCGAAGAGCTAAGTAGTACGAGGTCCAATCACCGAGGAGGACAGCTCCGAACAGCTTCGTCAACGTCGTGCCCTTCATCCGTATCTCCGTGACGCCCACTCCTTCGTCTTTGATGACATCCTTGGTGATATCATAACGCTTGCGGATCCTGCTGTGATCATCATCATAGCTTATCATGACGACGTGCGCCGTCCCCGGATAGTTCCGATACCCGCAGATCTCGTTGTGATTAGCCTCGCTGTACGCCCTGCTCTTCGCTAAGGTCTTCGCGTTCTCGTTGAGCTGTGTCTCCCACCGATACGCCACCGGGTAGTACGGGTCCGTTGTGTAGATCACAGGGAGGTTCCCATCGAGTTTCGTGCTAAGTTCTTCGCCGTGACTCTCCAAATCGTGGCTGCGCAGATACCGGATGAGCTTGTTAACGTCGCGGTGGCGTCGCGGGGTGAGGTCGAGGGATTCGAAGAAGTTGAGAAAGGTGAAAAACGCGTAGGGAAGCGCCGCCCTCGGAATGTACCCCTTGGGTAGTTCGATGAGAGGGACGCGGGTTTCGTCAAGGCCGTCTGCGAGGCGCCCACCAGTGCTGATGATTGCGACGTCGGCCGGGCTCCGACGGGCTTTCCGGTAGCAGTTGATGACCTCTTCGGTGTTCCCACTGTACGAGGAGATGATGACGAGGTCGTCCCTTGTCAGATCTGATTGGAACTCGTAGTACCGGTTTGTCTCGATGTCAACGTCGTCGAGGTAGACGCTTAGTAAGTCAGGTGCGATCGCGCTCCCGCCCATGCCGCAGACGACGACACGGTCCGGGTCTGGGTTACCAAGGGTTTCGACTGCTTCACTATGATCTGTTTTGTACGCTGATTTGACGTCGTCGGCGACGTCGGTGAGAAAGGATCGTTGGTCGTTTGTGTCGTAACTGTACGCGTCGTCTGCTACCATGCATACTCGTAGGTTGACGAGGATTATATAAGTTGGCGTTCCGCAGCTATACCTATGTTTGAAGTCACTGTCGGTGAGGACCGCGTCGACAAGTATTTACGGATGGCGAACGAAGCGTTAGACGCGGTGAGCGACTCCTATGACGGTGAGCGAGGCAGGGATCTCTACGAGCTCGCATCATCTTATGTTAAGGACGCGGAGCACTGGGTTGACGAGGGCGAGCTCGTCTTAGCTTACGGCGCGTTGAACTTCGCGCACGGCTTACTTGACGCCGGTGTTCGAACAGGCGTGTTTGACGTACACGACCCGTCGTTGTTCACACAGGAGTCACGCTAACGCATTCGTCACCGATTCGACGACGTCCTCGTTGAACACGTCGGGGAGGATCCTGTCGGTCTCGGGTTCTATCGTGCCCGCTATGCCCCGGGCGACGTTAACCATGTCATCGAGGTCTACGTTGCGCTTACCAGCTCTGATCAACCCATTGAACAAGCCGGGGAAGACCAAGGCGTTGTTGACCTGGTTCGGGTAATCACTCCGACCCGTCGCTATGATGCTCGCACCAGCACGTTGTGCCTTCTCCGGGTGTATCTCGGGTTCAGGGTTTGCCAGGGCGAACACGACCGGGTCGTCTTGCATGCGCTCGACGTGGTCCTCGGTGACGATGCCACCAACGCTGACACCGATGAAAACAGCTGCGTCCCGCACGGCGTGGCTGAGGTCTCCTACGTTGTCTTCTGGGTTGACGCGTTCTGCGAGGCGCTCCTTGTATTCGTTCATGTCCCGACGGCTCGGAGCAAGGATGCCCTTACTGTCAAGCACGGTGATGTTCGTGTAGCCAGCGTGTAAGAGGAGGTCCGCTGTGGCCAAGCCGGCAGCGCCAGCCCCGTTGATCACGATCTTGTCATCAAAATCAAATGGTCGTAACGCCTTCGCGTTGGCCAAGGCGGCGAGGACAACAATAGCGGTGCCGTGCTGGTCGTCATGGAACACTGGTATGTCGAGCTCTTCAGAGAGCTTGTCGTGGACGACGAAACACTCCGGTGCCTTGATATCCTCTAAGTTAACGCCGTTGTAGTACGGCGCGATGCTCTTGGCGACGTGGATGACGCCGCTCGGCGTGTCATCATCAACGGGGACCGGGTAGCCGTCGATATCAGCGAACCGTTTGAGAATCGCTGCTTTCCCTTCCATGACCGGGATGCTCGCCGACGCCCCGACGTCACCTAAACCGAGGACAGCGGTGCCATTGGTTACGATCGCGACGTTTCGCTCTTTCGATGTGTACTCAAAGGCTTTGTCTTCATCCTCGGCTATTCGTTTCGTCGGCGATGCCACGCCCGGCGTGTACGCGGTGCTCAAGTCATCGTTTGATTCTAAGCTTACCGCGCTTGTAATCCGGATTTTACCTCTTTTGCTACGATGTAATTCATCGCTTAGTTGTTCCCAATTAACCATGGTCTACGAAAGGAGGCATTGTTCTTAGATGCTTCGGTGTCATCGACCGTCGGGTTGCTTATAGACCTGCGTTGTTTCAGCAACTACTCCCTTGTCGGCTTCTACAACGTCGTAGTTTGACATCGTGGCGTTGCCGATTAGTAAGAGTTGGTCGTCGTGGAGGACGGCGACCATGTCATCCTCTTGGAACTCACCCGTTATTGACTGTATCCCCGGGGCTTTGAGGTAGGAGCCGTGGCTGAGTGGTTCGATGCAGCCGTCGTCTACGAATATCTTGGGTAGGTGGTCAATACCAGCTTCTAAAGGTAACAAGTAGTCCTCGAGGATGTCTGCTTTGTCGTCTTTGTAGAACGCTGCGTAGTCACTGAGTTCGTGTAGGTTGATGGCTTGGTCGATGTGGAACGGCCCGGCCCGTGTTCGATGGAGTTCTTGCATGTGCCCCCCTGATCCGTGGTCGCCGCCCATGTCGTCGATGAGTTTCCGTATGTAGGTGCCGCCGTCACAGTTAATGCGGAGGAGGACTTCTTGTCCGTGTTTGTCGAGGACGTCTATGGCTTGGATTGTGCGCTGCCTGGGTTCTCGCTTCACACTGCTTTTCACCGGCGGTGTCTGCGTTATCTCACCCGTGTAGTCATCTATGAGGCGATCAAGGTCTTCGCTTGAGATGTCGTCGTGGAAGTATGCGAGGCACACGTATTCCTTTGTGCTGTCGAGCAAGGCATGCGTGATCCTCGTGTAACGCTGCGTCGCCACGGGGAGCACACCTGTCACGTTAGGATCGAGTGTGCCACCGTGCCCCGATTTATCGACGTCGAGGATGCGCTTGACGTAGTCGACAACCTGATGGCTCGTCGGCCCTGGTGGTTTGTTCACGACGACCAACGGTTTTTCATGTAGGAGATTACGTAGATTCATTTCATATTAGTTGAGCCAACCCTATTTTTATATGGCGCTGGTTCAAATCTCTAGCTTGTCCTTTTTGGCTGCTCTTGCCACGGTGATCTTGGAGAATCGCCCACCGAACTCGGCTGGGGTATACGTTATGATATCCGCATGTTCATCGCCGTCCCAGTACTGATAGAGTGCTTCTCGTCGACGCACCGAGTTCGTGTCTTGAAATGCTTCGGCGATGAAGAGGATGTCGTAGTCACTGCTTTTCAAATTATCCCCTCTCGCTCTACTCCCAAACGTGTAGACGGATGCATCGGGGTATTGACTTGTCACTCTTCGTTTGAATTCGAGGAGATCCGTGTCTGCGCCCACCCTATCACCTCCTCTACGTATTGCATGCGCTCCGCGATCATTGATTTGTCGTAGGCTTCTTTCGGTGTTACGCCATCCACGTCTGGGTAGCGAGTGGACACGTAGTCAGCGTTTAATCGACGAAGCGTTGATAAAAGGTCTTCTGGTACCCTGACGGATTTTGCGAGCTTGACGAGGCTGTGGGTTCGGTCAGGGAGCTGACGTTCAACCTCGACATGAACCGGTTTCAACGCTTTCTCACTCGCTTTTTGTATGAGGAAAGCGACGAGATACCATTGGTCGAGCTCCTTCACTCGCTTCGCCTTCGCATAATCTGCTTGGCTTTGCTCCCACCACATCTCAGCTTCGGCTAGCATATATCATACGGTGTGATAATGCGTATTAAACGTGTTGTTCCGCAATCGGAAGCTATCGGAGGTCAAGGTGGTCGTCGACGCGGCCTGCCACGGATTCAATGTCGTCGAGGGCCTCGTTGACTTCGTCGCGGATGAGATCTGTCATTGTCGTCAACGATTCAACTTTGAGAAAATACTCGTTGTTAGCTTGCGCGACGATACCCCGATCCATGAGCTTGTTCAAATGATGAACGACGGTGCCCCTGCTCAAATCGGTTTGTTCAGCGATCTCCTCTGATTTGAGACCTTTCGACCCGTGTTTGACATCGTGGAACAAGGTGATGAAGACACGGAAGCAACTACTATCCTTGTCCCGAGGAGAGAACAATCCAATACTAGCCCCATACCACTGTAGTAAATCGTTGAGGCTAGCACTATCCGGTACGTCACGCTTGATAATGTTTATATCGTTCACCACGTAAACGCTAGCACGACTAGTCTTTATTTAGTGTTGTTATTGGATGGAGAGGTTATCTTGGCATAATCTCGTTGGTGTTGGACGAAGGAACACCTTGGGCCGCCTGACAGACGAAGTAATAAGTGGAGCATGCTCTCATGCAGAGGCACGTTCGCACTTTCATATAGGAAGAGCAGCTCTAGAATGGCGTGTTGACTAATACCCCCACTGTTATACGCTGACGTTATTCGATCTTTTAATTCCCTGCGGATTGGGCGGTCGTCCTGATATTCATCTCGTCTGACTCGTATTTTCTTGGGAATATCTTACCAGCGTCAAATGAATATATTGTATGTGCATTTGATATCCTGAGAGACACCACCGTAGGCCACGTTGTTTTCTGTATCAGACAAATCTACTCCCACACTTGAATCGTACGAGACATCAATCCCATTACCAGCACCAGCGGTGTATTGTGAGACAGAATCGGGTTTCCCGCCGAGGAACGCTTTGCATACAGCCACATGGTTAGCGTATTCTTGTTTCACCTCAAATACTTTGCCTTTAACCCTAGTAACCTTGACAGATCGCAACTGGTATGTAACCTCTCCGCTCCCAAAGTCTATATCGGTCAGACCACAGTAAGAATACGACATAATAGCATCCCAGTATTTGTCGTCTTTGCTTGCTGGGACTGTGGAAGCACCGCATCCTTGATTCCCAAGCTCTTCTAAAAGACTAGCCATGAATTTTCGATTCACGGCCTCTCCCCCATTTGACGGATCCGCTAAGCCCTTTATCACATTGCTATTCAAATCTACGTTGCTCGGCGCCGGATCATCTGGCAAGTACCCGTCGACATCTGACGAGACAATTGTTCCTTCATCGTCGCAATTGCCTGCTCCATCCAAGTACGTGTCACTCCCACTGCAAGCTGTAGAGGCGTTCGTATCGGTGGTACTCGATGTTTCATCGATGACAGCCTTGGTCGTTGGCAAGTGATTGTCATCCCCACTACCAGATATACTGGTGACAATATCGTTGACACCTGTGCCTGATTCAAGGATGACTGCGTCGTTGATCCGGACTTGGTCATCATCATCGTCTATTATAGTGCTTCCATCCAGATCAATTCCTTGATCTACATCCACAGGGTCTGCACCCTTATTTGAATCAATGCTGTTTACATTCAAGTTGTTAACGCTTTCTATGTCGCCTTGTGAGTTGAAATCGAGGGTGTTCGTCCCACCAGCACTCACTGTGTTATCAGCGTCCAGGACGTCATCGATACCAACGCCGCTAGCCGCCGCACTAATAGCCGAATCGACCGCTGATGTTGTAGGAACATTGACATCGTTACCAGACCCAGAAATGGAGGTGACGAATTGGCTGATACCCGTCCCCCCCGGTAAGTATATCTGCTGTGATGACGTCGCGGTCTGGATCTGCCCGTTCACTG
>ERZ1034569.134-NODE-134-length-26634-cov-14.036834_pt1 | contig 26634 bp, 19 predicted proteins | sample MGYA00520706_ERZ1034569 | MGnify/ENA primary metagenome ERZ1034569 (study PRJEB33760, sample SAMEA4777722) | hypersaline lake metagenome | biome: hypersaline environment; feature: brines | place: Spain | collected 2014-08 | depth 0 m ...
GGCTGCGAACCTGAAACTCCCACCCAAGCGGTGCCGTGCCGTGGGAATCCCACCCCTGAAGGGGTGGGAGGAGGTCAAGTGAGTGGGTCCGCACAGCGCGTGTTCGACCACGACCCCGACGGCCTCGTCGGTGAGAACTTCTTCGACTATCTCCACCCGAGTGGACGAGAGCAAGCGATGAGGACGTTCTTCGGCTGTGTCGAGGACTCACGGAGTGCCATGACCGAGTGTCGGTTCAGGTCGCCCGACGGCGACTGGTTCAACGTCGAAGCGCAGTATCGGAACATGCTCGACGACGACGCCATCGAGGGGATGCTCGTCTATGTGCGGGACGTGACCGAGCAGGCAGAACGCACCCGCCGGTTCGAGAGCATCTTCAACCAGACGTTCCAGTTCACCGGCCTCCTAGAGCCCGACGGGACAGTCGTCGAGGTCAACGACGCTGCCCTCGACTTTGGCGAGTTCGACCGCAGTGACGTCGTCGGGACTCCGTTCTTCGAGGCACGGTGGTGGACTCACTCCGAGTCGGTTTATGACGCAGTCCGAGACGCCATCGAGCGGGCCGCGGGCGGGGAGTTTGTCCGCTACGAGACTGAGGTCCGCGGCGACGGTGGGCTCGCGACGATCGACTTCTCGGTGAAGCCTGTCACCGATGAGGACAACGACGTATCGCTGCTCGTCGTCGAGGGGCGCGACATCACCGCTCGACAACAACACAGACGCCACCTTGACGTCATGCAGCGCGTGCTCCGCCACAACATGCGGAACGACTTGGGGAAGGTCCGCGGGTGGACAGAGCTGATGAACGAGGAGTCGGACCCCGAGCAACGAGCCGAACAGTTCGCCAGAGTCGAGAGCATCCTCGACGAGTGGCACTCGATGACGGAGAAAATGAAAGAGGTAAAAGGGGTGCTCCAGCCCGACAACGGTGAGCGAGCGACGACTGCGGCCGGTGCGCTGGTCGAGGATATTGCCAGTCGAACCCGTGAGGAACACGACGCCGCGACGGTTCTCACAGACGGGACAGACAACGAGTCGGCACAGGTCCCGATGACACCCTACCAGGCGGTTGACGAACTGGTGACCAACGGCTTCAAAATGACCCCGATCACTACTATTGAATTCACCGTTGACCCCGAAGACGACTGGGTCGATCTCAGTGTGATTGACAACGGTCTGGGCATACCGGCGATGGAAGCGGAGGTTCTGAAAACCGTGGAGACGGGCCCACTGAGCTACCGGAAAGGACTCGGCCTGTTGATGATGCGGGTGATCGTCACACAGGGTGGTAACGCGTTGTTTGAGACAGTGGCCGATGGAATCAAACCGTGACTACGCCTGCCCACCGTACTGCCGTAGTAGGGCACAGTGTGAGCTGCGAACCTGTTTATTAGCTCCCAACACTCAGAGAACTTAATCTATCCTGGTTCAGGTTCGGGGTGGTCGGGTCGTTCACCGACGACACTGGTAAAAGAATCTTTTGTGAGTGTTGCGAGATGACGCTGATCTGACCACTGAATAAGTTTTTCGACTCACTCTGAGCTAATAATGTCCTCTAGCTCCTGTTCAATTTGGGCGAGAATTTCGCCTTCCTCATCGTTTGACTTCCTCTTCGAGAGTGGGTCAGATGCTGTCTCTACGACCGACTCATCTTCGTCCTCGGATGCCTCTTCTGAACTGTCAGATGTCAGTTCTCCGTCCGCTATATCGAGCGTCGCTGGTTCAACACTGTCGGACAGGAGCAGTCGCAGGCGTGGCCGTCCGACATCAACAGGGGACTTCTCAGTATAGATCATCCCATCTTCTTCAAGTGCACTCTTTCGCCGTGAGAAAGTCGCCTTACTCGCCAATCCAACGTCTTCTCCCCATCTTGAAATGTCGTACAGCAACGACTCACTCTGTGCAGCAGCAATTAACGCTACTGACACCTCGTCGAGGCTTTTCAGATCGCTTATTTGTGCTGCTCTCACTAGTGTCTCAAACTCTTCTCTCGTCGACCTGTTCACCTGGGACTCAAGCTCAGATAGCAGTTGGTCCCACGGAGGGACATCAATCTCAATGTGTTCTGCTTGTTCCTGTAGTCGCTTGAACTCAGATCTGTACGCACTGTCCGCGTCCTCCACAGTAATATTTTTCTCGACGTTCCCGAATGAAGAGTGTACAGATAGCTCCCCGTCTCGAAGCAGGTGACACGTGCTCGGAGGTGTCTGTGTTGAGTACGCTTTGGTTTGTTCTGCAGAAGTCAGTTCTAAGAAAAAGCTATTAATAGGAAATGTACCAGTTATGTCTTCTACTGTCTCTTCGGGGATGAGTAGGGTGCCTCCATTTACCCCGTCTGGAGTGAGCCAACCTATCAGATCTGTGGCATCCGTCCCGGATGGAATCGCTGTCAGTGCACCGTCTGGATTGTCGTTTGGAAGGTCTGACATGTGCTTTCTACTCGTGTACCTCAGTATAAAAGGTTGTTGAGGCCGCTATACCTCCTCTACCACAGGAATGCTTTATATCCCAGATACCGCTTTTTATCTCCGATATACACATCATTAGAAAACGTACAACGACACTGCCCGAACTAATGAGAGTAACCGATGCGATGCTTCGTTTAGACCATCCACAGGCGCCCGCGTGATATCTCAATCAGATACGGTGAGAACATCATCATCAAAGCTTCTGACGATCTGTCCGAGAATACCGTCTTTACTGCCGTCTTCTTTTCGCGTGGATCGAACGTACGACACAATCTCGTCCACCGGTCCCGTCGGGAGGCTCTTGAACTCTCTCTGTAGAAACCGCTCCCCACCAGCGGCGTACCCAGCGATGATCTTCGTCTGTTGCCCCCGGTCAACGAGCGCCTCCGGCTCTCCGACGTGCTGGAAGGCTAACGACGTGATGATCGTTCGGTACGACTCCGTACCGAGAACAGTTGATAGTTTTATTTCTCCGTCAGCACTCTCCAGTTCGACGTACTCGTCTTCCTGATACCCAACGACAGCGAGGAACACGAGTGCGTCGTAGTACGCTTCGAACACCTCGTGTTCGTCGACGAGGATACTATACGTCTCCGTTTGGTCGTAGTAGATGGTTTCTCCAGACATTGTCAGTCACCGCCCGCTCTCATCCGGTCGTTTTTGATCCGGGTCTGTGGGTATGATCCCTCTTTCTCGCCAGAGTCGAAGTTCAGCCAGTACTGTTGTCCAATGTGCTCGCTCATCTCCTCTTCGACCGGTCCTTCCCACTGAGAGTCAGTCGCGAACACAACAACCTGGTTACCCATCTCCGGGATCACCCGGCTCACCTCGCGACGGTGCGACTTGTCGAGTGCACCGAACGGTGAGTCCATCACCAACGGGTAGATTCCTCCCGAAAAGTACTGCGTCTGTGAATCCGACTCGTAGCGTCTCCGAGCAATCTGCACGAGACTCCCGACGAACGCGAGGCTGGCGATCTGTCGCTCACCGGTCGACTTGTCTACCTCAACCTGTTGGTCACCAACCTGTTGCTTGATTCGAAGCTTGAAGCTCTCGTCGACTTCGGCAGCGAGTGACTTGCTCGCGACATCGTTGAACGTCTCTCCAATGATGTTGTTGCACATCTGCCGAACCTTGTCCTGTAGGTGGTTGAACGTCGTCTGCAGCTCCTGTTTCACCTCCTGTGCCGCCTGCTTCTGTGCCTTTCTGACTCGTGCTTTTTCATTTTTTATTTTAATCTTTTCTTTTTCTCTGGTCAAATCTTTCTCCTTTTCTTTTAGTAGCTTAATTTCTTTGATTATTTTTCCAATTCGCTGTGATATCGACTCGATCTCAGACCGCTTCTTTTGTAACATGTTTTCAAGTTCACTCACACTGTTGCCTTCTGGCCCTTCTTTTTCAATATCTGACAGTTCTCTCTCAATCTCAGCGATATTTTGATCTAGCGTGTTGAGTTTATTCTCATGATCTTCTCGGTCATCGTACAAAGTTGAAACACGGGTTTCGAATTCGTCGTCTGATGTTGCAAACTGCCGAAGGTGACCAACGATTTGTAGCGCAGTCTGCTCAACACCGTCGACAACGGTGTCGCCTTTCAGACTCTGTAGGTGGTTGTAGTGTCTCGTCCCTGGCTCCAACTCCCGTCCACAGATGCATGTCTGTCCATCTAGCAGTGAATCGATATACTCGTCGCTAACTCCGGATGGAATCTTCCCTTGCTTACGCATTTCGTCGAGATCCTTGGCGGTCGCTCTGACCAGCGGGACCGCAAGTGACGCAGCTGCGTGACTGTTAACTGTTGACCGTAGGCTGTCATTCACTGACTCAATGTTATTTAGCTCGGATTCTCGTTCTTTTTCTTTCCGCTTTCGATTGTTATGGAGCCGCTCGGCGTCTTTTACTCCCTGTATTTTTCCTTCGATCTCGGTGATCTCGCTTTGCACCTGTTGTTTTGCTTGCTTTGCTTTATTCTTCTCATCTTGTTTTGAATCTCTATTATTTTTGACGTTTTCAATTTTCGTCTTGATCTCAGACCGCTCGTCATCAGCGTGTTCGTTAACTTTCTTCCTAAACCGACCAGCGACCGTGTCGAGGTGACTGACAGCCCGTTCGAGAATTGTCAGGCCCATCAGATTCTGAATCGCTTCCTGAATCTGTTCTTGATTGTCGATTCCGGCCAACTCGTCGATATCCTCTCCGTCGAAAAAGAAGAGTTCGCTCAGTCGCTCCGGAAGAACCTTATCAAGCGTCTCTTCGGGATTCCCCACAGCGTCCAGCCCGGACCCCTCGCCTCTCCGAACTTCGACCCCCTGATCGACACGGATACCGTCGAAGTCTCCTGCCTCCTGTTTCTCGTAAACTCTGTAGCGGTGTGCAAAGTACTCGACGCCGTCGTGACTGAACTCGACCTCGACAGCGGCTTCGACACGATCACCGGGGTCGGCCGCTGCCATCGCTCCTTCACTGGCGAGCCTGTCTGGTCGTGTGTTGAAATCGACCTCGTTGTAGAACAACCATGTAAAAGCGTTTAGAATGGTGGTCTTTCCGGAGCCGTTCGCTCCGTGTACGACAGTGACGCCGTTGTCGCCGTCTGCGAAGCTAATTGTCTCTTTTCTAAACTGTCGGAAGTTCCCTAACGTTATCTGCTCGAGAATCATTGGGTCACCTCTTCAGTAATGATTTTTTCAATCTCGTTGTTGATCCCGCGAGGAAGGTCCAAGTCGAGCTTTTCTTTTTCAGCGGTCAGTACACGCCTCTTAATCCGGGTTAGGGCTTCCTCGTCGAGATCAATCTCCGAGTCGTCTTTGTCGGCCATTGCGCTAACCAATACCGGCTACCACTTATAGGTTGAAGCTCCAACGACTAGATTCGCATCGAACCTCCCGTAATTCTCTACTAATGTCGTCATGACTCTGTCCAATCGGCGTGACACTTATTATGTAACGTGAGTGGTCTACAGTCACAGAGACAGTTCCCGTCTCGAGCATTCTATACATGGGTAAAAAACCTGATACGATTCCAACCGAGAGTAACACGGAGCGAGCCCTCTACCGAGATGTACTATCATCAGTCGACCGGCGCAACTATCCTGCTCGACTCGACTGGTTGGCGAGCTTCGTGGACAGAGAAGGGGACTACACGCTCAATCCGGGACAGAAACAACCGACGTTTCTTTCTCCGATCAATCTGTCGTCCACGATCGAAGAGCTGTACGTCGAAGGGCTCCGCGACCTCGTCGGCAGAAGCGGCTCTGTCACCGCTCTCGCCGACGCCGTTGATGTGGGGAGCGTGGTCGCAGAGTACACAGCTCTCGTCAACGGAATACAACGGGTCAACACGGAACTCCCACCAGGCGAAGTGCTCGGACGACTACTCATACGTGACCTCCAACGATACTCTGGTACAGCCCGTCGGGCAGCAGAAGGCTTCACCGAAGCGGCGACACCACGTGAGCTGCTCCAACAGCTCGCAACGAGCCCGGAAGCTGCCGCTGCAGTGGATGATCTCGTCGCGAGTGTCGACGACGCAGGGTCGCTCCCGGATCAACTGGCACAGGTCCAGCTCGCTACCCGGATGTGGGACCACCAACGTCGTGGACTCGCAGAGTGGCTCACGGCCAGCGGTGAGGGGTACGTCGACATGGCAACTGCGACCGGAAAAACTGTTCTCGGGCTTGCGGCCGTTGGTTACTGCACACAGTCCGGCTCGCTCCATCCAGTGGATCGTGAATGGCTCACCGATCAGTTCGACGGTGATCTACCGACGGTATCGAACAACCAGGCAGACGACGTACTGATCGTGACGACTGACGACCTCTTGGGCGCCCAGTGGAGTCGATTGTTCGAACAACACTGCCACACGCCACCAGAGTACACACAGATTATCGACAGTTCGATCTCACTCCCGTGGGGAGATATCGACATCTACCCGGCGAACGCTCTCTCTGGACTCGATCCGTCTGACTATCGCCTCGCAATCTTTGACGAGGTCCACAACTACTCTCAATCTGGAGGGTGGGGTGGACAACTCCGACGGTTCGTTGAGTCGTCATGTCCCGTCCTCGCGCTGACTGGATCTGACACACAGACGCTGTCGTCACTCGTCGACGATACGACGTTTGAGAAGGTGTTTGAGTACGGCCACGAGGAAGCACTGCGTGACGGCGTCATCCCGGAGTTCGACTGGACGCTCTCCTTCACGACGGTCAACGAAGAGATGTCTTTTACCCTCGACAGTCTTCGCGAGACGGCAGAGATTTTCGAGCGATCTGTCGATGCTCGCCCCGGGGAACTGTTCCTGCGGGAGGCACCCGTAGATGATCTCCCCGAGGAGGCTATCGAGGCACTGACACAGCCGTTTGATACTCCACGGGCGATGGCGAGCGGTCTTCGCGACGCCGGCACGGACGGACGCGCGCCGACAGCCGAGCTTGAGACACTTGCGTCCGGCCTCGCCGGGCGCAAGACACACTGGTGGAACCTCCGCCCGGCGTTCGACACGGTCTTCGACCGTGTCACGGAGGCGATCGCGGCCGAGCGACCGACTCTCCTGTTGACACAGTCATACGCCGAGGCGGAGGTGGCTGCCGAGCGTATTGACGACCTCGGTGCAGAACACATCACACGACTAGAACGAGGAACGGACGCACAAACGCAGGCCGAACAGATTGAGGCGTTCGACGACAAACGGACAGGCCAGAAGGTTCTGATCGGCCCCGGGGAACGCATCGGAACCGGGATCGATATACAGAGTATCGAGGTCGGAATCAACCTGGCTCGCCCCGGGACCGGGGTCAGCGCGTCACTGGTCCAACGGCTCGGACGCCTCCTTCGAAAGACCGAACAAACAGACTCCGTTGAGTTTTATCACGTTCTCGGGCTCCCACCGACCGAGGCGATTATTCCGATCGACGGCGACAGCTTCGTTGAAGACGTGGTCGAGTTCTTCTCGCAGGTAGAGATTCCAACAACAGACGGGATGACCAAGCCACCAGATGTCTCGGTAGCCGGTCGCGCGCGCGAATGTGTAACCAAACTCGAACGCGCAGGTGCACAGTGGCATCCGGAGGCGGAGGCCACTGACGACGTTACCGGAGCGTATCTCGAACAGATTGAGACTGTTGGGACAGAGCCTGCGGTTGCGACAGACTGGTTTTCGTCCGCGAGTCGTTGGGGTGGTGGTACGGTCACTGCGACTGTCGTGACAGACGGTGGGGACAGGGCCTGTGGTCCTGAGACTCTCTCGGTCGTTCTGCCGACGGGGATCAACACAGCGGTGGTAACCGTCAGTAGTCAGGAGATCCGCGGCGTGTGTTCCGTTTTCGATGCCGACTGTGCACGGTTTGATGGACTCGACACCGGCAACTACCGCGTCGTCGTCTCGACGGATCGAAGCGTGTGGTGCGAGGATGTGAACGTCGACGGAGAAAGAAATATCGCCAACTTCAGCAAGAAATGACAAGTGCATTTCAGAATAATATGAATGTCGAACACTGACAGCTACGAGACTGACACGGAGCGGCTCCTGGCCGAGGCAACTGGTGAGATCGACAAGGCATTGTTTACACAGACCGGCAGTGGTGGCCCCACCTCCGAGGGCTACCTGGCGGACCGGCCACCGATCGAATATCTTGCGGAAGATGCACCACAGTACTTACTCGCTGGGAATGAGGGAATAACAGTGAAGCGACACGCTGATATCGAAGCCAGAGACGACGACCGTACAGGGGTCTACACCACTGACGGGACCCACCGTGCATTCGTGCTGGTCACCGACAGACGAGTAGTTTTCATCGTCGGGAGCGACAACGGTGACACCGCGGTCACCCTCCCAATCCGTCGCATTACTGCCGTTCAAACCGACGGTGGGCTAACGCACGGGACGTTGATCGTCTCCAGTGATCGACACGAGCACGTGTTTAAAACGGAGCGGTCGGCGGCTGTTGAGGAGGCTGCCGCGTACCTCCGAGAGCAGTCTGTGACCCTCGGCTCGAACAACGGTGTCGTGCTCGGCGACCACAAACTACTCCCCGAAGCCCTCGCCGAGTACGCACCAGACGGTGTGGTTCTCGAAAGCGCTAGTAGGGGTACTCTCCCGGCCGCTCGGCACGACATAGCGTGGCTCACCGGGGTCCACGCCCGCCTCGGGACGGAGCTCGCAGAGACGACACGTGCGTCCGACAATCGTGTGCTCTTGAACGCTGTCGAGGAGCTGTTATCTGTTCTCCAGACGGTCGAAACGGCTCTCACCGAAATCAAAGAACAGAACAGCGAAGTCGATTCCGAGACTGTCAAGACGGCAGAGTCGGCGGTCGTTGGAACGCCTGTTGACGGTACCCCATTTGAGTCGCACAGTGTACCTGATCCGGAACTTGCAGACGACGCGCCGGCACTCCAGCGGGAACTGCAGCGTCTCGCCGGCGCACACCACCGGATTCCGACGCGACAGGACGTTGTCGAACACGGAGAGTACGATATTAGCTGCTTCGAACGGTATGGGGACAGTTGGAAGGCAGTTACAGAATCAGCAGGGTTCGATCTCTCCGGACAGATGATCAACCACCTCCAAGAGGTCAACAACAACCTCTCGGAGACAGTGACGCCCGACGACCTCGTCGGAACGACGTACGAGTACGGACGGTACGTCAGCGTGTTCGACAGTTGGGAGGCAGCACTTGACGCTGCCAAACTCGACAAACGACGTGGCCAGATGCTCGCTGCAGTCCAACAGTGCCATGACAAGCTGGAGCGCATCCCGAACGCGGCAGACTTGGAGACGGAAACACCGTTCTCTCAACACGAGTACACTACGGAGTTCGGCTCAGTGCAGGAGGCAATCGTGGCCGTTGGCCTTGATTACGAGGCGGCGTTCTGTGAGGCAGTTGCTGCAGTCGCCGAGAAGCTCGGACACCCCCCGACGACAACGGAGTTCGACGAAAGCTCTGGGTACAGCTCCAATACTGCGTACAAGTTCTTCGACAGCTGGGACGACGCGCTCGTCGCAGCCGGTGTCGAACAACCACCTGCAGACGACGGCCCGCCACGAACCCCGATCTCGGAGTGGTACGACGCTGTTCGAGGTCTGAATAAACTCCAGCGAACGCTGTACGGCAGCCAGATTACGAAACTCTCAGGTGACCCTGGTGCTGCTTGGGTTGAACTGATCAGATCAGTCGCCGGGGCGGAAGGGCTCGAACCCTGGGAAGCCGGGTACGCCCATCAACACGAGACCCGCGTAGACCACACGATAGAACGGTACCGCGAGGCGTACGGCAACGGTGACAAGGTCACTGACTTCGACACTGTAGAGACAATCTCAGCACCGGAGTCGGTCGAACTCGTCGCCGACGACATCGACGCTGATTCGATCTCGATCCCCGTTACCCCTGGCTCGGGAACGCCGCTGCCGGTGGTTGTCACCACTGAGGCAGAACTTGATCGGGCCGAGGAACTGTTGACAGAACTCCCGGAACGACCCGAAGCAACATCTACTGCTGTCGAGGAACTGACTGCGGTCAACGGCGTCAACCAGGAGACCGCGCAAACGCTGATACACGAGGGGTACGACAGTGTCGACGTACTCGCCAACGCGACCACGGAGGATCTGGCAGCGGTGGACGGGATCGACGACGGTCGCGTCTTTCGGATCACGTTCGCGTTGGACGACTAGCTGAGGCCCCCGAACTGCCGGAGACGACCGACGTTCGAGGTGATGATTTCGACGGCTCGTGTGACATCCTCCTCACTGTTGTCTTTTCCGAGGCCGAAGCGGACGGACGACTGAATCCGATTTTCGTCGTCTAACATCGCCGTCAGAACGTGTGACTCTCGGGTTTCCATTGTCGAACACGCCGATCCGGTTGCGGCGTACAGTCCGTCGTCGTTCAGCCGTGCGACGAGTCGTTGGTCGTCCGCGCCGACGAAACTCACGTTCAGGTTGTTCGGGAGTCTGTGTTCGGGGTGGCCGTTGACCGCGATGTCATCTACCTCCTCACACAGCCGGCGTTCGAACTCGTCACGTAACTTACCGATGTGGGCGACTCGGTCTTCTCGTTCTGCCTCGGCGAGTTCGACTGCCTTCCCCAACCCGACGATACCGGGGACGTTCAGCGTTCCCGACCGCCACCCACGTTCGTGACCGCCGCCGTGGAACATCGGTTTGAGATGTGCCGACCCGTACCGGACGTACAGTGCCCCGACGCCCTTCGGGCCGTATATCTTGTGTCCGGAGATCGACATCAAGTCGATCCCCAGCTCGTCGACATCTAACTCAACGTAGCCGACAGCCTGAACAGCATCAGTGTGAAACAGTACACCCTCCTCGGTCGTGATCTCGCCAATCTCCGCGAGCGGAGCGACCGTCCCGACTTCGTTGTTCGCCGCCATGATCGACACGAGAACTGTCTCGTCACGAATCGCCGCTCGGAGATCCGACGGGTTGACGCGCCCGTACTCGTCAACCGGGAGTACGGTCACGTCGAACCCCTCCCATTTGAGTGCGTCACACGCCTCCAGTACGGCTTCGTGTTCGGTCGCGGCCGTGATGAGGTGTGATCCGTCTCCGTTGTCGCGAGCCTCTCGCATCACTCCTTTCAGCGCGAGGTTGTCCGACTCGGTTGCACCGCTAGTGAAGACAACTTCCTCTGTCCGTGTCGCACCAATCGCGTCGACGATCCGTTCTCTGGCCTCCGACACGGCGCCGTGGGCTTCCTGCCCGGCCTGGTGATTCGTCCGACTGGCCGGGTTGGCGTACACCTCATCGAAGGCGTCCTCCATCTCGGCGACCACTCGATCGTCAACGGCCGTCGAAGCGTGGTGGTCGAAGTAGATCCCTGCGTCCTCTGTGTCCATACAAAATGATTCTACTCCCGACTCTTTAGTTCGTCGGGGATCAACTCCTCGAAGTCCGTCAGATCCGTCACCCGGCCAGAGAGCGTGTCGACACCACGGTTGAGATGTGCGAGGAAGTAATCGTACAGCTCCTCGTCGGGGTCACGCTCCTCGTTTAACATTCGCTTTCGAACCAACGCCATGTACAACGCATCGTGCTCGCCAAGAAGTGTGAACCGATTGATAGCCTTTCCCTCAGTGTTGTACTCCTCTGGATTCGGTGGTCTAGGCTCCCCCAACGAGTAACAGAGCCCAACGCGTGCGAGGTAGTTTGGCGTCATTCCCGTGTTCTGCTGGAGCATCTGGAGCCGGTTCGTCACGCTTGAGTCGAGCCGGACACGGTTGAACTCCTCAGTCATCACTGTACCCCTCGATATCGGCCTGTTTCGGGGAAGATGACGGCTCAGAGCCGACCCGAGTTGTGTCTTGCACTGCGTCGTCTGCGTCGACTCCAAAGTACCCTTCCAGGATCTCCGTTCGCCCGTCTTCGTCGTTGTTCTGCAGGTGGAACTCTGCGGCGATGTCGTCCGCCAGCGCTTCGCGGTACTGCTCGGTGATCTCCGTGTCCGTCGAGAACAACAACACTTGGTGTGACGCCTCTGGGAAGAAGTTCTCCACGAGCTTCGATCGGTGTTCCGTATCTAATCGTCCAAGCGGCGTGTCGACCACAAACGGGAGCGGCCGGCCGGAGATATCTGCCAACGCCCACAGAAGTGCTGTCGCGAAAATCTGCCGTTCGCCCGCCGAGAGCTGTGACTGTTCTTTCCGCGTTCCGCCTGTCGTCTCGATTGCTACCGAGAGATCGTCTTCGTCGACGACCACCCGCTCGTAGAACCCCTCCTTGTTGGAGAGTTTAAGATACCGATCCGTCAACACCGATTCCAACCGATCGAGCTTCTCACGGACGAGCCGATCGCTGTACGTCTGGACAGCCTCCTGAACGTCCGCTGCCAGCTGTGAACGATCGGAAACGTCCTCCAACTCGGACTGTCGATCGAGCTTGTTATTGAGCTCTGACTCCAACCGCCCGTGCTTCGTCTCCAACTCCTCCAACCGTTCCTCGTGAGACTCTACCTCCTGACGGAGCCGTCCGAGTTCGCTGTTCAGTTCGTTGATCTCCCCGAGGAGCGGCGCAATCACGCTCTCGTCGGGTGCGTTTGAGATCTTCTCTTCGACCGCCTGCAGCCGCCGAGTCTTCTGTTCAAGCTGGTCGGTCAGTGTCTTGAGTTCCATCGGGAGGTCCGTGAGTGCGTGATCGACGACGGTTTGCATCTCCTGTTGCTCCCGTTGAGAGAACTCGCTTGACAACTCGTGCTCTGGGCGTTCCCGGGGAGCTAGTTGGTCGTCTAACGCCGACTGAAGATTCGATACGATCTCTCCCGACTCGTCTTCGGAAACGCTAACACCCTCCCACACGCTGTTGTCGTCTGCAAGCTCGTCCAGTGCCTCGACAGCCTCCGTTCGTGCTGCCTCGCGCTGTGCAGCCTCTGTCTCCGCTTCCAAGCGATCAACGACCTCCCGACAGAGGTTTGGCGTCAACGCGAACGGGTACCGCCCGGTGACGACCTCTCTAATCTTGTCGCGGAGAGTGTCGATCTCCGTTTTGAGACGTGTCCGCTCTTCTTTGTACTCGTCACGACGCTCGGCGAACGTACCGCCTTCCTCGGCAAGCTCCTGTTCCATCCGGTCGATCTCTGCTTCCAACTCCGCGATTCGCTCCTGTTTCTTGTCTCGTTTCGAGCCTACCTCCTCCTGCTCCGCTTCGACCGCTTCTTTTCGTTCGCTGACAGCTTCGATCTCATTTGATAGTTCTTTATATCCTTCTTGATCAAGCTTCTGTGACCGATAGATTTTCAGGTCGGTGTCGAGCCGTTCGACCAGGTCGAGCCCGAGCAAAGACATCAGTGAGTCCCGGAAGTGGTCGTCATCTTCGACGGCCTCGGCCAATGCTTCTACCTTCTCACCGTCGAAAAAGAACAGCTGTGAGATCCCAGGGGGGATCAATTCCTTCAGAAAGTCCTGCCACTGGTCTTCCTCAAGCTCAGTGAGTTTGCTCCCGTTGCGGCGAACGTCAAGCGACTCAACGACGCTCTTACCGCGGTCACGAAACGACCGCTCAACGGTGTACCGCTCTGTTTCTCCGAAATCTGCGTACTCAAATTCCAGACGTACGGACGCCTCTGTCGATTTTTCTCCGTCGGACTCGTGTAGCAACGACCGCAGACGAGATTCGTACTCCGACTGACTAATCGCCGACTCGAAGGCACTCCGACCGTGGAGACAGATCTGGATCGCCTCGAACAGCGTCGTCTTCCCGGAGCCGTTCTGGCCGCCGAAGAGGATGATCGGCCGGCCGTCTGTCGTGTGAAGATCAATCCTGTTTTCACCGGCGTACGGGCCGTAGTCTGTCAGGCGGACCTCCGAGATTTTCATTGGTACAGTTCCTCGTAGCCGATATCGTACTCCCAACGATCTGCTTTTTCACCCTCTACTTCGGCAGTAATCTCCTCGACAGATCGCCAGTCTTCTGCGAATAGGTTGTCGATTTTATTGTAGATTGCGGCTCGGCGCTTCATCCCGTGGTGACGAAGCTCGAGATCAAGCAGCCGCTTCACCAGCTTTGGCGGGACATCGTGCTCAGCGGCAACCTTGTCTAGCAGTTCTGCCTCCATCTCGTTGAACGACCCGAGATCATCTTTGATCCAGTCGAGATCCTCTCCCGTCACTTCACGGTAGATCTTCGGTACAGAGTCTCTCCAGTCGGCCTCTTCTTCACGCCACAGTCGCCGGATCTCTTTCAGCTCTTCCTCGCGGATCAGTTCCAGATACTCCTCGTGGTCCCGCCGTTCGTTTACCTCCTGTTGCGTCTCCAAGAGCCGACGCAGGAGGTGCTTTCGGAATTCCAGCTTGTACGACCGAGGGATGATCCCGTCCCCGCCGTTGTTCTTCTCGCGGACATTCCCGTGACGGCGACCCTTCAGCTCCCGATACGTCGGCTTCGCATCTGGGTCCTGTGTCGATTTTAGCAGATCACGGAACTGTAAGAGTGGCTCCATCCACTCGTCCCCGCCGTCAACCATGTTCTCCATCGCCTTGTCGTCCTCTACGACCGTGCAGGTCCAACAGCCGAACCGACTGTTTCCGCAGGAAGGGGTGTTCGTGTCGATCACCATCGGACACTCGTCGTCCGCCTCCTGGTACAGTGCCGCGAGGTCACGGTTGCTCTTCCCCCACGGACACTCGACCTGCATCAGGTAGTCCCACACGTCGTCGACGACCCAGTCTTCGATCGGGGTGTAGACGAACGCATTCGCGAACTTCGAGTGTCGCGAGAGGTTCGACCCCTCGATGCTGTGAAGGTTCATCACCTGCTCGCGTGTCGCTGATTCGGCCTTCCTGGCGCCTAAGATCACGATCACTTCCCCGTGCTCGGACACCTTGTCCATGATGAAGTTATCCGCAGGATCGATCTTTAGTCGATCCGTGCACCACCGGAACGTCTGGTTGGGTGCCGGGTATCCTCTCCCGATTAGATTGACAAAAAACGAATCGGAGACATCCGGATACACCTTGTGTGACTCGAACGGAAGCGACTCGTCGTCGGCGTACTCGTTGACGTTCGCCAGTGTCGAGGTGATATGGTTAACAATTTTCGGTGTTTCAACCAACGTATCACTAGAGATGACGTAGATTGGCTTTTGCCGTTTCTCCGGCGGAAGGTCGCTGATAGCGTACCAGATCAGCTGGAGCGTGGTGGTGGAGTCTTTTCCACCACTGTATCCGATCACCCACGGTCGCTCGTCGGCGAGGTACGTCTCCCGGATTTCCTCGTGTATCTCATCGAGATTTCGGTACTCGAACACCGAAGTATCCGTACTGGGCGACGCCTCTGACTCGGCTTCGACAGCGGATTCGTTGCTCGTTCCCATCTTGCTCAACTGTCTCCTCTTAGACACAAAAGTCTCCCGACAGGGAACAGTCACACCGACGACACGACGCCGTCGTGCCGGACGTTTCTGGCACTCCCCGGCTACAGACTACTTATCTCGTCTTCCAGCTGTTCCAATACCCCAGTCTGTTTTTCAACACGGTCGTCGTCTCGGTGCTCCTGCACAAAGTCGACCAGAGAATCAAGGTCGTCTCCGCCAGAACTGATCACCTCTTCGTAGATGATTCGACTTCCAGCTGCCCCGTAGCTCACAAGCGTCTCGATCTGTTGATCTGCCGAGAGGATCGCCTTCGGCTCACCAGTGTCGGCGTACGCGAGAGAGGCCGTGACGACCGATAGACGTGGGTTCTGATCGATGTAGTTCCAACGCATTTCCTTCGGCTGGCGACTGTCGTTTGTCCCGTCCGGGTCGTCAACGGGAGCATCGGCTGCCGGCGTCCCGCGCGAGTATCCGACGCTGGCGGCGAACACGAGTAGTTCGTATCGCGCGTTAAACGGCGCCTCTTGCCCCACGAGACGTTCGTACGCCTCGTTGGACTCATACTCGAAGCTGAGTGCTTGTGACATCTCAGGCCACCCCCGACCTCGGACGAATCTCTGTGTACTCGTACGTAACGCCGTCTTCTCCCGAGTCGTGGTAGATCAGGTCGTACTCACGCCCGGCTCGTGGACCCATCTTGCCGGCGACTTCATCGCTCCACTGGGCGTCAGTCAACATTACAACCACCTGTTGCGCCATCTCCGGCACGATTCGACTCACCTCCTGTTGGTAGTCGGGATCAAGCGCTCCAAACGGAGAGTCCATTACGACTGGGTAGATCCCACCGGAAAAGTACGGCGAGTCCTCGTCAGACCGGTACCGTTCCCGGGCCAGTGATACCAACGACGAGATGAACGAGAGACTAGCGACCTGACGTTCACCGGTCGACACAGCAACGGATTGGTCTGGGTTCCCCTTGACCTCCTGTCTAAACTCCAGTTTGTAGTCTTCACTTATCTCTATGAAATATTCTTTCGCAAGAATTTTTTGATACGTATCGTTCACTCTGTCGTTCACATCCTGACGAACTTTGTCCTGGAACCCAGCATAGAGGCGCGCCACGCGGTCACGCAGGTATCGCGCCGTCTGTGCCCGACGTCTGGCTCGTTCCGAGAGCTTGTTCTCTTCTTCGGCCTCTGCGATTTGATCTTCAACGTCAGATAAGTCAGATTCGAGTTCGTCAATTCTCCCTTGAATCCGTCCGATGTTCTCTGTGTACGCCTCTCTGTCCGCCTCAAGCTCCTCACGTCGTTGTTCCAACTCTGATATTTCTTCTCCTGTTCCTTTAATTTTGTCTGATTTTTCATCTATCTCTTCTTGTAAATCGCGCTTCTTCTCGGTAAGCTCACTCCTCTGTTCGAGTGCCTCATCAAGGTCACTGTAGAATGACTCCTGAGAGTTGGCGAGTTCCGACAGCCGTCCGGCGATCTGCATCGCCATCTCCTCAAGCTCGCTTGATCCGGCCCGCTTTCGGTACGCTACGACACTCTGTCGTGGTTCGGAGCCGTGCGGCAGTGGACGACCACAGATACATTCGTCACTGTCGAGGAGATCTTCAACGAGCGTCTGCTTGATTTCAGAGGGAATCTCACCGCTCTTTCGCTTCTTGTTGAGCATCTCTGCGGTTCGCTCAATAGCAGGAAGCGCGAACGGTAGCTGTCCTCCGTCCGCGATCAGAGTCCCAATCTCGCTGTTTACCTCTTTGATCGCCTCCTCGTTCTCCTTGAGGTCTGACTTGAGGCTCTCGCGTTCCTGTTGCAGCTTTTGACTCTCTTTGCGAGACTCCAACGTCTCTTTGACTTGGTCGAGTTCTTTTATCGCTTGTTGCTTGGATTCCTTTTCGCCCGAGAGCTCGGCCTGTTTCTGCTGAATTTTCTCTTCGATCTCGTCTTGTTGAGCGATGAGACTCTGTAGCTCATCACTACCGTGTTTCTCCATCTCCCCTTGGAACTCACGCCGAACGTGGTCAAGATGCCTGTCGGCCCGGTCGAGGATTTCGAGCCCCATGATGTTCCGAATCGCCTCCTGAACCCGATCTTGGTCGTTTGCCACCATCTTGTCGATCGTCTCACCGTCGAAGAAGAACACCTCGCGGAGCCGCTCGGGCATGATTTGTTTGATCGCTACCGACGGATTCGACCGAGTTTTCGTATTCCCGTACTCGTCGACGTACCGTAGGGTGACCTCCTCGTCGACCTGTGTGCCGACGAGTTCACTACCACCGTCCCGCTTAACCGTCTGCTCGCGACCGAAAGTGTACTCTGTCCCCTCGTGATTGAACACGAGTTTGCCTCGCACGACAACCTTGTCGCCAGGAGAGACTTCCGCCAATGCTCGCTCGCTCGCTACGCTGTCTGGGTGTGGGAGAGTGACCGTGTCGTAGAACAACCAGGTAAAAGCGTTCAGGAGGGTCGTCTTACCGGAACCGTTCGATCCGTGGATGACGGTGATGTTCTCGTCTGTGTCGGTTGCGAACTCGATGGTCTGTTCGCCGTAGAACTGTCGAAAGTTCTCGACCGTGAGGCTGAGTAGCTCCATTCACTCCACCTCGTTTCGGATGATCTCCTCGATCTCCTGTCGTACGCCACGCGGGTTCTGCATGTGTATTCTATCGTCCTCCGCTTCGAGTACTGCTTCGAGCAGTTCCCTGGCAGTCCTCTCGTCAAGATGTGCCGGCAACTCTGTCTCGCTGTCCATGTTCGTGTCGACTATACGTCTAACAGATTAAAGTCCTTTTTCAAATCGGTGATGCTCCCCGACGTGGTCGGAATCCCGGACGGTGCAGCGTCCGGATGGTTCTTTGCACCATCAACGAACGTTGCCACTCTTTCAAGCTCGCGCCGAACAAGGTTGCGCTCAATCTGGAACGCTGGGTCGTTCTCGTCGGTGACGACTGCCGGTGGTGGTCGGACGACGAAGTCGTGGATCGTCGCGTACTCCTTCGACTCGTGTAGACGGAGAATTCGACCGCGCCGCTGAACGAACTGTCGTGGGTTAGTCGAACTGGCGAGCATGAACGCGGTCTCCGTCGCCGGCACGTCAACCCCTTCGTCCAAACACCGGATCGCAACCAGTGCGTCCAACTCACCACGTTCGAACTCGTCGAGAAGTCGCTCACGCGTCTCCTGATCCTCTTCGTACGTAAACTGGTGTACAGAGAGGCCGAGACGTGTCCCGAGTATCTCCGTGGCAGCAGACAACTGTCGCACGACATCACGGTCCTCACCGGTACCGGAGGCTGGTCGCTCGACACTTCCGTCACCGCAGTAAACTAGTGTGTGGTCGAGTGGCCGCGACCGCTCGACGAGATCGGTGAGCAGTTCCAACTTCTGTTCTGCAGTCCCAACGAGTCGCGCTCGTCTGAACAGGAGCTGCTGGAGCTGTTCGTCCTCATCGAGCGCTGCGAGGCTGTCGTCATCCCCTGACGCAAGTCGCTTTCCAATCGCCTTCGAGATCGCCCGGTACTCCTCGGCCTCCTCCGGTGTGAGGCCGACAATATGCGGGAGGTAATAGTACTCACACAGGTGCCCGTTCGAGATCGCTTGCTTCAACCCGTACTCGAACACGACCCCCCCCGAGAAGTACGTCTCAAGTGCTGTTGTTCCCTCTTCGTCGTACCACCGTTCAGGTGTCGCCGACAGTCCAAGCCGCGCTCGAATGTCGACCGGAAGCGCTGTCCGAAGGTGTGGCGCCCCCATGTGGTGAACCTCGTCGGCGATTAGCAGTGTCTCGTGGCCAGGCAACCGGTCGAGCTGTGCCTGAAAGTGGTCGGTCGCGAACGTCTGTTGTGTCGTCACGACGGCGAACACGTCTCTAGCACCGTGTCTGAACTCGGTGATAGCCCCCGCAACGTCGTTTTCCCACGTCTGACGGCTCTGGTACGCCCGGTACGGTGTTACCCCGAACGCACGGAGTTCCGTAACCCACTGGTCGACGAGGTGTTGATACGGGGCGACGACGACGAGTCCGAGTCTGCCGTCCTGTAGATCTTGAAGATGCTCAGCCGCGAACAATGAGGTGAGTGTCTTCCCCGTCCCAGTGGCCATGTGGAGAATCCCCTGACCGTTGTTGTGCATCCACGCCTCCACCGCTTCCTGTTGGTACGGCCGCGGGGTGATCCCATCTGGCGAGGAGAATTCTATCACAGCAGGTCACCTTGACGGTGGTGATCGAAAGCGTTCACGCGACGGCCTTGGTTTCTCTTCTAATAAAGTGGTACTGGTGGGAACAGCATTCGTTCTCCTGACCGTGTTTGCGTCGCAGTGTAGAAGTTAATCCGATAGCTGTCAGAAACCACTCTGTTACAGACCCTGAACCGAGTCAGATCGAAATGGTAACCAATCCCCGGCAGGCAGTAGTGTACAGATGAGTACTGAAGGCCGAACCTGTGTGTCCTGTGGACATCTCTCGCCAGCCGAATACACAGAGTGCCACGAGTGTTCGACCACACTCGACGGCGAGTCGTTGTCACTGGACAAGCTCTCGCACCACTTCTCGGCCGTTGAGACAGGCTACTCTGAGTCTCTAGTAGTCGGATCTCTCGTCATGATGGCGGGACTGGTGCTCACAGGAGCGGCTACGGTCGTCTTTGGTGAGATGAACAACGGAACGTATCTCGGGCTGTTTATCAGTCACTTCGGGTTCTCACTGGCAGTCGGGGCTGGAATCTGTCTCAACAGGGTGGCCGACAACGAGGAGCCCGGGCCGAGTCTTCTCTCGATGTTCTTCACCGTCTACCTCGCCTCTCTGGTCGGCCTGTCGCTCGCCTGGGGTTTGGCGATCTACTTCGATGTTCCGTACTTCGCGGAGGTGTCGGCTGGCTTACTCACCCTAGCTGGGGCGCGGTTCGTGTTGGGTCACCACGGACGGTACGGTACTACTGAAAGAGAAGCAGTGCGGTCACTGACCAGAACAGCGAGACTCGAACAAGACGGAGCTGCGAGGGACCTCGTATTGGCACTCATCGCCGCCTCTCCCGAGGCGGCTATTGCAGAGGCAGACGATAGTTTAAATACACCGCAGTTTGGCACGACTCCATTCTTTGCCGAGAGCAACTACTTTGCCGCCGCTGTTGTCGCTGTCTGTGAACAGGACGACGGACCCACTCCGAATCAGATTGTTGAGACGCTCGTGAGTACCAGCGAGATGTTCGAGAAGCGGGGTGACAGCGAAGATGCGACGGTGTGCCAAACGAGAGTAGACGAACTGGCGGCCGAGTTCGACATTGATCGACCGGGCGACGAGTGGGAAGGCGACACTCACGACGGCGGCACGACGAACGAGACGGATACCGGCGATACGAGCAACGCGAGTGGCAACGACTACACGGAGAGTACAGCCACCACCGAAGACGACTCTCCCGCCGGTGACGACGGCTCAGTGACCAACGAGCCGGACGAAGGAGACAAAGAAACAACGAAGACGACTGAACCCGGCGAGACTGGGAGGACGAGCGACAGGCAGACACGCAGTGAGATGCGTGCTGAAATCCAACGGCTTGACACCGAGACAGACGGGAAACCATACCCGAACGGAAACGTGGTGAATCAAAACGGCGACTACCATGTCAACCAGTATGTCAGTGAATTCGGCTCCTGGGAGGCCGCAGTTGAGGCGGCTGGAATTCGGGTTGAGGAACGGTTGCGCGACGAGATCCGACGGGTGAGTGACGAACTCGGGGAAATCCCGACCAAGGGCCAGTTCCGTGACCACGGCAGAGTGTCGGTACCGACGCTGGAGCGATACCTCGGGAGCTGGCAGGAGGCGAAGCCGCCTGTCGCAGTTGTAGAGTCGGACTCGACAACCCGGAAAGAGTTGATCACAGCGCTCCGGCGAAGCAACGACGACGTAGATCCTGAGACAGAACATCTTGCGAGCCGCGTTGAACACGACATCGACAACTACGTTTACGAGTTCGGGTCTTGGCGGGAGGCGTTGTTGGCGGCAGATATCGATGTTGAGCCGCATCTGTGTGGAGAACTCAGTCAGTTAGACGAGCAGACACCGGTACTCCCCGACGAGAGCGAACTCGAATGTCGGAGCCAGTTCAACTACGACGACTACACTGACGAGTTCGGCTCCTGGGGCACAGCACTCGAAGCCGCTGGGATCTCCGTTGAGGATCGGCTGCTCGACGAGATCCGACGGGTGAGTGACGAACTCGGTGAGATCCCGACAGAGTCAGATATGAACAGACGAGGGCGGGTCTCACCTGAAGCCGTCGGACAACACCTCGGCTCGTGGTCGAACGCTGTTGAGAGGATCGATCCAGTCTCGAGTAGGGGGGAAACCGAGTCTGACGACACCGACAGCAGCCACATTCAGGATACCGACACTAGAGCCGATACGACAGACGACACCGACAACAAAGATCCGACCGACGGGCCGGGCCGCGCAAATCTGACCGGGGAGATCCGACGGCTGGACGACGGGACAACGCTGTTCCCGTACGGCAATGAGATCGGCCAACGAGGAGAGTACACCCTCAGCGAGTACACCGACGAGTTCGGCTCTTGGAAGGCCGCGCTTGAAACAGCAGATATTGATATTGAAACGCGACTGGTTGAGGAGATCCGGCGAGTTCGGGATAAAATCGGCGAGTTGCCGTCACAGACTCAGATGAACGCACACGGGCGAGTCTCCTCGGCAACATGCGCTCGGTACCTTGGAGCGTGGTCGGAGGCAAAGTCGCGCGCCGGATCGGTCACTCAGTCGGTGGAGTCGGAAGACCCGCCTCCGGGTGGGTTGAGGACAGATAGAGACACGAACGACGAGACTACATCTGTGGTTCCAGATGGCCTCGCCACAGCCACGGACATACCGTCGGACGGCTCACTCACCGAGCCAATCTTGATCCGTATCGACGACGAATTGAACGCCGAGTCGCACCTCTCGGCGGCATTCCAGGTGACGGATGCGCTCGGCGAGTCGTTTCGGTTCGACGTACACGAGCAACACGCCTCGGGGATCGGTTGGCAGACGAACGAGTGGTACCTGGTCAACGGAGTCCGAGGGCGACGCGGCTGGGGAGCCGAACAACGACTCACGACCGGGAGCAGTCTCCGAGTGAAGACGTTCGGGAGTACCCCCCCAGAGCTGAAGACCCTTGTTGAGAGGTTGGAGGCTGACGAGTGGCTGTCGACGACCGAAGGGACGGTGGAGGCGGACGATGCAGATGAAACACCGCAGGGTGGCAGTGGGGGTGACAGCAGTGGTGGAAAAGGGGGCGCCGACGAGGACACCGACGACGAGTTGTCGACAGGCGATGATGACCTCAACGCTCTGATCGACGAGCTAGACGACATGGCGTAGTCACGACCGTCGCACAGCACTTTTTAATCCGTCTGCGTGACAGATCAATAGTGACCGACACGCTCCAGACTGTGCTGGATGGCCTCCTCCCGAGAGGGTGGGACGAGCCACCGGAACGTCGACGACGATTCTTGTTGCTCACGGCCAACTTTCTCGGCCACCCGAAGAAGTCCAACAGACGCCGCGCTGCCGAACGTGCTGTCGCGGACACGGTCGAGACGACGCCAGACGAAGTTGCAGCGTCGTGTCTTGACGTGTGGGACGAGACAGGGGGCTTGGCCGAGCGGCAAAATAGGCTCAGTGCCGTGTTATCGGCCGTCGACGACGAATGGCGGCAGATACAGTCGGACAACCAGTCGCTGTACGTCGCACAAGTACCGGACCACCGGCTCGGACTGTTTGCTGACACGGTCGACTCGCCGTACGACTTCGCGGCGACCGCCGGACTCTCGGACACCCTGGCCGGCAGAGAGCAGTGCCGGCTGTGGGGGGTGACGGAGGCTGGACGTGAACCCGGAGCGTTCGAAGCGCTGGAGCGCGGCGACGTGGTGGTGTTCGCCGACGACGAGCGGTTGTTCGCCGTTGGACTGATCGCTGAGACCCACAAGAGCGAGGTGATCGCTCAGCGGATCTGGAGCACCCGTGCATACCAGTACATCTACACGTTGGAAGCGTACCAGCCGATTGACCTCTCGTCTGAACACGTCGACGGGGCACCTGCCGAGCTCACCCGTGTCGACGAGACAACGGCAACCCGATTCTCCGACGCCGCCGGGAGCGTCTGGAACTACCTCACCCGGTTTTACACGACGAAGGGATTCAGAGACCGGTTCGAGGAGTTTGACCAAAACGGAGAGTCTGCTGTCGGACGCCGACTCCGCGACGATTCCGTCTCAATGACGGCACCTTACTACTGGGTCGATCATGACACTATCGACGACGCTGACGCCGAGTATCTCCAGGTTCCCCGGACGAACGAACCACACCATGACCTACAAAAACTGACCGTTGACGATACTGTCTTCGACCACTTTGACGGGCGTGTGTTTGGCTACTCCGAGGTGACAACACCAGCCTATTTAGTCACCGATCGGGACGGCTCAGAGTACCGCCGCGTAGATGTAGACACCACACGTTTCGACGAGCCGGTTCCGTTCTCGGAGTTTTACCCGGTCCTCACCCGCGACGACGTGCGATTGACAAACCACTACCCGCTGAACGATCAGGGACCGGCGATGACGTACCTCCACAACCTGAGCCAAGCGGGGGGAGAGTACCTCCTCGGCGCTGGCGGCGAAACGGAGTCGGGACTCCGCCGGCTTGAACGGCGGCTCAATCTTCCGACACTGTCGGTGACGCTTCCGGAGTCGTTGTTCTTCCCCGATGGGGAGCGAGAGAGACTCCGCCGGGAGATCGAAGCGACACTGAACGCCGGACGGCACCTGATCCTCACCGGGCCACCAGGAACGGGTAAGAGTAAACTCGCCAGAGCGATCGCAGACCAAGCCGTGACGACAGACGCTGTCGACGGGTATACGTTCGCCACTGCGACTGCCGAGTGGTCGACGTTCGACACGGTCGGCGGATACGTGCCCGACCCAGACGACGACGGGCTGACATTCGACCCGCGACTGTTTCTCAACTGTTTCCGTGGCGAGATGGGCGTCGAGAACAACTGGCTCGTCGTTGACGAGCTGAATCGAGCGAACGTCGACGAGGCGTTCGGACCGTTTCTGTCAGTCCTGTCTGGAGACTCTGTAACACTCCCGTACGAGCGTGACGATCAGGTGCAGATTGACTGGGTGGATACGGAAACACCAACCGAACGTCGCCGTGCTGTCGCCGCCTCCAACGATCGGTTCCCTGTGACTCCAGCGTGGCGTCTCGTCGGGACGACTAACACCGTCGACAAAGCGTCGTTGTACGACCTTTCGTTCGCGTTCGTCCGCCGGTTTGGATTCGTCCACGTCGGTGTCCCGACGCTGTCGACCGACGACGGCGTCGTCCGGGGTGACCTACTTGATCCTGCGGCTGGGCCCAACTACGCAACGAAGTGGACAGACGACGACCCGGCGTTTCGGGAGACCGTTGCCGAGTGGTGTCTCGATGTGGCCGTCGTCTGGCGAATAGTGAACGAGTACCGACCGATCGGGCCGGCGGTGGTCCGGGATCTCCTGGCGTTTCTCCACGCTTACCGCGGCGAGAACGAGACTGACGCACTCAGTAGCGCCGTCGTGAACTGCCTGTTTCCGCAGCTAGAAGCGCTCCGGACTGCAGAATACGAGAAATTGTTCTCTCGTCTCGGTGAGGAGATAACCGTCGTCGACGCCGGCGGTCGACAACGTGTCACTCCACGGGTCGACACGGCGGCGCTTGGACGAACAGCCGCTGAGTTTTTCAGTCTCGACACGGTGCCCTCATGATGACGAAAACACCGCCAGAACGGTTACGCGAGGTTGTCTCCACGCAGCTTGTTACCTACCTCAGTGAAGGCGTTGTCTCCGAGTCGGCCGTCGCCACAGTGGTCGACCCGAGCGAACTGACGGTGACAGATATACGACGGTTGCTTCGAATCAAGTTTGTGTTGTCGTCGGACGTAACCGAGTTTGTCCAACGGGCGCCCGATCAGCTTCGTCGTGTTCGCCGAAGCAGCCGCCAACTGACTGAGACTGAACGTGGCTCCGTCTCTGGGCGGGTGAACTGGCCAGGAACCCACGCACGACGGTCGCGTGCTGGCCATGACGACCCGACGTTGTTTGCGACTACCACACAGTCAGTCGCCTACGACATTCCGGAGAACCGAGTGGTCAAACGACTCCTCTCTGAGGTTGTCGACGTAGTTGGCGAGGAGTTTGTCGCGAACGATCACGACTGGCAGTCGGAGTGGTCTGCGGAGAGTGCTGCTGAACTCACCCGCGTGTACCGTGACAATCCACACCTCGCTCGGCTCCCCGACCCGGAGTCGTACACTGTTACTGACCGGGACCTATATGCTGCTCGTCGGTCACGACGTGAACTCTACCAGGATGCCGCAGCATTACTACGTCTGTATCGTGACCTACTCGATGGCCAGTACGAACGAGCAGCTGTTCAGAAACTGTTACGTGAAACGATCATCGTCCCGAGTGAACCCGCCCGATTGTTTGAGCTGTACGTTGTCTTCGAGCTTCTCGCAACGCTTGACAACGGTAGCCTCCGATACCGAACTGTCTCGCCCGGCTCAGGCGCCATTGCGTCGCTGAAAACGCCTGAGACGTCAATCGAGGTGTACTACGACGAGACCGGGCCAGTGACGCTGTCGGAGCCGTCACCGGAGGTACAGCCAGAGACACTCTCCCGGCCGTTCTCTCGAGAACTCATGGCCGCGAGAGCGTACGATAGCCACCGCGAAGCGATCCTCGGGAGGGGGTCACAGAAGGTTTACTACCGTGGTCGACCGGATCTCGTTGTCTGTGTGTTCACCCGTGAGAACGGTGAGCAATCGTTGCGGACGGTGCTACTCGGAGAAATAAAGTACACACGTCGCGAGCAGACGCTAGCCCGTGGCATCCGGGAACTATCGGAGTATCTCTCGTTTGCCCGCCACGACGCTAACTACCTCTCCGAGAGTGACGTGCAGCTACAGGGCGTCGTAGTAACGAACAGTGGCGGCCGTGTCGACCGCCACGAGAACGTTGTTCACCTCGGCGTGACTCCGTCAACGGGAATTCCAAACGAGGTGGTTGTAGAGCTCGTGTGAGTTGGCTCGCCAATCACTACCGAAGACTGTCTGGAGCGACGTCCTTTGCAACCGCATATATCAGTGTAACCGCGTCCTGGTCGCGTAGTCCTTGGTCAGTCCAATCGATGCCGCTATGATGTTCTATCGTCGGCTTGAGAACGCCACAAACCACGTACCTTCTCATTTTTTGATTAAATTCTCTATGTATCTCCGCAAATAATTCATTGTCTTATAATATTTGAACAGCTTCTATTTAG
>ERZ1034569.136-NODE-136-length-26455-cov-10.463674_pt1 | contig 26455 bp, 24 predicted proteins | sample MGYA00520706_ERZ1034569 | MGnify/ENA primary metagenome ERZ1034569 (study PRJEB33760, sample SAMEA4777722) | hypersaline lake metagenome | biome: hypersaline environment; feature: brines | place: Spain | collected 2014-08 | depth 0 m ...
TGTTACCGGTGGCGATTTTGGTTGTTATCGCTCAGGAGAAAATTGTCAGTGGACTTACAGCAGGTGCACTCAAGGAGTAAATCAACGCATGTCACGTCACACACCGCACGCAGTCGAACAAAATCCAACCATACTATTATGAACAACACGCGACTCAGCATTCACCAAAGCAGTACAAACCCTACCCATGGCACGAGTTAGACTCAAAGACGTCACGAAAAACTACGGAGATGTAACGGCCGTCGAAAATATCAATCTTGATATCCAACATAATGAATTCGTCACACTCGTTGGTCCATCAGGATGCGGAAAATCAACCACGATGGAGCAGGTCGCAGGACTCACACATCCAACGAGTGGACAAGTGCATATCGGTGAGAGAGATGTGACGAACTTACCACCGAAAGATCGTGGTATTGCAATGGTATTCCAGAACATCGCACTGTTTCCACATCTCGACGTGTTTGATAATATCAGCTTCGGCCTCCGTCTCCGTGATTACACTGATCAGGAGATCAAACGCCGCGTCGACAACGCTGCGGAGGTCGTCGAACTTGAGGGCATGCTTGACCGCATGCCAGATGAGATGTCTGGTGGACAACGGCAACGGGTCGCTATCGCCCGGGCGATTGTGCGTGAGCCCTCAGTTTTCCTGATGGACGAACCACTGGCGAATCTCGATGCCAAACTACGAGTTCACATGCGAACGCAATTACAACGTCTACATAAAGAACTCGATACCACGATTATCTATGTCACGCATAATCAGGCAGAGGCGATGACAATGTCTGACCGAATCGCGGTTCTTGATACTGGAGAACTGCAACAGATTGATCCCCCGCTTGTGTGCTACAATGAACCAGCAAACCTCTTCGTTGCAACGTTCATCGGATCACCATCAATGAACACAATCGAAGGCACGATTACGAACGCAGGCTTTGAGTCCGACTACGGTGACATTACAGTCGAACTTGACCCAGTAAGTGCTGGTCTCACTATCGGGGAGAATGTGACATTAGGTATTCGGCCTGAAGACGTCCACCCGACTACCAATGCAGACACAAGTGACGTTGAGCATCCAACTGGGACGTTCTCAACGATGAGCGATGTTATGGAGCCGATGGGTGATCAGATCTATGTGTACCTGACGACTGCAGACGTCGAGTCATCGAGTATGGACCAAGGGTCGGACCGTGGAGAGGTTCTGATGAGTGTCGACCCTGACAGTACCATACAGCCTGACCAGCCAGTGGATGTTGTGTTTGACCGCTCCCGTATCCATCTCTTTGACGAGAGTGGGGATGCGATCATTCACGGTATCGAAACCACTGGAGCAACTGCAGGAGGCGTCACCGAGGGGTCCCGAAACACCGAAGCGAACAGAGGTGTATCGACGGATGGCTGAGACGATTCTCCCCTACTTTCTCGCTGGGACTGCGTTGTTCTTCTTTTGGGTGTATGGAATTGCCTCGTTTGTTCTTGACGTCAAGCACAAATTTGTGCCAGCGGCAACTCGGTATTGGCACCACCGGCAAACCGACTCAGCGTCGGACGCCTCGGAAGAATCCTCAGTGGCTGATACAGATTCGATGACCTCACTGTGGAGACAGGAGTCTGATGCTGAAGCGAATTATGCTGATCAAACACATGCAACGACATCTAAAGAGTCGACACATAATCGAGAGAATATCGATAGCGATGAGAGCCTGCATTGACCCGCGTGCAACTACTACCACCGTTCGACTCAGGTGATTGTCGGTCAATCCTCATCTGACCATGGCAGAGATGGGAAGCCTCCACAAGATCGTTGCTGGGTTAGGCTGTTCAGCAGTCATCACGATGTGGATTTTTCTCGAAACTGGATTTATTCCAGCTGTGTTAATCACGGTCGTCTGCGGCGTTGCAATAGTGTATGTCATCGTTGATACTATCTGGCGGCAATTTCAGCGGTGGCTTGGATGGACACGCCTCGATCACTAGCCTTTCGATAGTGTTAGGACAGTCTGTGGTCGGAGTCCACACAGTTCGGGTCCGCTCATTGGACCGAAAGAGATTCGTTCACTCTTCGGGCCACTGTGGACGATCATCAACTGGCTGTAGCCCACGAGGAAGCAGTGAAAATCGATAGACGCCGGGGTCTATCGTTACAGTCACCGTGTTGTGCTCATTATGAACAATGTGCAGCGTGGTTGACTTCGGCACTGCAACAGGGACTGGTTCTGTGTCCACATCCGGGGCAAATCCGTCTTCGATGAAGGCGAGGTGATTATCTACTGGAAGGTTGACCTGTCGAGGGACGTCCATTGATATCTCAGCTTCAGTGGCCATCTGACGAGTCCGTGTCTCGATTGCTTCTTGATGTTTTTCAGCCAACGAATTGAGCGACTCATGAACCGCATCCTGTGCCTCACCGATTGATGAGTCGAGTGAGTTTGGGGCAAGCGACCAGGTGACTGCATCTGGATCACGTATATATGGAATATCCGAGTAATCACGAAATTGCTCTGCGGGTCCGATATCTAATTCACCGAGGATAGTCGCATATCCGAGCAATTCTAGATCAATATCAGCCACTCTGGCATCAAGGAGTATTGCTCCGTCAGGCGATGCCGTCACGTCAAACAGCGTGTCAAGGGACACATCAGAGTGACGACGGCGAACAAGTGCTGCATCAATGCTGATACTTTGTAGTGTTGATTCAACAAGTTCGCGGTATTCATTGATTCGCGCATTGCGCGCTAACTCGTCAGGGAACCCATCAACATCGCCGGTCCGTTCGACCCGGAGGTCGCCCTGTAACCGAATCCGCTCATCAGGGTCGATATGCAACGTCTCAATGTTCGTCCACGGGTCAAGCTCTCGATCGAAACCCATCGCATCCCGGATCGCCTCATGTGTTACTGTCTGTGAGATGTCAAGATTCGACACGTCAGTGACGTGTGCAAACATCCCGACCGGCGTATCATCGTGGCCAATAATGACTCCTCGTGTTGGGGGTGACCTCGTCTCTGGTCGAAGCACTGCGAGCGACCCATCATTGTACGTGACGACAACTGAGTCAATACGCGCAAGTGCTGATAGGTCGGTGCCGCCAGGTGTCAATATATCGTGCTCGTTGGTGTCGAACAGTCTGGCTAAGAGCGGATAATTTTCATCACGGACTATCTCGATAACAAGTTCCAGTGAATTACGCTCGAGCAATCTGTTGTACAATGTGACTACCGTTTCAAATGATGCGGCGAACCCATCATTTTGTAGTGGAAAAGGGCCCGGGTGCTCAGGCTGATTCACCTGTCGCCTGTAACGACCGAAAGTGTCTGTCCACAGTTCCTGTGCGTTCTCGACGAGGCTACCGAACTGCTCAGGATCTCGGGCAAACCCGGTTGCCGAAATAACACTCCCTCGGAAGGCGTGATTTATGACGGCTCGCTTATCCGGTATGACGTCTGCCTCAAATCCGTGACTTGCAAAGTGATAGGGCTCTGTTCGGTCAGGTAACACCTGCGTCACTGGTAGTCCTCTATCAGTCTCAAAGTGTTGCTTCGCAACAGGTGTTATGACCGCCTTTGTCATGATTCGGGCGAGCTGTTTAGCCGTCTGTTTTAGTGCAACATACTGCTCTGTCGGACTCTCAGATGAAGGAATATCACCAGCCGTCATAAGAATGGACGTTATCGATGCTGTCGACAATCATGTGCCGATAATATTATATGCGGCGTTAATCGCCAGCAAACGAGAGTGCGTTTACCGCATCCTCAACTGTTTCCCCCTCATTAGGTTCGATACGAGCAACTGGTTCCAAACGTTCATTTGTTGTCGACACTTCCTGAATTAGCAATCCATCGCGACTCACAGTCACACGCTGGTATCCAGGCTCAGTTGAGATATATAGATTGCCACTCATCTCACCCTCATAGATATCGAGTATCTCAGCGTCTTGATCAAGGTGATTTGTAACTGACTGAAGAATCGCTGACTCACTCTCGGTCAACTCGTCATCGACACTCGGAGATGGTGTCTCGCGCTGCGTTTCTGACATAATCCTTGCTAATGGGTACCTCGACATAAATATACCCACACTCGAAATATGTGTGTATCTCGTCGCTCCCCCGAGGGTACCGCCTGATAGTGGTCGAGAATCATGTATCGATGACAAACTGCGATTTTCGTCAACAGTGAATCACGACAGGGCACGCGAAATCAACATTGAGTGCCAGAGATACGGAAAGCACACCTATGCTGATTACGGCGCAGTCTCCGTCCGGCAGGCAGCAAAGTCACGGCGTGACTTTGCGACGGCGAAGCATATTGTGGAGTTGTATCTCCGACGGGGCCACCAGCCGTCTCGTGGGAGGAGCGTCAGTCAATACGCTCTCACCTCAGGGCCAACGACACCGAGTGAGGGCAGACAGCCCTCACCTGTTTGGGTGAAACGGAGAGGCCATTGACAAGTCCCACCCTCAACGAGCGAACCCCTCTGCGGGTGAGCGAAGTAGGTGGATCATTGACAGGCTATTGATTTCGTTCAACTGCGCGGTCGTGTCCTGACGACCGGCCCTGGGTGATACGCTCGTGAGCAGTTTTCGGCTCGGTGTCTTCAGTCATCATGAGTAGTTCGAGTTGTCGTTCGAATTCAATTTCATCGATCTCGCCTTCAGCGAATCGCGCGCGAAGATGTTCAACGGGGTCCTCAGTAGTGCCCTCATCCGCGTTCTTTGCTTCTGGTTGCTCACCCCAGCCTCGCAAATGTGCCATGGGCGTGAGAAGAAACCAACCGACAATTGGCACGAGTGCAATGAGTGGCTCTAATATTTCGAGTGCGGGGATCATTCCGATGACGATGGCGGTTACTGGTGTCAGACCAAACGTAAGTATTGCAATCTCCTTTGCGGAGTAACTCCGAATTCGCTCAGATACACTCACAAGTATAGCTTTAATTCAGATCACAAATCAATAACGCCGTTTCTCCGCAACTGAGTTCAGATAGTTCTCTTTGTTCTCATCAGGATTCTATCATGTGGCCAGAGAGATATAGCACATGAGATATCTCAATATTTGCTGCAGAGGTTTATGATAGAGACGAGAAAACCCACGAGTTGAGTCGTCGGATGAATCGCCGCACGGTTCGCATTCACTCAACCCGGCAAGTATCAGCGCCCACACTTCGTACTCGTGAACCTCGGGATGATGGACTCCCATCGAATCTCGGCAGTTCGCAAACGGGCAGTTGACTCGGTGTTTGCCTCATCAAATTACTTTACGTGACCACATGCATGAAACAAAGATTAACACGGGTGCCAGCGAGGGCATCCCATTCGGCGAAGCGCTCCCTGGAGCGAATGGAGGGCTTGAGTCGGTCCGGGCGACGCTTGATCACAAAACTCGTCTGGCTCGCCAGTATGGCGCAGTTGAAGCACTTATCGAGGCAGGCCTGTCACCTGCACAGATCGTTTCACTCACTCCAGAAGATCTCGAGCGAGTGGATCATGTAGATAGTGAAACTAAAGATGCGGAGAGGATTCATATCTTCGTCGATGATGCATTCGGTGTCTCGGTTGATGCTGAACCGATACATGAATGCATTGAGATGGCTACGAAAAAAAGTTGCCTCACTGGCGATGACGATCCGCTCTTTCGCACACCAGAGGGAGACCCTATCGACGAGTCGATGTTTGATCTGCTTCGATGACGAATCCGGTCTGCCAAAGCCAACGTGAACGTCCAAGGAACTGTTTGTGAAGCACTCAACGAATCACGGCGTCAAATGCTTGGCCGCGCTGATTGAGCAGTCGTCAACACACGAAGCGTCACTACTTACCTCACGGCATACGACTTCCGTTCTTTTGAGTCAGTGATCAGATGATAGGTGAGGTCCAACTTGAGCAGTACAACTGAACTATCTCACGCTCAAGTGGTTCGAGAGAGCGTGATTACAGACGGGCTAGGAGAGATTTGAACTCTCGATCTTCTGGTTAAGAGCCAGACGCTTTAGACCAATCTAAGCTACTAGCCCTCTCATATGAATTTTGGTGGCCGGTCATAAAAACGATTCTGTATCTATCGCACTCGGATCATAATCACGAAATCTATCTCATCACTATGCAGAGATGCTTACGGAGGGCCATGACGATCGCTTGAGAGTTGTCGGACACGAATAGAAAGCGAAGAGAACGTAGCAAGAACTGTCAGACAAACAGCTGCTGCGGCCGCAATATCGTGGGCGGCCATGTCATGGCTAGCAGCAGCGAAATCCGGACCAAAATAGGTGTGATGATACTCGCCCACAATGGGTATGAAGAAATCCACCACATCATTAAAACTAAACCACGCCGTTGCAACGGCAACACTTGGTACTGAAAATGTCGCATAACGATAGATAATAACTGCCTGAATACCCATCCCAAAGTGGCTCACGAGCAGGAACAATTGATAGGGGGTGCCATTGATTAGTGCGTCATTGATGAGCAGTTGGACGATAACAACCCAAAAGCCATACTTTAGATTTCCATAGAAAGCAAGTGCGTGTATCCAATTTCGATCTTTGCCTACTCTCCACGATATGAGACTTAGAGACATACACAGTGTGGCGAGCGGACTGTCTGGCACAGCGGGCCAGATTGCAAGGTGACTGTTCATAAGTTGAAATCGGTAGTGCCAGAATCCAAACACCGTCCCAGCGAGATTGATGAGGATAATCAGCCACACTGATACACGAACAACGCTGTCAGCATGCTCGAATTCATGAACGGATGAAGATAGAGACATCACACACTGAAGTGCCTCACTTGATATGGGTATCCACTGTGGGTTTCTTAATGTGAGGGTTTGAGCTACCCACGAGAAGCCGTGGGATTCAGTGTGGACTCCCGTCTTGGTCTCGGATAAGTTAGGGGAATCGCCTCCGTTCACGTTCATTATCCCGCTGCTCAAGCACCTCCGTCGCCCCCTTAGTTGCGACGGAGATACCGTAACGTCACCCGATGTTTTTTGCGGTATTGTAGTCGGCGTAGATATTGGGGAGTCGGCCTGCTACTGGAGCGTGGCTTGACTCCCAGTTGTTGGCTTCATCCCAACCGGATCAGGCCGTGGGTTTTCGCCTCGCACGTTCTATATTAATTCACGAAACTCCTCACGGCCACCCGCACTGCACTGCAGATGACACTCCGCACTCCGCGAGAGAGTATCTCATCTGAGCAAAGGGCGCTTGCTCGTAGGCACGGACCAATAGATCGATTGCCACAGATATCAGAATGTGACGCTCGTTTCGAGAATATGGCTCATACAAACGACGCAATCGTTCAATATTTACTCGGGCGTATTGAGTTCGTCTATCGACCATAGACAGTCTGATTTCGACGACAGGTGAAACAAATCCTCTTGAGAATGATTAAAACGAAAGAGTGAATCTCAGAAGATTGCGAAGCGCCCGAATGGCTCCATTGTAGGCCAGCTCACGCTACGGTTATTTCGAACTGTGAATTGCGAGGGGACGCTCTCGTGTTCAGACGACAAATCTGTATCTTCCCGCCGCCGATTACTGAAAAGTTTGCCTAACAAATATGTGGAGAAACGTTTCCTCCACGTAACTCATCTAAGCAGGGATTACTGCGTTAGCTGAATGTTCGCCTTACTCGGCACTCGCTGACAACATCTGTCTTATTTCTTCCAGCTTGAAGTATGATGCCATCGCAAGAATCGTGACTGGCCAGAAGCCGACAAATTGACCACGTTGTTCATCGCCGCGCACGTAGTAAAAGTACAATGCAAGAGCAACCGACCCAGCAGATGCTAACACAGCAGGGGTAAGGTCGTTAGAGTCGATTCCTTCTGCAGTTTCACCTATAATTTCCTCTGTTGATTCACTCATATTCTATAACCCAACTCTAGGTTAGACTCACTTCCCATATCAATGAAACGGTATCTGAGTCTCTAACAGCAATATTCCTGATATATCTATGACTCTCCGACAGCCGAACTCACTCGCCAGTATGTGCGAAGCAGTAGGAACTTTCGCAAATGAATGATTCGTCGCAGGTCACTCTGGAGATGACCGCTCGTCTTTCAGGATAATATAAAACAGAATGACTGATATCACCAACATCACCACGGGGAACACAGTCCTTGACTCGTTGTCATCCTCCTGTAATTGACTCATAATCACCAGTATCGGTGCCGGATACATACCACTTCGCTTCATTTTCGAGTCCTCGAATATAGCAAATTGTTTCATATCTACGAAACCAAGAACTGATATGGACGACATTGATCCGGATACAATGATGGTCGCCTTTGGCGTCCTCTTGAGTCTGATCGCGATGGTTGAACTCTACCCAGCCTGGAAGAATTCGCGAGAGAGGCAACCGGAGATATCAAACACAGACCCAGACCCAGACCAGTCGTAAGCTGGTCGGCGCAGACCAAAAATACATACGACCCTCATCTCTGCCCAACTCGTTGGAGCGAGACAATGACACCGAGAGAGCCGGCCTGAGACGCGAATAAGTGTCGCTCAGTGGGCACAGCACGTTCTCAAAGAACTTGCTCACTCGGCGACGACGATGCCATGAGACGTCAGCGATTAACTGTGTCGCTCGAATTCTCTGGGTTGAGTCACGACACGCGGCGTAGCAGCGTTCACTTCCACAACCTATCACGCTCTCAAAAATATCAAGACACCGTGTCGCTTTCATGACGGTGCGAGCACAGACCTCTGTCCTCAGGCGGAAGTTGAGCGGATATATGATGTCGTTGCCTTCCAATCCCGTTTCGACCCCGCGTGTGGCAGACATCGCAACGAAGTCAGCGAGATGCCGTTCACGACCACGCAAGAATGGACCAGTAGTAGCTCCCGCAGTGATAACACAGACGATAGGCCCTGACTGACCGCGTCGTAGCTCTTGAGCCAAGAGACGAGAGTTCCGCAATCCGGTTTCGGTCCGCACTGAGTGCGGGTTGGAACCTGATACATTCAACCGAATCCCAATGGACGGATGCCTCCGCGTTGATACGGAGGAAGCCGATCTATCGCTGCGATGAGTGCTACTGTGAGTCAGTCAGCGCGAACAGGCTCTTCATCAGACACAAACCGATCGTATGCGGTAGCGAAGTCAGCGTCTGTTTCAGCTGATTCCTCCCAGGCTGCGAGTCCGCGTTCCTCGGCGGTCCCAGCGATTGTATTATCCAGAAAGAGCCCGATGAGGCCACCGACAGCCATACTCGTTGACCCAATGACATAGACCGTGCTAGCGACGACATCAGTACCAAGATACGGACCAAGTAGGACAGTGTTTGTTAATCCCTGTTGAAAGGCATCGACACTTCCAACACTCCGCATATATGCTGGAACGGCCAGTCCTGCGAAGAGCGAAATACCGATAATAAAGACATTTCGCGAGGAGTCAAGATCCACGTACTTGAGATTTGAGAGTCCCACCGCGATAATCTGTCCAAACATAGCGATATATAGGCCACCGATAATCGGACTTGGAATGGTAGCGACAAGTTGACCAAAGTATCCAACGAATCCAACCACAAGCATGAGCACTGCACCAACCTGCACCACGTAACGTGAGGCGACACCGGTGAGACCAATCGCACCAATATTCTCTGAGTATGAGGTTGAACCACCCGTACCCATCAATCCAGAGAAGACGTTCATGACTCCTTCCATACCAATGCCGTGCGTCATACGCTTACTGCTCGGGGCACCCATGCCCGAGAGGCGAGCAACGGCGTGGTAGTCCCCAATCGATTCAACGATTGAAGCCGCAACACCAGCGAGCATACCAATCACGAACGCAGGCGTGACACCTGGTGTTCCCCACTGGAGTGGATAGATTGGGTATACTGGGTCAGCCGCAGCAACGCTGGCAAGGTCAACGTACCCAGGCGTCCCCGGGGTAAAGACACCAGCGACCGAAAGCGATGCGGCAACCACCCACGCGACAACGATGCCTAACAGGACCGGGAACAGTTTGAATGCCTTTGATTGCTCACCGAGATACTGCGAGAAGGCAACAATTGCAACCAATGTGAGTCCAAGGAGCCACCAGTTCTGATCCGCTGTAATAACGTCCGGCGAATTGAACAGTGACAGCCCAATCAGCGCAATGACCGGTGCAATAATGACCGGTGATAGGTAGTTTCGCAACTTTCCAATGAGCCCAAGATACCCAATTAGTACTTCAGCAATCGCTGCAATAATGATTGCACCCTGTAGCTGGAGTAATGCCGCTCGCCAGGCAGCGATACCCGCAGGCGGATTTGCTGTGACGACACCAACGACTGCCAGTGCTGGCGCAAGCATCGAAAATGGTGCGCCCTGCACGATTGGATAACGGTTACCGAACGTTGTTTGCGCCAGTGTCGCAGCCCCTGAAACGACAAAGAAAGTCCCGACAAAGCGAGGAATGATCTCCTCTGGCATTCCCATAGCGCCGGCAAGGATGAGCGGGACAGCGATATTCGCGCCAACCATGGTAAGATAGTGTTGAAATCCTAAAAAGAGAGATTCTGACAATGGCGGCTTATCATTGATACCATACTGAACAAGTGAGTCGTCCTCGTCGCTGCTTGCCATTCCTATCTTTTCATCAATATAGGAATACAAAAAGCCTCTTTTTGAGTATGTATATCACGAGAGCTAATCAACTCAGACCCAAACGACACTACGTGTCACACACGACGAAACAATGTAATAGCAATTACTATCATACCAGCTTCACGCCGGTTCCATCGACCTGAAACCGTTTGACAGCAATGTGATGATTCATCTGAGAATCAGTGCCGAACTGTCTGAAACCAGATTACGCAGATTGAGCCAAGCCGAACCGAGCCCAATCTAACTAAACACGATCTGGCTCACATAATCGATGCAGATAGCTGACACGAATGATACTGCTGCTGTCCTCAAAGCCATTGAACATACGAAGGTCATCTCTGAGACCGAAATACGAGACGACTCGCTGTCGACACTCGTAAGCTCTCACTCAGGTGGTAGAGCTCCGGGGATGCGGCGTGGTCTTGTTTTAGGGTAGTTCTGTTGAAGTTGATGTTGCTTGTCAGTCTCAATTGGTTCGTTCAGGAGGGTCTGGAACGAATTTCCAATCGTATTTGCATATTCAGACGAATCCAACGATTTGTGACAAAGCAACTGGATATCTCAACGGTGTTTACCATCAGCGTTGTTGGAGTCGTCTTATTTGCAGGTGCCTTTCTATGCCTATCTCAAAACAATTCGCAATCAAGCGGATTGAATTACGAAATCGAGACTGGTCATGACGATGGAATCAGCATCAATACAGACTCGGCTGCTGAGCTCACTGAGCACAATCGCGAAGAATTCGTACTTGAGGGAAGTTTCATGACAGGCTCCAGCACGTGTTCCAGAGCAAGTGTTGAGAACCTCAAGCTCAAAGAGGACGATACTGCGCATGTGATATTCGCCCCAGAAACAGTCCGGAGGCGCGCCTGTACGGAAGATCTTGCATCCGACTCATATCGACTCCATGTCGATCACGGAGGAAGAGTCGAAACAGTGAGGATCACTATCACTCAAAAGTATCATGACACACTTAGCAAAGAAATCAAACTGAATGAAAACTGAGATTCTATTTCTGCTCTCCGAGCACTTGCTGTTGAACTCGCAGTTTGTCTCAGGCTGATTGAGCGTGTCACAGATCATGCTAACCTCATCACACTGACGGGGCCGAATTGAAAAGACCTGAGTGCTGATTCCACGTTCTTTAGTCCGTGGAGGACCTCAATGAGGCTGAGAGTCGTGGCACACACGGAGAATCAAAGCGGGGCTGGCGGACGCGTACCCGCCGGCATGCGTTTGAACGACGGGATATTGAATGCGAACGGAGGATATGAACCTCCTGCCGATGATTCGACCAGACCGGGAATCTACCCTGAAAGCCACCCCTTGAGGAGTGGGTTAGCTTACATGAGCGTCTCTTGTGGCCCGAGAAGTTTTATTCTCTAGTAGTTTAGGCTCCGCTGTGTACACTTGTGAGCGGGTGAGTCGAGATGGCTGAGGGTGGGCGATTGCCAGCAGAGTCACTCTCACCAATTGCTGAGCGAGTGGATGAAATCCTTGCGCTGTATCATTACGAACTCACGCCAACTATTGAGGCAATCAACGATGTCGTCCCTGGATACGGTGGCCTCTTCGACTCAGGAACATCAATTAATGTGCTTCGAAGCGCTCTCGATAATATTCTTCAAGAAGGCCCGTCGTCACGACCGTTCAAACACCTCCAAGACGCGACCGATCGGGAGATTGTCATATACGTCGATGGAAGCTCTCGAGGAAATCCAGGCCCAGCAGGGGCAGGGGCAGTGGTTCAGATTGACAATACAGCCGTTATGAAACTCGGGCGCCCAGTCGGGTCACATACTGATAATAATCTCGCTGAGTATGCAGCGTTGCAGTTAGGACTGAACGCAGTGCACTCTCAATGCAGTCCGTCGACTGTCGAAGTTCGAATTGATTCGATGACGGTTATTAACGATACCTGGCGAGGACAGGAGTGTATCCCAGCGTATGAGCCGTATAGTGACGCAATCAGTGATCTTCTTTCGGGATTTCCTGCGCATCACTGGACACATCTTGCTGATAGTGACCCCAATCCGGCAGATGCTCATGCGACTGTCGGAGCCGATATTGCCGCGCTGGGACCTGGCGGTTAAGATTTTCTTCTCTGGTCATCCATCTCTGTCCCCGGTGAGAGTCGCACGGAATCGCTCAGCTGAATTCTTGAGGTGATCGGTATCATCTGTAAAGACCTCAACTGTCGCCGATGGCTCAGACACGGTTTCAGAGACAATTGGGCCGATCTCCTCATAAGCGACATCACCACTTCCAACCGGAATATGTGTATCGCCGCGGTGACGAGCGCCGTGGACATGAAGATGTGCAACGATATCTCCGTATGATTCAAGAAACTCGCGAATCCCCCCGACGCCGTCCTCCAGATACGCATATCCAATGTCGAGACAGACGTTTGCGTTCGCTTGATCAACTACCCTCCCGACACGGTCGAGTGCGAGTCCCCCAGCGTAGCCGACTGTTTCCAGACATAATGTAATGTCATGACTGTCTGCACACTCGCTTAACGCTGATATTCGGCTTGTGAGCTGCTCAAAACTATGCCCACCACCGCGAGCGCTCGGGTGGGCGACTGCTGTTTCCACCCCAGATTGGGCTGCGACTGCAAGCACGTCATCCAAATACTGGAACGTTGCTGTATCAATGCGGTCGACGGGTGTCGACAGTGGCTGCTTGTAAGGCAAGTGGACCACCCTCCGAAATCCGGCTTCATCGAGTCGGTCACTGACTTCTGAGGGCTCGAATGTATCGAGCGTTACTTCACCCTCGCCAAGGCCATACTCCACAAATGCAAATGATGATGGCAGTGACTCAATTCGGTCAAGATACGGTCCAATAGAGACACCAATATCCATGCGCTTGATTGGATATTCAACCTGAATAACGTTCGTTATTGCCAATTCCTCTCTCGATCACCGACAGTTTGAGACACTTGAACGGACAGATTTGATATTCTTCCTGTATTTGCAGTGATCTAACTCAGATACTGAATCGCTCTCTGTGGTGCTCTGAGATGGGAACAATACTCATCTCTGTGAGACGAGGTGTCCAGCACTGATATCAAAGATGTGATATTCATCGAACAGCAATGACTATGTAATCGCTTGACTGCTGACGTCTCAGACCCGCCGAGCGAAGGCATGAGACGTGTGTGATCTATCATAACACGATCTGGACAGTTGTCATCATCGTAAACGAACGGTTCGAATTCAAACACACTCCTCCAAGAAGATATACAATATGCAACTTATTTCAGTGGCTGCGGTCGCAGAAAATGGCGTTATCGGGCGAAATGACGAGTTACCGTGGCCAAGCATTCCAGCAGATAAACACCAGTATCGAAACCGAATTGCAGACTGGCCTGTGATCCTTGGCCGGCGAACGTTCGAGTCAATGCGCGAGGATCTCCCGGGAACTGCCCAGGTGGTATTAAGCAGGTCGAAATCCGCATATGATGCTAAATCAGTATACCACGCACCTGGAGTGAACAGTGCTGTCAAGCTTATTGAGACGCTTGGGTCCACCCGAGCCTACGTTATTGGTGGAGCGGAGATATACGACCTCTTTCTGCCTCTCGTCGACAAGATGCTACTGAGTCGAGTTCCAGGTGAATATGATGGTGACGCATACTTCCCGAAGTGTAATACGGATGAATGGACGATCAAAAACCGCACTGTATACGATGCGTTCACCCTTGAGGAGTGGGTGCGTGAACAGAACAAGCGAGTGTGAGTGAGATGAATACGTCTGACCTCCCAGAGGCCGTTATCGAGTATCTCTCGACAAACCGCGCGGAGCTATCTGCGCTCACCGAGACGATCGTTGGGTACGACACGCAGAATCCACCCGGCTGTACAGCCGATGTTGTCGAGTGGCTTGTCGATATCGGAGATGAACCCGCATTGTCTGCTGAGCGATTCGAAGTCGACCCAAAAAAGCCCAACCTTCTGCTAACCCTTGCTGGGCAAACAGACGATACGCTCTGCTTTAATGGACACATTGATACTGTCCCGTTTGACGAAAGTGATTGGTCGTATGACCCGCTTGGGGAGCGCGAGGAGAACCGCATTTACGGCCGTGGGACGACCGATATGAAAGGTGCTGTCGCGGCTATGCTTCAGGTTGCCCTCGCATACGCCAGAACCGGAGTGAGACCACCGATGAATTTGAGTTTCGCATTCGTCAGCGATGAGGAGATCGGGGGTGACGCTGGAATGAAAACTCTATTACAGACAACCGAATTTAACCCTGATGCGTGTGTCGTTGGTGAGACTACCTCCCGAAATGACCGCTACTCAGTGTCGGTGGCTGACCGCGGACATATTTGGCTAACGATCGAGGCTCAGGGGACGGCTGCACATGGTTCGCGGCCGATGATCGGCGAGAACGCCATCGATCGCTTAACGGGTGCGATTGACCAGTTACGCTCGGATTTCGGCACCTGCGAACTGTCAGTTGATTCAGCGATGGACCCAATTATCGAAGAATCGGTTCGATTTTACTCACCGGAGGCTGGGACTGACCCGGCACGACAACTCTATCGATATCCGACAATCAACCTCGGCGTTCTCGAAGGTGGGACAGCAATCAATACCGTCCCTGCCTCGGCATGCGCTAAAGTCGACATTCGACTCACCGCTGGTGTTGAGACGACTGAGATCATCCAATCAATACGAAGCTGTCTGAGTGAGACGGCTGGAATCAAACTGACTGACATGTCTTGGACGTGCGGGACATACGAACGGATGAATAGCCCCATTGTCAAAGCAAGCGCATCGGCTGCCGAACGCGTCGTTGAGGAGCGCGTCTACTGCCGGAGTGCAACCGGTGGCGGCGATGCGAAATCGCTTCGCCGTGAAGGGATTCCAACAGTGGAATTCGGATTCGGGACGCAGACTGCACATAGCACTGACGAATACACGACGGCAACAGCACTTGCTCGCAATGTTACCGCATACGCTGCACTCCCGTATGAGTACGCCCATCAGCTGAGTCAATCGTGACCGACTCCCCCCCGACTCGCTCGCCTCACACGCTCAGACAAGAAGGCGAGTTCATACCTTCGCTCACCCCAACCCAGCCAGCGGTTATCGATCAGACGGCTTCTGTATTCAACTCGGAACGAAAAGCAAACCCATCCCCGATATAACGGCAGACTCCGGGCTGAATCCCGTTTCTGTGTTTTCAACAACTGCTAAGCTATGGCTCAATATATCGTGGTTATCTTTGGTTTGAGTGATTATCTTAGTCTGATCGATATCCACGCGAGAGTAGTGAACTGCCTCGTGGTCAAAGTGGTTCGAGAGACGAACACAGAGTCATCAACCTTACATCTTCGATTCCCAATTAAGAGTGACCCCGAGGCCTGCCCCACCTGTATACACATTAGCAGCGTGTTTCTTTAGACGAATTTTTTCTGATACGGTGAACTCACCCCGGGGCAGTCGCCTCAACCGCCTGTGCAGGTCCTAAATTTGGAACATTATCGACCGAATTAAACCCTGTGAAATATAATACAAGAGAATTGTATGGCCAGTACATCTTCATCCTCCGACAAACCAATCCGCCTTCTTGAGCTATCAGCACATCTTAATCAGGCCGGCACAGCTGAAGATGCTGCTGACTGTGGAATCAACCTGGTAAACACGATCTTAACCGACCCAATTGTCAGCGTGAAGAGATATACCCCACAAAGCGATGGGGCGACCACGGTCAAGTCATTCGAGTCTCATCCGAGTGGCGACAGCGATGTGCTTGACCGACCGCCGAAGTCCGTGCTTGAAGAACTCAGTGGGCATCCAACTAGAGCATGTAAAACCCAACCCAGTGCAGTGATTCATACTGACCGCTCAGATTGGCTTTCTGCGGAGGCTCACGTCCCAGTAGGCCACACTCATATTTTATCTGTTGGCACGGCGGCTCAGGATGGCTTTCGCGATGAAGATATAACTGCCATTGAAGCAATTGCGGCAAATCTCTCGACAGCACTGGCACGCGTCGATCGACATCGATCGGAACCTATCGACTGTGATATCGCTCAGCGCCTTTTCGAGCACTCAGCGAAGCCAATGCTTGTCAGCAATACCGACGGGGAATTAATCGCGGGCAACCACGCCGCGCGTGAGTTCACAGATTGCGACCGGCACGAGCTACTAGGTAGACACCTACCTGATATGCTCACTCAAGACAGTGACGTCGTGAAACAGCATCTCGACACCGTCACAACTGGGGAGTCAGAACTGGTCAGGACAGCGCTCCCCCGCGTTGATGATGAAGATATCTTGATCGAACTTACGAGTGAACAACTGAGCCGACGCGGGGCGACTCACATCTGCACGACGGTACACACACGCTCACCCGCCGCGGACGAGCACTCGGCGTCGCCGCAGACACAGCGCTCAACAACAACTGACAGGACTGTCTTACGCCGATTGAACGAGATTACGTTTGGCGGTCAGGAGTTTGATGCCGCTATTGAGGAACTGCTCTCGCTTGGGTGTGATTACTTAGGTCTTGAAACCGGCATTCTCTCTGACGTCGATGGTACCGTATATGAGATTGAGGCCGTCGTTGACTGGACTGGAACGCACGAGGTGGGGACAATATACGATCTTGAAGAGACAATGTGTCAGGCAGTCTTCGCCAGCGAGAAAGAAGCTGTTCTGTCGTTTGCTGATGTTGCTGAGACGACACACAAAAATCATCCAGCGGCTGAAAACGTGCATGCGTACATCGCTGCACCGATAATCGTCAATGGGGAGACGCATGGGACGGTAAACTTCTCGATGAAAAGACCGCGAGAGGAACCATTTCGACAGGACGAGGAGACGTTCCTCACACTGATCACAGACTGGATTAGCACCGAAATTGAGCGCCGACAGCGATTTGAGGAACTGAAGCGGTACGAGACAATTCTTGAGACTGTCGATGACCCAGTGTATGCGTTAGATACCGAGAGTCGAGTTACCTATCTCAACGACGCAGCAATGCGAGAATTCGGGTGCGGTGATGAAATTATTGGAGAGCATCTCTCAAGTGACAGGCATTGTCAAGATATTGAGCCCATATATCATCACGTTGAGTCTCTGCTGTCTGCGGACAAGCAATCAGAGACGGCCACGTTCGAACTGGAAGCAGCCAATGGAGAGTCGAAAACCGTCGAGAGCCGGGTCGGGTTAATCAGTAATGGCGAATTTCGCGGCGCGGCTGGCGTTCTCCGCGATATTACGGCTCGGAAAGAGCGGGAGCAACGGCTGGAGTCATTCCAGCACCTCATTGAGGAGGCAGCTGACGGGGTTGCAATTCTTGAGGATCAAGAGTACACATACATCGACCAGACGCACGTCGACATGTATGGCTTCGAAGCGAAAGAAGAATTACTCGGAAGTACATGGCGAGAACTCTATGGAGAAACAGAGATCGACAGGTTGGAGTCCGAGGCGTTTCCAGTGCTGCGAGCGGAGGGCAACTGGCGTGGGATGGTGACCGGCAGGCGCCCAGACGGATCGACGTTTCCTACTGAGATCTCTCTAACCATGGTTGAGGGTGACCGAATCGTCTGTACCGTCCGTGACGAAACCGAGCGCCAGGCTCGAGAGCGGAAGCTCAAGCAAGAAGTCCAGCGGCGCAAGGACAATGAACGGCAGTACCGCACGCTCGCAGAGAATATTCCTAATGCTGCGGTTCTCACGTTTGACGCCGATCTCACGTATAAACTTGCAGCCGGCGAACTTCTTTCACTCTTTGAATCTGAAGCGGCCTCTATTCGTGACAAGCGTGTTGGAACAGTGCTTATCAACCCTGATCATGAGCTCATCCCACGGTTTCGTGCAGCAGTCAATGGTGAGCGAACTGACAGTCAAATCGAGCTTCGCGGACGAATTCTTCAGACTCACATCGTCCCCATTACATCTTCCGACACCTCGGGACTCATCCTAATACAGGATATCACTGACGAGGCATATCGAGAGCGAGAGTTGTTCGAGGAGCGCGAGCGATTCCGTCTGCTGACTGAGAGCGTCAGCGAGTACGCATTTCTCATCGTCAGCAGAGATGGCACCATTCAAACGTGGAATGAGAGTGCCAGCAATACGTTCGGATATGACACGCAGATAGCAACCGGAATGTCGATGACAGCAATCTATCCAGCAGTAAAACGGGACTTAGGGGTGCCTGACCGACTACTCCAACAGGCAGCAATCGCTGGCGAAAGCACGTATGAAGGACAACTTATTCGAGACGACGGATCAGAATTTTACGCTGAAGTTAGCTATGCTCCGCTTGAATCCGATCGTGGCGATTTCCGTGGCTATGCGATGGTCGTTCATGATCTGACAGATCAACGGCGTCAGCAGCGCCGAGCCGAGCGGCTCGTTGAGCAATCAGATGATGTCATCACAATCGTCGACACGGAGGGAACCATTACCTACGCCAGTGGCTCATCCACCCGTATCCTCGAATTCGAGCCTGATGCACTCACTGAGACGAATCTTTTTGATTACCTCCACCCAGATAGCCGCGAGGATGTGATGGAGGCGTTTTTTGCTGCCACAGAGACACATGACGCAACTTCTCAATTGAGCTGTCGCCTCAGGTCAGGTGATGGCGAATGGCTCAATATCGAGCTCCAATATCGAAATATGCTGGATGACGACGCGATCGGTGGGATGCTGGTGTACCTCCGAGATGTAACTGAGCGTAAGCAGCGTGCGCGCCGGTTCGAGGGGATTTTCAACCAGACGTTTCAGTTCACAGGGTTGCTAGACCCAGATGGCACGCTTATCGAAGTCAATGACGCCGCGCTCGCGTTCGGCGGACTTGAGCGCGATGCAATCGTCGGGAAGCAATTTCCTGAGATTGGATGGTGGACGCACTCTGAGGCGGCTAGCGACACCATCGAAAAAGCAATCAATCGAGCCAGCGATGGCGAGTTCGTTCGCTATGAGACGGATGCACTCGGTAGTGACGGACTCGCAACAATTGACTTCTCGGTGAAACCCGTGAGTGACGAGGACGGCGGAATTTCGATGCTTGTCGTAGAGGGTCGCAACATTACAGCACGGCAGCAGTACAGGCGTAACTTAGATATCATGCAGCGGATATTACGGCATAACATACGAAACGACATTACCAAGCTGCGAGGTTGGTCGAAGGAGATGTGTGAGGAAGCAAGCGCCGAAAAGCGCACAGAGCAGTTCGCAATTATCGAATCAATCCTCGATGACTGGGAGACAATGACCGACAAAGTAAAACAGATACGCCAAGTCCTCCAGTCACAGCGAGAGCAGCAGGCGGATGTCGAGCCTGCATCACTGGTTGAGGACGCGGTCGCTCCGCTCCGTAAAAAATACACTGACACACCAATCACGACTGAGACGTTGGATTCTGTATCGGCGTCGGCAACAGTGCCAGCAACACTTGTTGGAGCAGTTCGTGAGTTGGTAGAGAACGCGGCGAACGCCATCGAGGATGGGGAGGTCGAAGTCAGTGTCAGACATCGAGAGGACGGTTGGACCGAGATTAGTATCAGAGATGACGGACCAGGCATCCCGGAGATGGAAGCAACCGTGCTTGAAACTGGCGAGGAGACCCCGCTGAATCACGGGGGAGGACTCGGTCTGTGGATGGTTCGAATGATCGTAACACAGGCCGGCGGCGAGGTATCGGTCAACTCACTGACTGACGGCACAGAGGTCTGTCTGCGGTTACCGACATGATTGCTGCGCGAGCCGTTGGGTTATCTGAAGCCAACAATCTCTCGTCCATCCAAACGAGTTCAACCCGTGAGAAAGTAGTTTTCAGTTCAATTCCGTGGGCGTAACACGAATTCCCTCGTGGGAGAGTGAACCGTGACTGTGGCATCTCTGTTTTATCCCACTCGAGTTGAGCACGGAGACAAACGGTCTCTCTGATAGGCTGTGTGCACAGGCGTGAGAAACGACTGGGGGTTAACTCAGATATGCGATATCAGAACAGCTCAGCGGCGACGACCAGCAGCAAGCACTCCAGCCGCGATGAGGAGACTGACGGCCAGGCCACCAATCGCTATTTCATAGTTTGCAACGGTGGCAATCGCACCCATATATGTCGGGCCGAGCGCACCCACACCAAGGAACACCGCCCGTGCTGCACCGATATCACCACCGGCGTTGTCTGTCGGGGCGGCATCTAAGATTACTGCATCAATAATTGGAAATTGTGCCTTGTATCCAACGGCGAAGGCGGCAATAGCCAGTGCGAGTGCAACTGGGGAGTTCACCATCGTGACGATCACAAGTGCCACAACTGCCACAAGGAGTCCACCGATAGCCACCAGTCGCCGCGGGACACGGTCAGAGGCGGCACCGGCGAGTGGTTTGGTGGCCATACCAATCGCGAATACAACTGCAAAGAGGACCTGTGGTAGCGGCGCAGCGAGTCCCTTTGCCTCGGCCAGGTACGTCGGCAGAAAATTGATCCACGCACCAACGACGAAAAAGAAGAGCCCAAAGGCAACGAGAGCCTCGCGCTGCTCTCGTGTGGTCAGTAATCGTCGCACGGTCGCACCGACACTCGTCGATGGTCTGTTCGCTGCGAACGCTAATTCCTCCTGTGACCAGACCGCGTACAGTAGCGTCACTGCTGCAAGCGCGAGAGCCACTGGAATGAACGGTGACCGCCACGTCAGTGTCTCAGCCGCTGGAACGATACCGATATCTGCAAACATCGCCGCCCCACCACCGACGACCATGAATGCGGTTCCAGCTGCGATGAGCCCTCCGACATCGGTCCCTGCCGCATACAAGCCGAGTGCTCGGCCACGACGATTGACGAACAGATCCGAGAGCAACGCACGCGATGGACTGGCAAAGAGTCCCTTTCCAATACCAAGGCAGATCATCGCACAGACGAACAACCCAGCCGTTGTCGTTATCGAGAGGAGTGAGAAGGTGAGCAACAGCACAGCTAACCCTGGGAGAAGCACCGTTGCTCTACCCAGTGCGTCTGAGACTCGGCCGCTGGGGTACTGCGTTACTGCATACACCAGTTGGAACGCTCCCAGTGCAATCCCAGCAGTGGCTGGGGTGAGTGCCAGCGAGTCGATCATCGCGGGCAACAACGGTGAAAGAAGGAACCGGCCGGTCTGGAGCACCATCCACGCGAGAGCGAGACTGCCGAGCATTCTGCCTGCATAGCCTCCAAATAATCGCTCCTCGTTCTGACTCGTCACATCTCACTACAGGTAGTTACGATACCTGAACGACACGATATGGATTTTCTAAATCTCCTCTCGTGAACTGGTTTGACATCACGTGCGTGAGACGCCCCCTGAACGGTATCGATTCAGTTTGCCGGATACGAGCGAGATACTTATTCGAGTTATGAACCGAGACGGAGACGTCGATTGGGTTGACCCCCGATAGACGTGCTCAATCGGCCTCAATATGCGATGGTTGAGAAGAGTATATGTGACACCATTCGAATACCTCTGAGTTTACACGTGGTCGCAGGGAGAGAATCGCATATATAGCCCCGAGACCATGCTTTCTCTTTGCTTCGTGGAGTATTCTCTACTGATTCGCAGCGGTACCGCAAGCATCTCAAGAGCGGTTTAGATATTCACTCCGGGCTCACTGTGAAAGACTCGGTTGGATATTATCGCCACTGAGACGGTAATCAGCGAGAGCTACCGACCGATTGCTGAAGACTGGCTGTCGGCATCAGGATCAGGATTGAGACTTCACGTCCACGTCGAAGCCCCGCTTTCGCTGACTGAGGGAGTCAGCTGGAACCAACTCATATGAGTGAGATCTCTCTACGGGCATCTTGAGCTAGCAGGTGAATCGACTGCGCAGTCGCACGAGCACATATGCTGTATCTTGACTACAGAGTATGATATGAGTCTGCCTGAGCAGAGAACACGGGAGTTCATGAAAGAGTATATGACCTGCCAACAGACGGTGACACGGAGTTGTGCCAAACTTATCGCCTGAGGATTGACCGCATACTTGTCACGAGAGTGCGCGAGAATCCTCTATACTATCAGATATCTCGCTGAGATCGTATCGATTTATCCTTACACCGTGTGTTATCCGATATCAGTGCGACTCACGGGACAGAGTCGAGACTCAATTAACTCTTGCCCAATTTAGTGTCACGACTGCTACGTGAGAGTTGAGTGCTGAACATAGAGCGCAATCAACAAACAATGACAGGCGAAAAACGAGTAGGGAGCATATGAATTGGAGGGCAACTGGCAGGATATCCATCGCGTTATTATTGATTGGTGGCGTATTTTCCTTAGGAGTTCACTACCAACTCCAAGAGGACGACCATTATCCATATCCCGACACGACCGATCTCAAAACATCTCCCGAGGAGCACATCGACACACAGGTATTTGTTTTTGGGACAGTTGAGGCAATGAGCGAAGAGCGAAACACTGCGACCATACGCATCGATACTGACGAAGGTCCATTTACAGCCGACATAAACAGATTTAGCACTCAAAAGAACGTCAAATTAGGCGGAACCGTCCAGGTGTATGGTACATTTCAACAGGAGTATCTTATCGAAGCGAATAACGTTCGAGTGGTAAACCCGAGCGGATCTTCGGACATGTACAAATATGTGGTCTCAGTCGTTGGTGCGATCTTCGTCATGGCACTGTTCTTCCGGTATTGGCGTTTTAATGCTCGAACGCTTGGGTTTGAAATGAGATAGCGATGGCAGTGCTTCTTATGCATGTGCTCGTTCCATATGTGATCTTGACAGTGGCAGGGTGGCAATTCAACTGGCTCACCAAACGGTGGATTGCAATCGGTATGGCGGGGGCTGCGATTCCGGATCTCATGAAGATTCAGATACTTCTGGACGATAATCTGATTGAGTCAATACTTGGTATACCTTTTTCATATGCTCCGATCAGTTCACTCGGAGGAGTCTTACTTATAGCCGGAGGTATCACTGTCTTTTTCGAGACACAGCGGCGGCGAATCTTCTCGTTCTTGCTCTTTGGTGCCCTCAGTTCACTCGTCGTAGACGGGTTACGGGTGTTCGCTGATGGTCGATCTGGATTCTGGCTTTATCCATTTAGTTGGTGGCGTCCACCCACTCCGAGTTTGTATGTGACGTCTGATGTGCGTGTGCTCCTCACGGCAATACTCGTTAGTGCCGTCGTGTTCGCACTTGATCGTTCGAATCGAGCGATGTGACTGAGAAATTGATGAATGTGCATACTCCACCTTGCATGGAGCCTAACTACAGAGCCCAAAATAGCTGTACTCTCACAGACATCACGATACAGACGCGAGAGGATAGTAGCAGGCGCTAACAGACTGTATAAACCGCATGTACACCATGTGGACCATGAGGTCACATAACGTACGTGATCTCACATGTGGTTTTGACGTTCTTACCAGACACACCGACAGTCTGTTGGAGCACATCCCAGTCTGGTTCAGAATCAGTCCCGAAATTTGCGCTGACATTTGGCGTGTCATTCCGAACTTCGAGGTGCGTGCAAACACGACGATCTCTACATTGCTCAACCAATACGGAATGCCGCCTGCAGTCGTCGTCACGACGTGGTTATCCAACACATCGTACACGTCTTGATATGCATCGTTGAAGCGCTCATATCAATCTCGGTGTGTGGACACATTCGTTAGGCTAGACTCGAAACAGTCAGGATGCCTGACCGTTTTCTCCGATGATTGCCTCAGGATTGGTATATATAGTTAGCAACACCGAGCACGGAGATACATTAAATAGAAAGCCCGAATTGATGTGAGTTGAGGATGTTGCTATCGTCACGGTGGACTCACTCTCATTGAGTGCATCAAAAAGATATTATGTGGAGCAAAATAACATAATTGTGTATTAACATACAAGGTGATTTAAATGTCGGAAACAACAACCACGCTGATTATTGGTGGCGGGACGACCGGCGTTGGAACAGCGCGTGACTTGGCAATTCGTGGTGTCGACGTGACAGTCGTCGAACGCGGCGGATTAGCCAGTGGGACCTCAGGCAGTTCGCACGGACAGTTGCACAGCGGTGCACGGTACGCAGAGGCAGACCCCGAAGCCGCGGTTGAGTGTATCGAGGAAAACAAAATTCTGTGTGATATTGGCGGTCACTGTATTGATGACACTGGCGGGCTTTTCGTCCAACTTGAAGATGATGACCCGGAATATTTCGAGCGAAAGCGTGACGCCTGTCGGGACAGTGGGATTGAGGCGATCGAAATCGATGGTGATGAGGCAAAAGAGCGAGTCCCCGAACTGAATGACAGCGTCGAACGCGCAATCGTTATTCCTGACGATGCGGTCATATACCCCTCTCGATTAACCGCAGCCAATGCAGAAGATGCAGTGAGACACGGTGCTACGGTTCATACTAACGCCCCAGTCGATGACATCACTGTGAGCGACGGCGAAATTGAGAGCGTGACTGTTGGTGGAGAGACGAACACGACGATCAATCCGGAGTATGTTATCAATGCGACGGGACCATGGGCCGATCAGATTGGCGCCATGGCCGGTGTCGACTTCAATATGAAGCCAACAAAAGGAGTCATGCTCAGTGTTGACTATGATGATCTGGGGCCAGTCATTAGCCGCTGTCGTGACCCAGCAGACGGCGATATTATCATTCCACACGAAAACGAAGCCGTTCTTGGCACCACGAGTATCGAAGTTGAAGATCCAGATTCTTACCCGCAGGAGGAGTGGGAAATCGAACGAATGTACGAGGAGTGTGCAGCAATGGTCCCAGGCATTGCAGACGCAGAAACCATTCGCACGTGGTGGGCGTGCCGACCACTGTATGCTCCTGATGAATCACACCGAACTGACTCCGGTGAGGGCGATGAACGGAGTATCTCCCGTAATTTCGTGTTGTTAGACCACGAACGAGACGGCGTTGAAAACTTCACCAGTATCGTCGGTGGCAAGTTGACAACCTATCGCCGAATGGCCGAGGCCACTGCCGACCACGTCGCCGATATCTTGGGTGTTGAGGCTGAGTCAGCCACGGCCGATAACCAGTTGCCTGGTGCTGAGGACCCTGAGGAACTTGACCGATTAGTGAATAAATACAGCGAACCACAACCGACTGATGAGGGTGTCGTTGCAGACATGTCGAGTGATGCTGTGGCCGGCGACTGAGTGACAAGGGCAAATTCGACAGTTTGATCACTCGTCTTATTTCGGATATCAGATAGCCAATCCATTTGTAATTGTGTCAGGATCACATTTTCTTGTGATGTTGCTGTTTTCGATTGACCTTGCTGGGAAGTGAGGAGGACATCACTGCACTGTTCAGCGCAGTCGATATTATCTTGGCGACTAACTCTGGCGGGTGAACTAACCTCCGCTACGACTTGGAGTACATCCGCAAGCAGTCGTTTTAGTTTGACCTGAAGATCGTGATCCGGCAGATCTGGCAGGTATTCGGTGACGTTGTGGAGACGATCCGGTCCTGAGAGCGATAATCGGGCCCGAACGTCAGTGCGCACTCAACCGTCCGACGATGCGGCCGGTGTGTACACCGGTGCGACACCCAACCGGGAGGCTGCGGGAGCACTCCTGTATCGTGCCGCGTTGACATCTCGCGGGCGATGCACCCGTTCCAGCGTCGGCCGGGGCGGCGGGAGCGAGCGGTATCGTTTTGTATCTTAGCTCACGATGTACACACATGAGTTCCGGCACAGGCGAAAAGCGCCGGGTCCAGTTTCGAGCCCCTGAGGGGCTGGTCGAACGGACGGACGTCCTTGCGTCCGTGCTCGAAACGGACCGGACCGACATCATCATCTCGGCGCTCCGCGAGTATCTGCGGAGCGCTGCACACGACGACGACCT
>ERZ1034569.137-NODE-137-length-26344-cov-14.315379_pt1 | contig 26344 bp, 33 predicted proteins | sample MGYA00520706_ERZ1034569 | MGnify/ENA primary metagenome ERZ1034569 (study PRJEB33760, sample SAMEA4777722) | hypersaline lake metagenome | biome: hypersaline environment; feature: brines | place: Spain | collected 2014-08 | depth 0 m ...
TCACTTTGACTGTCCACTCGGTCGGCTCGTCGAACGGGTTCTCCGTCGGGAGTTCCACGACGTAGAGGTACTCCTCGTCGCCGTGGATGCCGTCGGCCGGATTCTCGACGCCGTGGCCCAGCAGGAACAGCGGCTGGTCGAGATGCTCCATATTGGACGGCTCGAGGAGATCCGCTGGCTGAGCCGCGTCGATCGTTCGCTCTGGGTCGCCATCCAGATAGAGGTCGACCGTCGAGAGCTTGTCGAGGAACACGAACGTCGCCGCCGTGTAGCCCGGTCCCCGCTCTGCGCGGGTCGCATCGAGAAGCTCTTTCAGCTGTGCGAGATCCCGGAGGACGCTCCCGGGGTACCCGTCCGAATGCCGGTACACCTGCGCGACGCGGTCGGCGCTGCCATCTGTCTCACCGGTCTGTTCGACTCGTTGGACGAATCGGAGTTGGCTCCGTGTCGACATCGGTACTCGCCGGCGCGTGTGCGCCGGCACCCATCGCCGGCGCTGAAACAACACCACACAGTCGTAGCGGGATTGCAATCCGCTACGCGAGATGTGACACCTCGTCTGGTTCCTCCACGTCGTCGAATTCACCACGCTCGACCGGCTCCCAATCCTCCCCAGGTGCTGGACTCCACCAGTCGATCTCATAGGCACCCGGTGCACCGAGGATTTTTGCCCGTGCCGAGCCGTCAGGCAGGTCGCGACGGAGCTTCTCGTCGACGTGAAGGTTCCACGTCGAGTCGGTGTCGAAGCACGCGAGCACAGCCTCCACGTAGCCACGGTCTTCTCGGGACTCTCGGAGGACGACCTGCGTGTTACAGTAATGCGAGGTGAAAGCCCACGGCTTTAGCTGTGGGATGAAGTCAACAACAGGGAACCAATCCATGCTCGAACGCCGGCGTGGATTTCCCACCGCCTAGATCGCGTCATCACCCTCCATTCGCCGCGCTCCCTGCAACAGCAGCCCTTTCCACGTCAGCCCGTGCTTCTTCTTGATTTGCTTCAGCTCCTCGTACTGCGCGTCGTCTTCGATCTCGATGTAGACCGTATGTGGATCACCCATATTGAACCAGTAGTAAAACAAGGTTTATAATGGTTCGGAAGCTACACACTGGTACGGCGATGAAGCGCGTCGACGAGTTCGAGGTACGCCCGCGCACGCCCGAACAGCGCGAGGCACTCCTCAACCTCCTCGATGCGTCAGCCGCACTCTGGAACGAACTCACCTACAATCGCTGCCAAGCCTTCTTTAACGGGGACTCGGTCTGGCACGCCACCAACCCCAGCGACCGCTACAAGGACGTACTGGGGAGTGCAACAGTCCAGCAAATCCCCCGCAAGAACAGCGAAGCGTGGCGGTCGTTCTTCGCCCTCAACGAAAAATACCACGGGGCGACCGAGAGGATAAACCCAGCCCACCCGGGTACTGGGGCAACGAGGAAGATGGCCGAGAACTGCGGACGTACATCCGTAATGACCAGTACACCCTCCAGTGGGGCAACCGAAGCCGCCTCGAAATTCCCGTCGGGAAGGCGTTGAAGGACAAGTACGGCATCACCGGCCGCCTCCGCCTCGAAGCCTGCGGCGACCCGAAGTGGGACGGGGAACAGGGCCGGTTGGAACTGGTGTACGACGAGACACGCGACACGTTCAGGGCACTCCAACCCGTCACCGTGCCTGATTCTCGGCGGGACTCACCACTGGCCTCCAGGGAGGCCGCCTTGGACGTGGGCGCGAACAACCTCGCCGCCTGCACCACTACAACTGGCCAGCAGTTCCTCTACAAGGGGCGTAGTCTCTTCGAGCGATTCCGGGGGATGACTGAGGAGATCGCCCACTACCAGTCCCAACTGGACGATCAGCGGCGGACGAGCACGCGCATCGACCGTCTGTACCGACAGCGGACCGAGCGCCGAAATCACGCGCAGGACGCATTAGTGCGCGATCTCGTCGAACGACTGTACGAAGACGGTGTCTGCCGGGTGTACGTCGGCGATCTAGAGGATGTACTGGAGACGCACTGGCAGTGCGTGGTGAACGAGAAGACGCACAATTTCTGGGCGTTCTCACGGTTCACCGACCGCCTCGAGTGCGTGTGCGAGGAGTACGGCATCGAGGTCGTCGAGAGGTCAGAGTCGTGGACGACACAAGAGTGTCCGGAGTGCGGCGAGCGCGAGGAGACGCACCGGAACGGAGACGTGTTCCGATGTGCCTCGTGTGGTTTCGAGGGGCACAGCGATTTGAAGGCGAGCAGGGTGTTCCTCGACCGTGAGACCGGTGGTGAAGTTGGGCCGATGGCCCGGCCCGTGCGCCTCGAGTGGGACAATCACGAGTGGCGGCCAGCCACAACCGCCCCGTTCCTTAGACGGACAAATCCCAAAGAGGATCGCACAGACCGGAGTACCCATCGTGAGGTGGGGAAAATTGCCTCCGGGGGACCGGCATAGCCGAAATCCCCACCGGAGGAATCCCAACCCTTCAGGAGTGGGAGGAGGTCAAAGTTCTTGCAGAACACTCCCTCGAAGGGAATGTGGGTGAACACTTCCTGCCCGCAGACGGGGCACCAGAGGAACTCGAACAGTGCCTCGCTGTGTCGGTCGAGTACTTCGAGACTCATTGTTGGACCGACCCGGTTCGACCGGGTCACTCTCTCCGCCCCGGCCGAAAAACACCCTGCGTGTGTACGTTCTCAGCGTTCAGGGCCGTAGACGATGCGCGAGGGGGCTTCGTACCCACAGTCCGGACAGTCGTACCAGCGCTGTACCTTCGCTCCATCAGCTGTCTTCTCACCGACGAGGACGTCGTCGTTTGGACACTCCGGACAGTTCAGTTCGGGCGCTGGCCGCTCCCGAAGCGCATCCCGGAACGTTGTCGCCTCCTTCGTCTCGAAGCCTCGCGACCAGATCGGGTAGCCGTCGACGAGGATCGCCCCGCGCCACTTGTACCGGTATGAATCCGGAGCCCGGTGTAGAACAGCTCGCGCTCCAGTCTCGGTGTTTCGATACGCGAGTGTTGGTGTACGACTCTCCCGGGACCAGTTTGTGATTCTGGGCATTGTCAATCAGAAGTGGACGTCTGCGGGGACAATCCAGAGTGTCTGGCTGTCTTCCTCTTCCTCGAGGACACGATCGAGCTGATCGCGGTGGCGAATCCCCATCGCGTGCTGGTCGTACATCGGGACTGATGGCCCCTCGTAGGCGCCGACCTGATGGAACGCGTGTCGGGCGAGGTCCTCGTCGCGCATGATCGCCTCGTCGCTGAGCTCGTCGAGCGCCTCTTTCACGCGGTCGAGATTCCGCTGGAACTCTTCCTTTGTGGCGTTCCAGGCTCGATCGAGCAGTTCACCGCCCTCCTCTGAGTTGATGGGTGCTGCCGTCGGCAGATCTCCCCAGCGGGCCTTCCCGGCGACCGTCGTGTCGTCCTCGTCAAAGGTACAGTAGTAATCGAAGACGGCCCGTGAATGCGGCTCCGCGCCGACTAACCGATCGAATACCGCCTTCCCCGCAGCTAACGCTTCGTCCTCTGTCGATGCCTCTACCAGTGCATAGATGACAATATGCATCTGCATCACTCCGACGCTCGTCGGCACGGATACCGACGCGCGCCACCCTCTCGCCGGCGCGAATAGACACTTATCGGAGCGAACAGTAGTTCAAGATGCCCTACACGACGTGGGTTTATATTCACATTTTGGGATCAAATCCGCCCGATCCAGAATACGACTCCCCCTTAGTGAGGCATAACTTAATCAGTATCTGTCAGAAAGGCAGTGCTGAATACACAGCGCGAGTCGGTCACAGTGGGATCTTAATTTCCGTCAAAGCCCACCGAATTTCTTATGCCGCATAACCAGCGCCATCTCCGACCGGCGACACCGATTCCAGAATACATATGAGCGATTGTTCATATACTCATCTATGGCCTCTCAGACGGAGCGACTCGAACGGCTCCTCGGTACCCAGCTCGGCAGGTGTTGCCAATCCGATGTCGATGACAGACTCGCAACGCTCAACGGGTATCAGGAATCCATCCCAGCCGACCTGAGTTCGGATTTGAACGCGCTGAAGGTCCTCAGTACTGAGACTCGCCACAGGATCGTCCGGCTCCTCGCCGCTGCAGAACGGGACCTCTGCGTCTGTGAGTTCAAGCCGTTGTTAGATGTCAGCGACAGCGCAATCAGCCACGCCCTTTCCGACCTCCGCGAGGCAGGCCTCGTCACTCGACGTAAGGATGGCCAATGGCGGTACTACGGAGCCACACCGCGCGCAGAGGCAATTCTCGACGCCCTTGACCGGACGCGAGGCGATGGCGAATGACCCTCCGGGTCGCGTTCATGTGCGTACAGAATGCTGGGCGCTCCCAGATGGCGACCGTGTTCGCCGAACAGGAGCGAACCGAACGAGGACTCACCGAGGCTGTGGAGATTCTCACCGGAGAACCCATCCTGCCAATCACGTCCACGACGAAGTCATCACGGTGATGAGCGAGGCGGAGTTCGACCTCTCGGGGCGGACGCCACGAACAATCTCGACGTCGGAACTGGAGTCCTGCGATATCGTCTGCACGATGGGCTGTTCGACGCTGGACCTCGATGCCGACGCATCGTCGGTAGATGTCCGAGACTGGGCGCTAGACGATCCCGACGGGCAGCCCATCGAACGTGTCCGCGAAATCCGCGAGACTGTCCGCCAGCAGGTTCGTACCCTGTTCGACGAAATCGAACAGGGGGTGGGCGACAGTGCGTAACTCGCCAGAGCAGAACGCCGCCCTCCGTTGGATGTCGAACAGTAGACCAATTCGCTCCCATCTGCCGTGGGGTGGCGGCACGTAACGATGGCATTCGCTGAACTCTGGAGCCTTGAGATGCTGGTGGCGGCGTTCGCGGGCGGGGCATTCAGCGCCACCGTCGGCGCTCTCCCGTCGTTTTCGCTCGCTGGGCTGATGGTCATCGTCGGAGAGTTGTACAAACTCGGCGCCCGAACCGTCGGCGTCGAGACCCTTCCTGTAGACATTACGGGCTCAATGGCTTTCGGCGTCGTTTTAGGTCCACATGTTGCGTTCGGCGGCGGAGCGGCGGCGCTCGCCTACGCAAGCAAGCGAGGGTATCTCGACACCGAGTTCGAGTATCATCAGGCGAAGGAGGTGACACGGGGCCTTGGGAGTCGGCCAGATGTTCTTGCAGTTGGAGGCGCTTTCGGTATCATCGGGTACTGGACTGCGACGACTGCAGCTACCGTCGGCGTGCCTGTCGACCCAGTGGCGCTCGGCGTTGCCGTATCAGCACTCGCACACCGGCTCGCGTTCGGATACAGCCTCATCGGCGCGGCACCGAACCGGTGGTTCGACATGACACCCTACGAACGAGCGACGACCGACGGGGAACCGATGGCCGACGGAGGTAGCACCACCGTCGAACCATGGTTGCCCTACCAGTACCGGTGGAGTCACGTACTAAGCCTGGGCGTTCTCGTCGGGGTTCTGGGGGCATACGTCGCGTATCTGACCGCCAGCGCATTCCTCGTGTTCGGCATCAGCGTGGTCGTGTTGTTCCTGCTGAACGCTGACGTGGCAGAGATCCCGGTTACACACGACATCACGCTACCCGCCAGTACGGCGGTCCTGGCACTCGTAGATGCACCACTGACCCAGTTGACCCCGTCGCTCGTCGCAACTTCCGTGCCCCTCTGGATTGCGCTGGTAGTTGGGGCGGGATTCGGGCTGGTCGGGGCGTTCTTCGGCGAGGTTCTTCAGCGGGTGTTCTACGCTCATGCAGAGACACATCTGGACCCGCCGGCGGCGAGTATCATCGTGACCTCGCTTCTGATCGGTCTCTTGGCGATGAGCGGCCTTCTCGCGTCCCCGGTGTGGGTGCCAACACCAGGATAAGAAACCACCATTCTCCAACGTACCAAACCACTAATAATGGGGTTGATGACATCTCTGCATCGGTCAAACCGCTAGTGACAGCAGTTGCCAGTCCGTTTAGTCGCTACTGCATAGATGGTGCGAACCTCGCAGGACAATCGGTTGGGGATCACTCAGTAATATGATAATCTCAATCCGCCCTGAGATCAGTCCTCTGCGCGGCCATGTAACGCCCACATCGTCGTCTCTAGATTCCTGACGGCGTCAGCGTTCGGTCCCTCAACGAGATCAGTCCAGGACTGAATCCCTGGAAAGACGAGCGGGGTCGTGTGCGTCGGAAGCGCGTCCCAGTCAACGGCTGCTGCGGTCGGTGCGGGGTCAACCTTGTGGGCGGTGAGCGGTGGTGGCAGGTCGGCCCTCCGTTCGGGTGTCACTCCAAGACCGAGGCGATGGGTGTAGCCGGTCCAGTGCCAGCGTTTGCCCGCACCATGGTGGACTGCGGGAGCCCAAAGGTACACTTCACCCGGAGTCAACTGCGTGGTGTCCGAGGGGTCTGTGGTGGACAACTGTCGCGACATTTTGACGACCCATTCCTCACCGGTCCATGTTCCCGAGGCGGTCCAGTCAGCGGCACTCCCGGTCGGTTCGCGGAGGGGTCGCCGAGGAATCATCGCCCCCTCCCACTCGGCTACGTTCCGGTCGAACGGAACCGTCACGTCCGGTGTCAGCGCATAGGTCCCCGAGCCTTGTGTGGGGAACTCGCCATTAGAAACTGCGTGGTAATCAAGCGCGCCCCCGTTCACAACATCCGGATCGAACATCAGTTCGGGGCCTGAACCGGCGTCCCAGTTTTGACTGGTGTACGTTCGGCGTCCGTCGTCTGCATGGCGGTAGTCCAAGACGTATGCGTCGGTCCCAAACCCGACCGGATCCGACCGATGTGCGCGCCACATCGGTAAGTCGAGGAACTCACCCCGTCTCTTCATCGCTCGTAACTCCCCGGGCGGGCGGACCTCACGCCAGTCGCCTTCCCACCACTCACCGGCACACGCCTGCGGCAGGAACTTCTGGATATCCGATTTCTCGAGACGCTCTCCGTAGTGAGGGTGAGCCTCCACCTCGTCGGGGGCGGCCGCGCTCGGAAGCGACCGCATCCCTTCGTGTGCGGTGAGCCACCCGGCGAACTCCTCGAAGCCGCGGACAGTTCCGTCGTCCAGAAAGAAGCTCAAACGGTCCTCGTAGAACCCGGTATGCTCATCGTCGCCACTTACCCACGGCGACGGGGTCGCGAACTGTCGCCACTCACCCTCGTGGTAGACTAGCATATCGTGAATCCACCCGCCAGGGTCTGGCTGGTCCCACCGGAACTGGAAGTGTAGTCGCTCCCCATCGTGTGCTGCCCGCGTTCGGAGTTGCTTCTCCGCATCGGCCGGCATCCAATTGCTGCCCATTGCTGTGGTTCCCGTATACCCTCCCGATGGCTTATTCTGTGCTACATTGTGACATATCCTCATACAGAGCACGGTGAGGAGTGTCCCATCGACGACTATACATGACGGTGGGGATCCTCAGGGGGCCCTGGTGCGGCCCCATCGCAGCACGCAACTTGATCAATAGTATAACAACAAAACCCGCCGGGTCAGAATTTATATTTTACGTCTGAAATAATTTAGCTGGCAAGTACCTAATAAGCAGAACTGCCCCCATTACTGTCCAGTCAGCCGAAATTATCAATCAATCTGGTTACGACTGAGTACCCCTACTAATTGATATATACTACCAATATAATCAATTAAACGGCGCGCTACCTATCTGCTATTATTCACAGGCTGTTCCATCGCCTGCCCACAATGAATACTGAACTTACTCAGGAAGCGAATATCGACGAGCCCCACCTCCGCCTCGACCGCAGCGACTGGGACGAAATCTATATTATCGGTGATGTCCACGGCTGTCGAGCCACGCTGGAACGACTACTCGGGGCGACTGAGCCGACTCGTAACGACCTCGTGGTATTCGTTGGAGACTTGGTCCGCAAGGGGCCGGACAGCAAGGGCGTACTTGATCTCGTCCGGTCGCACCCGAACTACCATACTGTCCGGGGAAACAACGAGCAGAAACTCGTCGACGGGCGGAAATCGATTGCTACACTGACCGAGGATGATCTCAACTACCTCGACTCCCTGCCGGTCGTCATCTCGTGGGACGACGCCATCGTCGTCCACGGTGGAATCGACCACCGGAAACCGTTTGCTGAACATACGCTCACGGAGCTGCTGAACACCCGATCGCTCGTTCCGGACGCGAGCTACGAGCGTCCGTACTGGTTCGAGACCCGCCGAGAATCCCCGCGGGTATTCTTCGGCCATACCGTCCTTGCTGAGCCGTTCACCAGCGAATACGCCGTCGGACTCGACACGGGCTGTGTCTACGGCGGCCAGCTGACCGCCTACGACTACCGGGGCCAGCAACTGATCGCCGTTGAACCCCCGGAGACGTACCAGTCGCGATCGGCTGACAGCATCGTTGAGCCCCGATAGACACCATCGCAGTCCTGAGATGCCCACCGATGATCCACCCGAAATTGAACCCCATGAGCCGTCTGAAGTCGATCTGTCTGACCCGGATCTGTACCTGAACCGCGAACTGAGCGAACTCGCCTTCCAACGGCGAGTACTCCACGAGACCTTGGACGATCGGAATCCGTTGCTTGAACGGGTCCGATTCCTCGCTATTGTCACCCGGAACCTGGATGAGTTCGTCATGAAGCGTGTCGGCGGGCTCAAACAACAGATCGAGGCCGGTGTCACCGATCGGACAGTCGACGGCCGGACCCCACTTGAGCAGTGGAAAGAAATTCACGAAACGTTACATCCGATGCTGGAGCGGCAGGCCCGCTGTTACGCTACGGAGCTCCGCCCGGCGCTCGCCGAACGGGGCATCGAAATCGTAGCGTACGATCAACTCGGTACGGAGGAGCAGTCGCGGATGCGTCACCACTTCGAGCAGTCCATCAAGCCGACCCTGACCCCCCTCTCGTTCGACCCGGCTCACCCGTTCCCGTTCATTTCGAACCGCTCGCTCTCGCTCGCGGTACTCACACGTCAATCGGGGGATAACGGCCCGACGTTCACGCGGATCAAAATCCCACCGAACCGGCCGCGGCTGGTCGAGGTGGGTGACGACCCCCGATACGTCCTCGTCGAGGATGTCATCAGACATAACCTCGACATCCTCCTACCCAACGTCGAGATCCTGGATACGGCGCTGTTCCGTCTGACGCGGAACGCGGAGGTCCGCCGCGACGAGGAAGTCGCGGAGGACCTCATCGACATGATCGAGGACGTGCTCGAACAGCGTCGATTCGCCAGCGTCGTCCGGATGGAGATCGAATCGGGCGCGGACCCCCGTATCCGTTCGACGCTGCAAGAGCAACTGGATCTCAAGGAACGGGAAATATACGACCTCGACGGCCCGATAGACTACCGTGACTTCGCCTCACTAGTGGAACTCGACCGGCCCGAACTGAAACGCGACCCCTGGGAACCGACATCGCACCCACGACTCGCAGACAGCCAACCGAAAGCGTTCGACGAAACCCAAGAAGACCTTCCGAATCGGAACATCTTCCAGGCCATCGACGAAGGAGACATTCTGCTCCATCACCCATACCACGACTTCGGCGAGACCGTCCAGCGATTCCTCACCGAGGCGGCAAACGACCCCAACGTGCTGGCGGTGAAGGCCGCAATCTACAGGACTGCCAGCGACTCACAGGTCATTCAGTCGCTCATTGAAGCCGCCGAGAACGGCAAGCAGGTCGCCGTGATGGTTGAGCTGAAAGCCCGCTTCGATGAGCAGAACAACCTCGAATGGGTCCGTCGACTCGAGGAGAACGGCATCCACGTCGCATACGGGACCATCGGGCTGAAGACACACACAAAAACGGCCCTGGTCGTCCGCGAAGAGAACGAGGAGGTGAACCTCTATTCGCATGTCGGAACCGGGAACTACCACTCCGAGACCGCGAAGGGGTACGTCGACCTCGGACTGCTGACGGCTGACCAGGACATCGGTCAGGACCTGGTCACGCTATTCAACTCGTTCACCGGCCCCGGCCTGGACGAGCAGTTCCGGAAGCTGCTGGTCGCGCCAGTGACGATGCGGTCGATGTTCACCTATTATATCAGACGCGAGGCCCGGCACGCGAAGGCCGGTCGGCCGGCGCGTATCGTGGTGAAAATCAACGGGCTCGAGGACCCGGGTATCATCGAGGAGCTGTACCGGGCGTCGATGGCTGGGGTCGACATCGACCTCATCGTCCGCGACATCTGCCGGCTTCGCCCCGGGCTGGAGAACATAAGCGAAACCATCTCCGTCCACTCAGTAGTGGGCCGATTCCTCGAACATTCGCGGATCTTTTATTTCGAGAACGGTGCGCGGGCAGCCGATAGCGACGACCTCAACGAGGACGAGGGGCACCCCGAGTACTATATCGGGAGCGCCGACTGGATGACCCGGAACCTCGACAACCGGGTCGAGGCTGTCACCCCTGTACAGAACCTGGATATCCGCCGACAGTTGAAATTCAACCTCGAACTGATTCTCGCTGATAACCGGCTCCGCTGGACGATGAACGCAGATGGGAGCTACGATCAGCAGCACCCGGCGGACGGCGAAACGATGATTGATACACAAAGAATCCTCATGGAAGAGACGCGGGCTGCCGTCGGGCGCGAGGGCTGTAGGATGTGGCTCGCGACCGATTACCAGTTCGACAGCGATATCCTCGTTACGACGCCGGAGAATGACAATGAGGGGGTCCAAAACTCCGGATAGGCGGAACAGAGAGCAGCCTACCTACACTGACCTCCGCGTACAGTATTGGATTGACAGTTGGCTATCCCAAAGTCCTCGGACAGCACGGATCAAAACTGTTGATAAGCAAACGAGCGATTACCTCCGAGTTCAGTAGGGGGAACGCCAATCGACGCAGTTTTTCGTGAAGCACCTCGGGGTCAAGCCCCGAGGCACTCGCCTTGCCTCTCTGTAGGGCGTTACTCGACACTCGGTGCCGTCTCGTCGGTGGTACCTGGAATCTCGATCTCGATTTCAAGTTCTTGCTCGTCGTATCCCTCGAATTCTACCTCGAGCTCGACCGGCTCCCCGAACGTAAACGGCAGTTTCCACTCATCACCAGTAATGGTCAGTGTGTTTCCCTGCTGGAGCTTCTCACCAATTTCGACTAAGAATCGACCCGCTTCGGCGGCACTGAGTCGATATTCCTGTTCGAAGTCTCGACCCTCTCGGATTAGGGTCAGCTCGTCCTCGGTCTCATCCCCTGTATCAGAATCGGTCTGTGACATCTCCTATTTTTAGGAGTGCCTAAATAAAAGCCGTGTGGTCTCGGACCGCCAACTGGCGGATGTGGTGAATCGTGACTTGCCGGCCACTTTGTCAAGGTACCGGCGCTGCTCGCCCTGATGAACGTCGCGCTATACTTCCAGCGAAGGTTCGACTGGAGCGGGTCGCACATCGGGAGTCTCGATTCATCTACATCCGAGTCAGCGACCGACGACTAACGACACAATCCGACATCATCCAATGCTGAGATAGACGCACCGTGTCGTATCGCCATTACATCAGCCAACACTCTGCCCGCTCCCGTCATCGGTTCCCCGGATGAACTCGGGCAATCCAGAGGCCGATTATCGGAAGCGCCCGCAGCATTTCCCCGAACGAGCCAGTTTAGCGTCGGTCACAACGGTATCCACCTGACAGTGTACTAATGGAGACAGCGGATGCGGAGGTACCGTATCGTCTCTATACAGGATGCGATGTCGGCGAGCGCCGGCGTAACCGTCTCCATATCGGTGTAGAGGTACTGCGATAGACTTGCCGAATCGACGCCGGAGAGGCTTATGTTTTCTCGGCTGTGAATTCGCTTTTGACGGCGGTTCGCGAGGGCCGTGCAACGCTGTTCTGTGCGTTGTAGCTTCTCGCCGATGCGGGCGAGCTGGGCACTGGTTTCCGTGGCGTCGATTCGGTTGCCGATTTCAACGACGCGCGCTTCGAGTTCGTTCAGTTCGTTAGCTATGGCATCTAAAGACCCGCTTTCCTGCCGAAGTAAACGGAGGAAATCCTCGCGTTCAGCCAAACATTGGTTCGTCGCCTTGCGGAGAGTATCGCGAACCATCGGGCTAAGGATTTGCCCGTCCATAACATAGGTTGCGACTGTCTCGCCCAGTTCAACCGTTAAACTCTCTCGGAGCGTATCGCCGTATTCCTGCTCGTAGTGTGAAACCCCCATTACAGTTTCGCGGTAAGCACGCCGAATTGGTTGAAGTTCCGTGGGAGCTGACGCTTCGAGGCTTGTAACAACTGCGTGGTTACCGTCCGTTCGAGGAGTGACACGGCCGTTCGTTTGGATCGTATCGAGGCGGTCAAGAAAATCCTCAAACGAATCCCTCTCTGCACGGACATGATCGATTTCATCGTCTACGTGGGCTAACGCACATTCGATTGTGGGCTGTCGGGTTTCTACCGTCATTGTCAGAGGATTTGTTTTATAACTCCTCCATCGGAAGCGAGCTATTGTCTGCAACGAACGAATGCCGGTATTAAATCGGTTGCTATGGGGGTTATATCGGGGGGGATTGTGAAACATACACGTGGTGACACCCGGTCGAATCCGCAATAGGTGCGATGGAGGCCTGAATGACTTTTCGACGGGACCGAATCGACGTTGTACCGCTCGTATGTTCGATGTATTAATGACTGATGTAATCCGACTGCTCGCTGGCGAGGCTCTTACCGAACTGAGTGAAACAACGCCCCGAGAATTACAGCATCCCGCCGTACGCTAGTTGCTATGCACAATCAGACAGCCTTCGGCGGGATGCTACGGGAATCTGTGGATCTCACCTCAATAGTGTTGCGCCCAGAGCCGCTCGATGCGGAGATCGAGCGGCGCTGTAAGCAGGCCTGGAAAGAGGCTCCCTGCCCAGAGTGTGGCGAAATCGCAATCCAGACCGGGGACGGCAGTCCCCGCGTCTGGTGTACCAACTGCCGGTACGTGTTCACGTACACGCGCAACACTCCCTTCGAAGGCCGCACGCTCACTTCCGGCGAGATCGCCATCGCGTTCGTCCTCTACGCCGACACGCTCCTCAGCATCCACCAGATCACACAGCTGTTCGACGCCGTCTACGATACGATCCATACCACGATTCGAGAGATAGAAGCCGCCTTCGAGCGCGGCTTCTATCTCGTCTGGGAACGCATCCAACACACTATCGACGGCCCAACCCAGATCGACGAAACCGGCCAGAAGTGCTCTGGCTACAAAGGCCAGACGCCGCCGCGGGACGGGCTCTCCCGCGGCGGCTCTGGAGAAGGCGGACGATCACGGTGGGAAGGAACGCCTGGTGACACGATGACGATCATCGGCGCGTGTCGTGACACGCTTCGCGTGCTCCGAGCTGAGCCAGGTGCCCAACCGGAGGAACTCAAGCCAGCACTCGATGAAGTTGAGATTCTCTCGGGGAAACTCAACGATGTCTGGCACGACGGATGGCGCGGGTACGCGCCATTCGTCTACGACAACGAGCAGACCGTTGTCCACTCCGAAGAATTCGTTACAGATGACGGCGTTCATATCAACCAAGTCGAATGCCTCTGGTCGCTGGTGAACCCGTGGCCACGAAAGTTCCGTGGCCTCTCCAAGCCCGGATTGGAGCAGTCCGTCCGAACCTACGGGTTCGTACGGACGTTGAACCTTGCTGAAGCACCGCTACACGGCCTTCTTGACTGCTTCGTCGTCAACGTGTTTCGCTGAGTTATGCAAGAGCCTTCTTGAATTTCAAACGACCATTCATTATCGTCGTCACGAAATGACTCATAATGCTTCTCAAAATTGGAAGGCCCTATCTGATTTCCATATATTTATATACTGGTATGTTTCCATAGTACAAAAAATTTCCAAGCGCTCAAATAGGCGTGCGAGATACAGGGCGCGTATCTCTGATAGGTCGCTACGAGGCTCTCCGGATTACTGCTCGGAACCGTACCAACCGATTCCCACCGCAATCAGCAACAGTACGAGTACGACAGGTGTATAGACGAGGTCGCCCGTATACGCCATTATTCCTACAATCATGGCTGGGATGAAGATCACGACGTTCTTCCAACGGGCATTCACTCGCCGCTGAATCGTTCGGTTCATATACATTATCAGTATGGGGTCATCTTAGCTGTTGCTCTAATGGACTCTGTAAGGGACTGTTAGTGGTGTTAGCAACGGTTTGAATGATATATACGCGAATACAGCGATGCGCTGTTTCAGCATAGAGGCCGTTCAGTCACTGAGGTTCCCCACCTTTCATGATTCTGAACACACCCTCTGAGTCGGGCACACCGGTACTGTCCAGTTAGTGAAAATTGAGAAACGAACAGGTTATTGAGTGTATTGGTCAGGATGCTCGCTAACCTGCTCAGCGACACGTCCGACTGGGAGGTAGATGAATATGGGGAGCGGACGGCGATGCCCGTCTATCCGAAGCTTGGTTCGACATCGAACTGAGCCACGACCGCGATGAGTCGTCCGCGAGGGATGGCACCGGTGACGGCGAACGCGTGGGGGCCACCACCGACAGCGACATCTATCGCCTCGCCATCGCCCGTCGATTCGTCGTTGAGCGTCCAGACGAAGGACTCTCCAGGCTCAAGGAACAGCCGGTCAGTCCCAGTTCCACGGTCGATAGCGCCCCAGCCGTCGGTACCTCTGTTCGCTACCGTCCACCGGGTCCTGCCAGTGTGGAATGGGAGCGAGCTGCCGTTTCGTAGAGTGAAACTGAGGCCCCCGGTTCCGGCGTCATAAGTCCTGGAATCCGGGGTCAGCAGGAGCCCATCTCTGTTGTTCTTCGGCGGACAGACGTACAATTCGGCTTCAGTTGGGACTCGTGGGCAGGTCTCCCGAGCAGGAGACGGAGTCGACGTTGTAACCGCCGGGACTGGCGCTGGTGTCAGGCTTTCAACTTCGGAATTCGAGCCGCGGAGGCGGCTCTCGCACCCGGCGACAACCACGGCGCCCAGTCCAGCCAGAAGCTGACGACGGCGCACTATTATTAGTTATACAGGCCGGCGACAAGACTCCCGCGGTGCCGGCAAGGCGACTACTCAACCCTGAGTTGAAATCGCGTCGACCAACCCGTACAGGTCGCGCATCTCGAAGGTTGGGCCGACGGAAAGTGACACGTCTGCGACATGGTTGCGCCGGAGGAAGGCGCTCTCCATACCCGCCCGATGAGCCGCGACGATGTCCTTCTCGCTGTCGCCGACGTACAGTGCCGCTTCGGGCTCGCAGCCCAGATCCTCAAGCGCTCGTTCCAGGTAGTAGGGTCGTGGCTTGCGGCGGGCGGCGCCGGCGACGGTGTGCTCGCGGCCGTAGCTTGTCTCGAACCCACGGAGGTCGTGGTACTCGAGCAGAAAACGGACAGTCTCGGCCTGGTTGTTGCTGACCAGCCCCAGTGGTGCGTCCAGCCGCGACAGCACCTCGATATCATCGTATATCCCCTTGCCGCCAGCTCGGGTGGCCTTCTTCTGCGCGGTTGCCACGGCGTCCTCGCGGGCCTCCCAGAGCGCCACCGGGTCAAGCGGGAGATCACCGACGAGGCCGGCCGGACCGACCCCGGTCGCGACGCTCCATTCGGCGTGGTCGCGGCCGGGGTCGTGGCCGAACTCGCGGAACGCTCGCTGAACCCCATCGACGATATGTGTGCGGTCGGTTGGCTCGACAACGACGCCGTCGTTGTCGAAGACTATTGCGTCGTACGGAGTATTGATGCTGCCGGTCATGTATTAGGTTCGTGTCCGGGGGCCGGGCCGAGTTCGATGTCAGGGTCGCCGGACGCGCCGACGCAGGTCCCCACATCGGCAACGGACTTCATCTCGAAACTGGCGTACTCGGCCGGGACGTCAGTAAGGATCTTCTGATAGTCGGTGAGCGGGTGGTGCTGGTCCGCGGTACCATCGTTATCGTGGAGGTGACACACCTGAATGCGGTCGCCGAAGCGGTCGATGAACGCCGCCGGGTCGAATCCCGCGACCGCGGCGTGCCCGACATCCAGCGTGACGCCGAGGTACTGCGGGTCGGCATCTGCGGCCTCGAGCAGCGCCGCGAGGTCGTCGGGCGTGGTAGTGTGTCGACGAGTGCCCGAGGATGGCGGCTGGTTCTCGAGGCAGAGCGGCACGCCGACCCGCTCGGCGTGCCTTGCGGCTTCCCGGAGCGAGCGGCGAGCGTGGTCGATGGCCCGGTCACGGACCCACTCGGGATACCGTTCGGGGACCGACCCGCCGTGGACGACTACCGCACCCGCCCCCATCGCGGCGGCGTCGTCCAGTGTTCGCCGGACCCGGTCCACGCTGTCCCGGCGTGCGGCGTCGTTGAAGCTGCCGGCGTTCCAGTCCCGGAACGGGGCGTGCAGCGTGACGCTCACGTCGTAGGTCGACGTGAGGTCGCCGATTTGCGCCGGGGTTGGAGCCTCAGGATGCCCGGCGAGGTACTCGCGCTTGAACTCGACGTGCTCCAGCCCGAGGTCGGTGATGTAGTCAAGGAACCCCTCGACTGTGGCAGCGTAGCGGACGTCCATCGCGGCGCCGAGTCGGGTACCGGTCTCGGCGGCCGTCGGCGGCCCGTTCATCGCCCTCCCTCCGCGCGGTAGACCGGCTCGCCGGCGACCAGCCCCCGGGTCACCGTCGGGGTAGGCTCACGGTCCACGACCACCAGGTCCGCCCGGGCGTCGGGCTCGATCCGGCCGCGTTCGCCGAGGCCGACGGCTGCCGCCGGCGCAGCGGTGACGCGGGCGACCCGATCCGGGAGCGGCTCCCCGGTGTCGACGAACGCCGCGGCGAGCAGCGACATGGGGTGGTAGTCGGCTACCAGGGCGTCGACGACGCCCGCCTCGATGGCCGCCCGCGTCTCCAGGTTCCCCCACTGGCTCGCGCCGCGGATCAGGTTCGGCGCACCCATCGCCGTCGCCATGCCCAGTTCGCTGGCTCGGCGCGCGGTCTCGAGGGTAATCGGGTACTCGCTGATGTCGACCCCAGCGGCGGCCAGGCGCTCGGCCTCGGCGGGGTCCTCGTCGTCGTGGGAGGCGGTGACCGCGCCGGCCTCGTGGGCTGCCTGTACCACGCGGTCGACACGCTCGCGCAGGGTGTCCATCGACACCTCGCCGCGGCGCTCAATCCGCTCGCGGGCCTCCTCGACGGAGTGGTCGGTCGACTCGCGGTAGTAGTCCAGAAACGCCTCCACGTCGCGGAACTGCCCCTTCCCGGGGATGTGGCTCATCACCGAAACGAGGTCGGCGTGGCCGTCGGCCACGACCTCCAGCACCGCGTCGACGCATTCGGCCTGGGTGACCTCACAGCGGGCGTGGAGCCGGTGGTCGGCGACGAGATCGACTCGCCCCATCCGGGCGACGATCTCGCGGGCGAGTGCTGGCGAGCGCCCCTCGTCCTCGTCGCGTTCGAACGAGACAGCGTGGAACTTCGTGGTGATGCCGGCGGCGAGGTTCGCCCGGTCGGCGGCCGCCAGCGCCATGTTCGTGTCCATCCGTGCACCCGCCCGGGGGTAGAGATGCGACTCGATGTCGTCGCCGTGTAGGTCGACCAACCCCGGGAGAACGTACCGACCCCCGACGTCGATGACCTGTGTGGCGCTGGTGGTGTCCACGTCACCGACGCCGATGATTCGGTCGCCCTCGACGCGGACGCCCCCCTCTACCACCGAATCGGTGGTAACCACGCGAGCGTTGGTGAGCGCGAGGCTCATGCGACCACCCCCTCGAACTCCGCGACCGGGAGCAGGTCACGCCGCCGGCCGTCGCCGAGTACCAGCACCCGGTCGGCCAGCGCCTCGACCATCTCGTGATTGTGGAAGACCCCGACGACCGTCGTCTCCGGCCCGAGATCCGCCCTGATCAGGTCGACCGCCAGGCGGCGCGTCTCCGGATCGAGCGCGCTGGTCGGCTCGTCCAGCAGGAGCAGCCGGGGCCGCGGGGCCAGCGCCTGGGCCAGGTTGACCCGCTGGCGCTCCCCGCCAGAGAAGGTCGCTGGGTAAGCCTCGAACAGCGGCCCCGGAAGCCCCAGCTCCGAGAGCAGGTCCCGAGCACGTTCACGTGCCGACTCGGCAGGCATCCCACTCTCGACCAGCGGCCTGGCGACGACGTCAACCGCCGAGACCCGTGGAATCTCATCGAGGAACTGTGATGTGTAACCGATCTCCGAGCCTCGGAGCCGCATAATCGTCCGGTCGTCACAGGTCGCCAGGTCCACGTCCGCAGGGTGGTAGCGAATCGAGCCGGAGCTGACCTCGTATGTCTGGTAGAGGCATTTCAGAAGCGAGGACTTCCCACTCCCGGACGGGCCGACGACCGCGAGGAACTCGCCGTCGCGAACGTTGACGGAGACGCCGTCCAACCCGACAACGGTAGCCCCGTCGAGGACGTGCATCTCGAACCGTTTGGTTAGTGTGTCGACTGTGAGTATCATAGCGTGGAGTTGATCAGCTGTTGGGTGTATGCGTGGTGCGGGTCCTCCAGGATGCGGTCGGTGAGCCCGCGTTCGACGACCCGTCCGTGGCGCATCACCAGCGTTCGGTCGGCCAGCAGGCGCACCACCCCCAGGTCGTGGCTGACGACGACCGCCGCCACGCCGCGCTCGCGCTGGACCCGACGGAAGGTGTCCAGCACCCGCGCCTGGACGCTGACGTCCAGCCCGGTGGTCGGCTCGTCGAGCACCACCACCGCGGGGTCGGTCACCAGCGCCCGGGCGAGCTGGACTCGCCGCTGCATGCCCCCGGAGTAGGTTTCGGCGGGGTCGTCCATCCGGTCGACCGGCACCTCCAGTTGCTCGAACAGCGACCGGACGCGTTCCCGGACCGCCTCGAACGAGCGCTCCCCGGCCGCGAGCGGTTTCTCGGCGACGTTGCCGCCGCCGGAGAACGACAGGGTCAGCCCGTCGCGGATGTGCTGGTGGACCAGCGCGAGGTCGTCGTTGCGGAGCCGGGTCCGGGTGTCGTAGTCCGACTCGAGGAGGTTCCCCTCGTAGCCATCGAACCGGACGCTGCCGCGACTGTGTCCCTCGCCCCGCTCGAGCGCGAGCAACTCCGCCAGACTGGACTTGCCGCTGCCGGACTCGCCAACGACGCCGAGCACCTCGCCGCGCTCGATGTCCAGGGACACGTCGGCACAGGCGACGATGGTCCCGCACGCCGGACACCGGTTGCGGCCGGCGTCGTCGCCGGTCAGCGACTCGCAGTCACCGCAGGGGTCACCGTAGAGCCGGGTCAGCCCCGTTCCGGAGAGCACGGTCACGTCCGGTCACCCCCGTTGGTGGCCGGCTCCTGATCGGTGTCATCGGCGTCGGGCGTCCCGGGGCCCCAGTCCACCCCGTCGCGGTCGAGGTGGTGATCCTTCGCGAGCCCGGCGTCCTCGCGGCGCTTCAGACAGAAACTCGTATCATTGCAGACGACGAGCCGGTCGCCCTCGTCGGTCTCGACCGCGGTGCGGTAGGTGTCGGTCGCCCCGCAGGCCTCGCAGGGCGCGTCGAACCGCTCGACCTGGAACGGCCGGTCGTCGAACGCCAGCGGCTCCACATCAGTGTGTGGCGGGACCGCATAGATGCGGGCCTCGCGACCGGCGGCGAAGAGAAAGAGGTTGTCGGCATCGTTAAGTTTCGGTACGTCCCACCGGGGAATCGGCGACGGGTCCATCAGGTAGCGTCCCGCGACGGTCACCGGGTACCTGGAGGCGACCTGGATCTCGCCGTACTCGACGACGTTCTCGTAGAGGTGGACCCACATCTTCCCGTAGTTCGCGTGGGCGTGACGGCGGCGGTTGGCCGCGTCGCTGGGATCGACCTTCCGGAGCGGATCCGTCACCGGCACCTGCAGGACCAGGACTTGGTCCCGGTCCAGCACCTCCTCGGGAATCCGGTGGCGGGTCTGGATTACGTCCGCGGCCGTCGTGTCGGTGGTGGTCTCGACATCGGCCGTGCGCTCGGCCAGCCGCCGGATGTTCGCCGCGTTGACCGACTCGTCCGACCCCTGGTCGATCACCTTGAGCGTATCCTCGGGCCCCAGCAGCGAGAGGGTGGTCTGGATTCCACCGGTGCCCCAGCCACGGGCCAGCGGCATGGGCCGGGAGGCGAACGGTACCTGATGGCCCGGAATCGCGATGGCCTTCAGGACCGCCCGCCGTACCTCGCGTTTGGTGTGCTCGTCAAGATATGCGTAGTTGTATCCGGCCAGGCCGGCCCCATCGAGCGCTGCCAGCGCCCCGTCGACATCCTCGGCTTCGACCGGTGTGCCGCCCGACTCGTCGGTCGCCTCTCCGGTCGTCCCGTCGGAGGCATGGTTCTCCCCATGATCGGGTTCACTCACCGTCCTCACCCCCGTCCGAGTCGGTTTCACCGGGTCCACCGCCAGAGCCCGTGTCAATAGAGCTCTCATTTGAGCCGGTCGCGTCGGGCGGTTCCGCCGCCTCCGCCCGGGGTGGCTCGGCGTCGTCGTCCCGGAGCGTCCGGATGCGGTCGAGAATCGACTCGAAGGTGACGTAGTGTGGGAGTTTGAGATGTTCGATGAAGCCGAAGGCGTCCATCGCGTCGACCGTGTCCAGGACGAACTCGGGGTCCTCGGCGGGTTCGTCGCTCCCCTTGAGCGCGATGGAGGCATCGAGGACGCTCATGCCGATGGCCTTGCGCTCGTTGCGACCGAAGGTAAGCCCGTAGCCGAACGCGAACTGTGGGTCGTCGCGCTTCTCGTAGACGGGAACGATAGCCTCGGTCTCGGTCACCCCGGTGTCGGTCACCCGGACCTGATCGCTGGTGTAGGGGTGTTCGACCTGGACGGGGAGCTGCCCCACCCGGACCTCCGCCAGCGTCGGGTGGACCTGGCCGTAGCCCCGCAGCGCCGAGTAGCCCAGCGCGGTGATCGCACCGGTCTCGCCGCGGGCAAGCTCCTGCAGGACAGCCTCCCGCTCGGGCGGATGCGTCACCGGCTCGCGGGTGGTGTCCACAGGCTCCTCTGTCGGAGGGTCGCCAGCCGGCGCCACCAGCCCCTCATCGCGGAGCACCTGCATGACGTTCGTGAGCCGCCCCCGCTGGTCCTTCTCGTCATGTCCCGGCTCCTCCGGCCCGGACTCGCCATCGTCCCGATCGGTGGCAATGTCCCAGTCCGCGGTCGGGTCGGTGACGGTCCCCTCGTCGACGAGACCGAAGTCCAGCAGGCGCTGGGTGTAGTCCTTCGTCGGGCCGAGAATCTGCCCACCGGGGACATCCTTGTAGGCGGGCGAGACCCGGCGGGTGGCGAACAGTTCGTCCGGGTCGACGGGCTCGGTCTCGTCCCACCGCTCCAGCGTCGACCGGTACGCCCGCAACAGGAAGGCAGCCTCGACGCTGTCGCCCTGGGCCTGTTTGACCGCGAGCGCGGCCAGGCGGGGAGCGTACAGTCCCCCCTCGCTCATGGCCTGCGCGGTCAGCCGGGCGAGCTGGCCGTCGAACTGGTCCAGCGTCACCGGGGGCTCGTCGTCAGCCCGCTGGGCGTCGAACAGATCGGCCGCCCGCTCGATGAGCTCCTCGCCGGCGGTGACGGCGACGTACCCCATCAGGTCACCTCCATCGTCACCGAGCGCGGGAGCGCGAGGACCCGATCCTCCATCGCGAACACGGCATCGATCCCGCGGGGGTAGTCCGCCCCCACTCGTGACAGGTCGCGCAGGTGGTCGGCGGGCAACCCGACTGTCGCTGTCCGCTCGCCAGGAACCCCTGGCCCGCGCACACGTACTGTCGTCTTTGCTCCGTCTGTGCTATTGGCGTCCCTGGTCCCATCACCGGTGCCGTCCGCGAGGGTTCCGACCCGGTAGACGGCCGTCGCCCCCTCACTGGGCTCGACGAGTCGTCCTCGGTTGAGGTCGGTCGGGTCCCAGTCGGGCGTTCCGACGGCATGGACCACATCGGCCTCTGGGGGAGCAGCGGCCACGAGTCTTCCCTCCCGGCTGAAGGCGTCGGCGAGCCGCTGATCCGGCGTAGAGAGGCACACCTCGTGGTCGACCAGCGCCGCCAGCACCGCGTGATCCGCGGGCGCGGGCAATCGCTGGACGGTCCCCGGACGGGCCATCGCCGTCCGGAGACCGGCAAAGGCTCGACGGGTGTCTGTGACCGGGTCGAGCCCGAGTGCCCTCATAGCTCGTCCTCCATCACGTCGAAGTCGACGGTCGTGTGGCGGCTCCGCGTCCACGTCTCCCGCCGCTCGCGCTCGAACGCCTCCCCCGCGGCCTCAAGATCGGTTACGATGTCGCCGGCCAGCGAGTGGTCTCCGGCGACGGCGGCGTCGACGATCGCTCCCGAGAGGGCGTGTCGCTCGGCCTTCCCCGGTCGCATGGCGAACCCTTCCTCCCCATCGAGCCGCACCTCCGCCGGCGTGACAACCACCTCGCCGAGGTTGAACGGCCGACCCTCGACCGGTTCGCGGACCTGCTGCATCACCAGCTGCGGGCGAGGCTCTTGGAGCACCCGCAGGGGCGGCTCAGCGGCCAGTATCTCGTCGGCGAACCCCGCGAGCGTCTCCCCGTCGCAGGCGGCGATGAGTTCGAACCTGTCGTTTCGGTCGTAGGCATTATCCATGCACTTAGTAGCACGCATTCAGGTGACTCGATTAAGCGTTGAGCCCGTACTCTCTATGCCTGTCACTGAGTGCTGGGTCGTTCCCCGACCCGTTCAATCAAGTATAAACGAGTACATACTCGTCGTGACGACTCCCCCGCCGACCGCCCCTTGTCTCGTCGTGGTCCATCCACCTCGGACTCTCACCAGCGTAGACATTTGTCCACCAGTTTCGTAGTCGGCGGCGATGTCAGACGATTCCGAACGCGGCAGTACCGACGACTCCGGACGAATCGGGGGCGTGAGTCGACGGCGGTTCCTTGCGGCGAGCTCCGTCAGCGTCGCTGCGCTCTCGGCTGGCTGCACCGGCGGAGGGGATGGCGGCTCCGGCGACAGCAGTAACGACGCTAGTGGTGGCGGCGGCAGCAGTGACGATGGGGGCTCCACCGCGGGCTCTGCCGGCGACGATGTCGAAGATATCGTGATCTACCTGACACCGGGGACGCCCTCGGACGTCCGGGGCCGGTACGAACCGCTGATCCGGATGATCGACGGCGAGATCGATACGATTAACGCCGAGGCGAAGGTGCTAGGTAGTTACTCGGCCATCCGGCCCGCCCTCCAGAGCAAGCAGGGCGAGATCGGCATGGACGACATCACCCTGCTCTCGGCGCCGGACTTCTTCGACGTGTATGGCACCTCCGTCACCGGGGGGTCGGCGTTTTACTTCTCGGTGATGCTCACAAACGAGGACTCGAACATCGACGAGCGCTCGGACATTGAGGGCAAGACGATGGCCTTTGCCGACCGGCTCTCGACTTCGGGGTCGATCTTCGCCACGTACGCCCTCCAGCAGGCCGACCTCGACATCGGCGAGGCACCGCAGGGCCAACCCAACGACTTCGAGGGGGTCTGGTCGAACCACGATGTCGCCCTCGAAAAGCTGGGCAACGGCGAAGCCGACGCGGCGACGACGTGGGGCGGGAACGGGCTCCCCCACATCCCCGAGAAGTACAAATCGGAGTTCCCCCAGCGTGTCCTCGACAAGAGTTCGTTCATCGAGACGCTCGACACCGAGGAGCCGAAGTTCCGGCCGTTCTGGTTCTCCTTCCCCATCCCGAAACAGCCGGTGTACGCCCGGAAGAACTGGGACTCCCCCAACAAGGAGAAGATCGGCGAGCTGTTGCGTAACTCCGACGAGGAACTCGTCAAGCAGTACTACCCGGAGGACTACAACGAGAACGAGCTGCCGTTCTCGACGCTGCAGGACACCTCCATCGATGACTATCAGCCGATCATCGAGCGCATCAACGCCGTCGGTCTCGAACTGGGCGAACTGTAACCGACCGCGCCATCCGTTTTATCATGAGTACACTCACAGTCGACGACGTATCGAAGTACTACGGGGACGTGACCGCCGTTGAGGGCGTCTCCTTCGAGATCGAGGACGAGTTTGCCATCCTCCTCGGGGAGTCCGGCGCCGGCAAGTCCACGATGCTCCGGTGTATCAACGGCCTTACCAGCCCGTCGGAGGGGGAGATTCGGCTCAACGGCGAGCCGGTGAACAGTTCCCGGTCCGACATCGGAATGATCTTTCAGCAGCACAACTTAGTAGAGGGCGTCTCGGCGTACCTCAACGCCCTGAACGGGGGGTTAAGTCGGACGTCGGTGCTCAAGAGCATCTTCCAGTGGCAGGGCCGCGATGACAAAAAACAGGCACTTGACGCCTTAGAGACGGTCGGCCTGCTGGAGGAGGCCCACCAGACGGTCTCACAGATGAGCGGCGGCCAGCAACAGCGGGTCGGGATCGCACGCGCACTCGTCCAGAACCCGCGGCTGCTGCTCGCCGACGAACCCGTGGCGAGTCTCGACCCTTCAAGCGCCGAGACGGTGATGGCCTACCTGAAGAAGGCCGCTGTCGAACACGACGTGACGGCGCTGGTGAGTCTCCACCAGGTTAATATCGCCGCGTATTTCGGCGAACGGTTCATCGGCCTGCGCGACGGCGGCCTGCTGTTCGATGTAAAACGCGACGAACTCACGCCAGCGCTGATCGACGACCTGTACGGCGACGTCGAAACTGTTGGGCTGGCGGACAACCGACAGGGCGACGACGAACTGCATCCGGAGTCGATCGGTGAGACGGCAGAAGAGCGGGTGGAGCTATGAGTCAGGAACGCGGCGACGGCAACCCCCTGACGACGTATTTTGGGCTGGAGGAGATCGGCGACTCCCAGGTTGAGCAGAAGCTGACCGAGCTGAAGCGACGCAAGACCACACGACGGCTCTACACGCTATTGGGCATCATCTTCGGCGGCGGCCTCTTCCTGTTCAGCCTGAACGCCGTGGGCTTCTCGCTCGGCGAACTGATCAGGCAGTGGCCGGAGTTCGTCAACGCCTTGGGCGGTTACTTCCCGCCGACGACGATTTTCGGCTTCATTCCCTTCGTCGACGTGGGCCAGTACTGGACGTTCATGATCGATGCCGGCCTGATCTTCGAGTTTGAGGACGGGACCGGCGGAATCTTCGGGCCGATGTACGGCAAACAGATAGTCGGCCCCGGGGCAATGTTCATCACGCTCGCCATCGCCTTCGCAGGGACCGTGCTGGGTGTGCCGCTGGCACTGATCCTCTCAGTGCTGGCCAGCGAGCGGGTCGTCCCCTACCCGTTCAACTTCGGCTTTCGAGCGATCATGAGCGTCATCCGGTCGATTCCCGCACTGGTGTGGGTACTCATTCTGATCCCGCTCGGCGGCGTCGGCTCGTTCACCGCGACCCTCGCCGTCGGCATCGACACCGTCGGCTACCTCGGTCGGCTGCTCACCGACGAGCTCGAGGAGATCTCCGAAGGGCCCATCGAGGGTATCCGGAGCGTCGGCGCCTCGAAATCACAGATCGTCAGCTTCGGGATGCTCAGTCAGGTCTTCCGGGAGTTCATCGCCTGGCTCGCGTTCGACCTCGAGCACAACGTCCGCGTGGCCATCGGGCTCGGCATCATCGGCGCCGGCGGGCTCGGGCTGGAGCTCAACATCCAGCGCCGCACGTTCAACTACACCGAGATGATGGCCTGTATCCTCCTCATCCTCCTGCTGGTGGGGGCGGTCGAGTACCTCAGCCAGCGCGTCCGCTCGTCCCTTCGTGAGGGTGACGACGTCGAGACCGAGGGAATCCTGACCATCCTGTGGAAAGCCCCGAAGCGTATTGTCAGCGCCACCGCCGGCCGCGGCCGGGACCGGGACCGCTGATGCAACACATCGACTCACACGGCATCGCCGACCGGCCCAAACTCGGGCCGGAGCCGACGCTGCACGACCGCGTCCGCGTTTCGGACAGCGACCTCGGTGTGTGGACCGAACTCCATCCGGGGACCAGTGTCCGCACCTCCGAGGTCGGCGCGTACAGCTACCTCATGCGACGGGTCCAGCTGGACTTCACTACGCTTGGGCGGTTCTGCAGCGTCGCCTCGGACGTGCGTATCGGCCCGGTCAACCACCCGATGAATCGTCCTACTACCCACCACTTCACCTACCGGGCCGGCCAGTACGGCCTCGGCGACCCCGACGAGGCCGTCTTCGAGTGGCGCCGTGGCCAAGCGGTCGAGGTGGGCCACGATGTCTGGGTCGGCCACGGGGCGACCGTTTTGCCCGATGTCGAGATCGGCAACGGCGCCGTCGTTGCCGCCGGTGCGGTCGTCACCGACGACGTGGCACCCTACGCCGTCGTCGCGGGCGTCCCGGCCGAGCGGGTCAGGTGGCGATTCCCGCCGGACGTGGCGGCGGCCGTTGAGGCTACCACGTGGTGGGAGTGGGACCACGAGACCATCCG